>QQTW01003947.1_pt1 | contig 11057 bp, 8 predicted proteins | sample 1904831 | NCBI WGS metagenome assembly QQTW01 (sample SAMN09435610, study PRJNA476489) | Subsurface metagenome, whole genome shotgun sequencing project.
TGCTTCTACTGGCTCAAGAGAGAGCCAGGGAGGGGAAAGAGGAAGTCAAGCCTGGTGAGGGGAAATGGTGGACTACCACGCCGAGGTGGGGTAGTCGGCCTGGTGGGTTGATGGAGGGTGAAATCCTTGCAGCCGAGAGAGATGTAATGGATGAGGAGAAAATAGCAACAACACCACCATCAGAGAACGCATTTACGGGTGGATCGGTGGATGCAACCGCTCTCGAGCCAAGCGCGGCGAAGATCCTCTTTCCCGAGGCAGCCCAAACCCCTCCCGTCCGGCCCAAGAGAAAAGCCATGCGCGACATCAGCGACAACAACGAACGTGGCAGCGTACAGCACAAAAAAGGAAGCAGACCCACGCCAGCAGAGAAATGGAAGACCCTGCGTCCCGGCCCGGGACTCTGGGATGCAAAGATGAAGTACATGAGCATTGGTGCTCCCAAGTCAACATCGCGAGCAGAATCACCGTCACCGACGCAAGCAGAAGCCAACTCCCAAAAAGAATCCCAAGCAGCGCCACCGACCAGCAGAGGAGAAACAGCGCCCCCCAAGGCAGCGGAGACGCACGACCAGATCTTCATGGTGACGTCCATCAACCACCACGTCGCCCTCCTAAGCATGCCGGTTTCCACGACCTATCTCGCGTGGTTGGCTGGCGAAGAGCTGACAGACGTGCAGCAGGAACACGGTCTGCAGCTGAAGAGGACGAGGTGGTTCGATCTGTTTGACGAAGGCGATCGCGTGGAGTTCGTGCAGGGCTTGTGGGACGTCATGGCGTGGTTGATGCGGGAATGAATTGCGCGCGAAGAGTTGAGTAGTCGGCCTCCTGCTGGGGATGCTGGGACGGGGGTTGCTTGAGATCGGGATTGGGATCGGGATAGAGGGTTACTGGTAGAAGCAGGCATTAAATCACGGAAATGTGCTAAGAAGTCGTGCCGGAGGTTATGAAAGTTCTTGGCTGCTGGGGAGCGCTAGAGAACGAAAATGCGTGTGGAATTTCTATATGCGTAGAAAGAAGCAGAAATTTTAGATGATGGGCCCCAAATGAGTCGGTCCCTCTCATGACATGACCAGCAGCATTACCGATTCCCAACGGACGGATACAAATGTTGAATTCTTTTTCATTGTCTCTCATGCCATCATGCACAACCCAACCAATCCTCTGGGTTGAAACTCGTCCCATCCCCCCCCTTTAACCTAAACTCTCAAAATGATAATTTATTTAATCCAGGGCTCGGCAAAAGTGCCAACCCACTCCTCCACCTCCCTCCTTAACAGCAAGATCTCCCTCTGCTCCTCGCCTTCGCCCAAGTATTCCAGAAAAGCCTTGACACTGCCGGGATTCTTCCTTCCCTTGCTCTCCGCCTCACTCCTAGCCGCCTTGTCAACCTTCACCGTGATGCCGACCGCATGATCCACGATCTCCGCCACTCTCGCAAAATCTGGGGGTTGGAAACCTCGTGTCGTCATGGCGGGGGAACCCATTCTCAATCCACCGGGCTTCATGGCCGATTTGTCTCCGGGGACGGTGTTTTTGTTGGAGGCGACACCGCAGAGTTCGAGGACGCGCTCGACACGGGCGCCGTCGATGCCTTTGGATTTCAGGTCCACGAGAACTAGATGGTTATCCGTGCCGCCGGAGACGATGTTGTAGCCCAGCCCGCCGGCGAATGCGCCGTTGCCGAGGCGTTCGGCCAGGGCTTTGGCGTTGGCAAGGACGGTCTTTTGGTATTCGATGAATTCGGGGGTTTGGGCTTGTTTGAGCGCGACGGCTAGGGCGGTGATAGTATGGTTGTGCGGTCCGCCTTGATGGCCGGGGAAGACGGAGGAATTGATAGAGTTTTCTAGGTCGTAGAGTTCTGGTTGACCTTTTTTGTCAGTGCGGCGCACGCCTTTCCGGAAGAAGATCATGGCGCCACGGGGTCCGCGGAGGGATTTGTGGGTTGTGGTGGTGACAATGTCGGAGTAGGGGAATGGGGAGGGAATTACAGATGCGGCGACTAGGCCGGAGATGTGGGCCATGTCAGAAAGAAGGTAGGCGCCTACTGATTCCGCGATGGAGCGCATGCGTGCGTAGTCGATAAAGCGGCTGTAGGCGGAAGTACCGGCTACGATGATCTTCGGGCGGTAAAGAGTTGCAAGTTCTTGGAGTTTGTTGTAATCGATCAGGCCAGTGGTCTCATCTAGGCGGTAGGGTAGGGTTTCGAAATATTTGGAGATCATGGAGATTTTTTTGGTAGCTGTCTGATAGCCATGAGATAGGTGGCCACCATGTGGGAGATCAAGACCCATTATTCTGTCATGGCTTGCACAAATGGCAGAGTAGGCATAAAGGTTTGCTGGCGAACCAGACAGGGCTGGAAGCGGTTAGGAATCGTTTCGGGTAGACTGGTTTACTGGCACCCACGTTGGACATTGACTCCCCATTCTTCGGGGTTGAGTTTGAAGGTTTCCAAAGCCCGCTGCTGGCAGAGTCGTTCTGACATGTCAATGAACTCGTTGCCTCCGTAATATCTAGCACCAGGATATCCTTCGGAGTATTTGTCTGCCACTGTCAGATTTTGAGAAGATAGAACCAGAAGAGTCACACTTTGCATTATGCTGCCAAGCGCATCCAGAACTCCTTGGGAAGTAAAGTTCTCAGAAGGAATCAGGTTTATAAAATGTTTTTGCCGCCTCTTCTCCTACTTCATGGTCAGAAATTGAAGGATGCAGGAGTTGATTGTCTAGTCGAACCTTCTGTAGGATCTCCCAGACGGCTGGATCTCCCTCTTCGAGAGTCGCCGATAGTAGCTGCCATTCATTCTTAGACTCTATTTGTCAAGGATGATATCTTTGTCCTCACTTTGTGCTGGCCATCTGTATATGCTGAACTTGACGCTTGTGTTGATGCAGGACGCCATCTGGATCTGGTGATCGCCTGGCATGGTAAAGCATAGTGGCAATGGCTTATGAGCGACCTAGTGGATGGTCTCGTCAAGAGCCTTGCCACCTTCGGACAAGCCATCTTCTGCGACGTGAGCTAACTGCTCATTCAGCTCCTTCTAATCCCACTGAAATGGGGACAAGCGATGGATAAACAGCTAAACACGACGACAGAAACAGGCTTCCCCCCAATAAGCGCCTTGCTCTTGATCTAGAACAGCTCAAGTGATTGAGGGGCTAGCTTTCAACGCACAACAGCAAACCGGTTGTAGAAAAGGTCAAGGGTAGGAACAGATGATCATTACAAACAGCACCTTGTATGCAGACCAACAGTGGGTCAGATGGATGTCGTCGATGATGTCCGACGGTTAAGACGTTTGTCTCCACCTCGGATGCCAGGATGTCAAGATGCCAAGATGTCCGTGGATCTGACTCGCATTACCTTCCCAATTGGGACTCCACTCCTCTCTTCTGCTCGTCTCCTCTTCTCCTCCAGTCAACCTCCTTTTTTCATCACAACTAAATCCAAGATGAAGAGAGCTCCCCAAACAGTTGCAGCACTCACTCTCTTGACCTTGTCTGGACGATGTGGGCTATGCTGACATGTCTCAAGCCCATTCACCACCTTTGCGGGACAATATGAAAGGATCTGATTGGAAAAGTTGTGATCTGCCCTTGTTATGCTAGCATTGCATGCTGAGGCAATATGTTCGCTTGCATCGTTCCTTGAAACCTGGGAACAATCTGGCATTATAAAGTAGTAGTCATTCGACAGATTTTACCCACCGGACCTTCATTCCAGCCTTCCCCGAGGTTCGTTGACTTTATCAGTGGCTTCCTCTTTTCTGTTGTGAGACTGATCCCACAACAGAAGGAAAGCACTATGTGGGACTTGTGAAGATCAAGCTTAAGCTTCTTGCTGACCAAACTCATTGCTGACCCTGGGCTTTAACTGATGTGATGGCAAGGGAGGTTGATGTTGGCAATCCTTTGTGGTCATCATCGTCCCTTCCATTCGAATTTTCCCTTTCCCTTTCCCTTTCCCTTTCCCTTTTCCGCTCCTCCTCCTTCTCCTCCTTAACCCCAGATCACTTTATCTATCCAGATGCCTCAAAACCCTTGACCGACCATTCACAGCAAAGACATGATCATTGAAATGTCCCAGGCCAGCGAGATATCACCTTGTCCCCGCAACCAAATTGTGGATAAGCAATTCTTGGACACATCATGTGCCTAGGATCAACATTCGCTTGTCCCTCCTAGTCTTCCTCTCTCAAACACCCAGAAATGGCGTTGCCCAGACTTCCGCACGGTCCATCCTGGCGGGTCACCACTATTACTCATGGTCATGCTTGCTGTGTTCTGCAACTTCCTCGTGAATTAGGTCTCTTCACTACCGATCTAGCGCAGTCGCGTCAACCTACACCTCCTCGCTCTGCTCATCTACCTCCAAAAATGCCTCTCTTATACGGTTGACCTTTTCCCTTAGAGGTCAACGAGTCCCCGACTGTCTACCTTCATCCCCGTTCACCTTCTCACCACAGCACACTTTTTAGTATTGACGGAGCAGTCACCTGCTTTATACAGCGCTTGAATCGTGAGTCCTTCATGCCGATAGCTGCCGATCTTGGGCAACATTATTTGTTTGCGTGCCTCTTTTGAGACTCAGCCGAGGGCTGGCCGACAGCTTACTGAGAGCCAGCTGATAACTCGCAGACAAGTCCTCTTCCTGCACAGACTCACTGACCATAACGGAATTCCAGTATCATGCCTCCGAATCGTCCAGCCAGAGCAGCCAAGAAGATCAAGCTGGATACCGCTGCTACCGACACTGATGTCGACAACGCCTTGCAGTCTGGCGATACCTTCGAACAAGTGTTTGGAGGACATCCTGACATGTCTGACGATACATCAGACGCCTCTGATGACTCTTACTATGGAAACAAACGCAGACCCGCAGTCCTAAAGCGTGCTCGCAAACAGGCCAAAGCCCGCTCTCGCAAGTTGACGTTGAACAAACCACCTGTTACCGAAGCCCCTACACCTGATCCAATGTCCGATATCGAATTCGATTCCGAGGTCAGTGACGAAGTTCAGTGGTTGAAACCCCATCCTCGTACTACACCAAGATCTGGAAAAAAAGGTCGAATTCCGGACGCATCTGCCACACTTGCCACACCTGCCAACACTGTTGCGATTGCTAAGCGTGACTCATCAACTCCTAACATCCTCAAAATTCATGTCAATACAGGAACAAAGAATGGTGGTTCTACTATCAACGTTGACCTCACACCCTTGCTCAACGCCTCGGGTTCTGGGAAAGCTTTGACAATCAGCCCTGACAACGACACGACTTTGTCCAGTGACGATACTACAGTTGCCCCTAGCCTGCGCATGCAACGTCTTAGCGAGGCAAGAGCCCGATTGCTCAGAGCAGACACACCAGAGAAACGCAAGACTGGGTTCACCGACCTCCCTAGTGAGATACGCATCCGCATCTATCGCTCTGTCTTTGTGACTGAATTCCCGATCAACTTCCACACCCGCAAGTACTTCCAACGCTCCTCAAGCTTTCTTTCAACCTGCAAAATCGTTCACGAAGAAGGTCGGGCTGTTCTGTATGGTGAAAATGCATTCCATTTCGAGAGATCCTACAGCGCACGCGGCAGATTCTTTGACGAGGACTGGCGAGAGATCGGCTTCAAAGACATCCGTCGTTTCTTGGAAACCATTGGCACCACCAACATTTCCATGATGCGCTACATCTCTTTCGACTTTTCTGACACCAACAAAGCCCATACTCCTGTCGAAGAGGCCGAGCGCCGATGTGTCAACGATCCTGTTGTCTGGCATTGCCTAGAACTGATTGGAAACAATGCGCGTCTCGAGAAATTCGCCTTTCAGTTCTCTGGCCGCAAAAATCTTGACCGGCGCGATCTGCACTTTCTTCATGCTCTCACGACCATCAAAGCAAAAGAAGTCAGCAACATTGCCAGCTACAGTGGTGGATTCAAGGTCAAGCCTGAGTTGTTTGCTGATCTCAAGAAGCTCATGGTGCTACCGAGGAATGATGCTGACGAGGTCGACGAGACAAAGAAAAAGCCACCAACTGTGGTCATGCATCATGAGCGCAACCGTGGGACGAGATTCTACGAGCTTTGTTGCCGTTAGGAGATAAATGAGAAGGTGTGTTGTGAAAGACGTTGGGTTGGAGTTTATCCTGGCATCGTGGTGTTCAATGCTCTGAAGCTCTCTTCATAATTTGGCATCATCTTCTTCTCTGGCGTACACGAGCTACGGAGCTGGTAGAGCTTCTGCAAGCTTCAAGACAATGAGCAAAGCAGCATGCTACAGCAGACCTGTGCGGATCATGTTGATCAAGCAGCCTGTCCCTTCCATTTTCTTTTCATCACCACAAAGAGTACATTAGCTTGGAGTTGAGTCTGCAGAGTTGTACAAAGTCACAGCTGGGCAGACAGGCAGATAGACAAACCCCAACAGAGCTACCAGTACAAGTTCTGTCTCCCACTTTTTGACCGCATGCATAGGCGTGAGGCAATGACTTTAGGGGGGTCACAATGTGAAATGCTACTCTATTACCTTGGAAGAGTTAGTAGAGGTACACGAGTATATATACGAATATATCAATATAAAAACAAAGCAGTAAGGATTGCCACTGATCCACAGCATTGAAGCCTCACGCCATTCTCCTCGTCCGGGGTTACTTTTAAATCCACAAGCGCCAACGCGAACGAAACAAACAGTCCATTTCAGAATCCAATCGATATTTACTCCGAGTATATACGCTGGCCCATACTACTTTTGAATACCCACATCTTGTGGCAGGTGAGGTTGTGACAGGGATGACGGGGGTGTGTTCAATATTGGTACAACAGGGACTAGTAGTAGAAAAAGAAAGCCAAAAGCAATCAAATCGGCATTAACAAGTCCCGTTTGAACTGGGAGGTAATGCTCTGGGGGATCAAGGATTTGCTATGTATTGTACAGTCCCTTCTTTGTTATTGGGTGATTTGATCTGTCCAGGAAGTAAAGAGAAGGAGATGGCGGCCCCCATCCCCCATTATCGCTCCCTTTCCTTTCGCTTCCGGTAACCAAAGCCTGACTTGGCTGACTGATTGACTGATCGACTGACTGCAGTGGTTGGGCGAAGGCAAACTAATTAACACACCCGCCACCAGCCAGCGACCATCCACCATCCACCCACTCTCTCACGCTTGGACTGATCTCTTTAGAGTTTTGATCTACACCATCAGCGCAACCAAGCCCATCAGGCCTGCAGCACCTGCGATTCCTGAGGCGAGGTTCATCTTGGCCGCGGCGGCACCGGTGAAAGTGGCGATGGGAGGCGAGGTTCCATTGACGCGGGAGCTGGGGCTGTAGGATGTGGCGGCGCTGGGGAGCGGGGTGCTTGGTGGTGAGACGGGGTTGGGGGGCGCGGTGCCGTTGGAGGTCGGGATCGGGTGCACGATGCTGCTTGGTCCGCCTGCGCTGGGGCTGGTGTGGATCGTGGTCGGGTAGATGGGTGTTGCGGCGGAGGAGTGGGAGCTGGGTCGGATTGGGTTAGTTGTTGTTCATTTGGAGGGAGGGAAGTGTGGGATTTCTGGGGGAGATGGTGGGGTGGTTGTCGGGAAAGTATGATGAGAGATGAAGAGGGGTGATGAATGTGATGGCTTGGTAAGGATAATGTGTGAAAGGGAGACGTGGCTTGTGATAAGAGGACACTTTAGACATGGATGCCGCCCTGACGACTATATAAGGATGCGCCTTAATCAGGATACGCCTCAAATGGGACAGCGACTTGATCAGGATACGCCATTATCAGGAGGACGTCTCTGAGAGGATGCACGTCAAACGGGAAAATCCAAAAAGCTGCCTCTAGTGGTAAAAGTAAAGTAAGGCGAAACTCACCAAGTAGAGCAGCTGGTAACGCTAGAAGTGTACACCGGAACGCTGACCGTGCAGGGGCAGTCAGAGATGGTCAAGGTGGTGGGCTCAGTGACAGTGTAGGTTTTGGTGCCATAGGTGATCTCGGTGGCGGCAGGGCAGTAGGTGGTGTAGGCGGTGACAACTTGGGTGGTGTAGGTCACATTTTCGTGGGCGGCGGAGACAACTGCCGCGAAGGCAAGGAGAGCGGCGCTGGTGGAGAATTGCATGTTGATTTTGGTTGATTGCTGTAGTTGGGTCTGGTTGAGGATAGAGATGAGGAGGATGAGGAATAGTTGGACTGGATTTGTCTGTGTTGTTGATTTTAACAGGGGAAAAATGAGTGGACGATACCGCAATATCAAGTGAAGAATCACAAGCGAAAATGAGTGTATGGGTTGAGTGAGTAGGCAGAAAGAGAGTGTGTTTGTGCAAGCTATTTGAAGGTATTATAAGTTGTTGATCAACACCTCAGGGGCAATATTCACTAGCCAATAATTACTAGAATAGGCGTTGACTAGTCACGCAGTATTGACCCATGGGCAAGGATAAAGTCAATTTCCGCCGGTGTTTGCTGCGATGTGCCTTATCCTGGCCTTTGCCATGGCTCTGGAATTGCTTGATTGGTGGGCTGGGAAATTGTGGCTGTCGTGTTCCTGGAGCTAGGTCAATCCAGGTCTACTTCATCCGCCACAGCTCCCTGTATTCTGTGCATGGCGTCGAGGTTAGCTGTCTCGGTGGGAAGCCGATCTTGTTGATCCTCGTCTTTGGGAAATTGAAGGGCTGAATTGACTTCTGTCTGACAGATTGTGTGACTTACGAGGATTGCAAGAATCCGGTCGCCGGTCATGCTTTGGATGTAAATCACAGCTACACCCGGCAGAAATATTATATAACTAACTATGGAGTCTTGACAGTTAGGGGACGTTGGAGCTGAGTTTGGTTTTCTATTGCTAGCAGGAGCACCTTTCGTATTGCAGCTTCCCAGCATAGGCTTGCCTAATGACCAGTGAGTATGCTTGCCCTGGAGTGCAAGCAACACCCATCGAGACTACACAGAAATGGGCGGTCCAATGTCCTGGGCCTCCGAGACCAACTATCCACAGATTGCCAATGGGGGGCCGCCTTGGCTCCTGAGAATCTGCTACAATTATCACTCAATAATTATTTGAGAAGTTCAGGCATCGGAACGGTTGACAGCCTAACCCAGTTATTCTAACACTTGAAGTATTGCCTAGACGGTCACTAAACCTGTCCATGGGTCTGGGGCCTGCGGCTGCGGATACTCGTACTTGATTACCCAAGTAGTGGAAATAGGCTTGGCATATACGAAGATGCGGGGAGAGCTTCGTGGAGAGAGGCTTGGAGAGAGCTCCGCTCGGCCGACCTCTAGCAACGAGTTGATTGTATGCAAAGTTCTGGAGATGATACCGAGAGTTGGAACCTATTTCAGATCAAATCGGCATCAGACCGGTATTAAACGGTCGCAACAGCTCCATGGTCTTCCATATCTCGAAGTGTGCCCGACAGAAAACTCCACGGCTTCGTACCCTATCCTGCTTCACCAAAATGCCGAACAATATAGTGCAGGACGCTGTACAAGAGAAGTCACTCTCAGATCCCGAGACGTTCTGGTCTCATCATGCCGACCAACTCCACTGGCACAAGAAGTATTCGACCGTCTTGAGGAAAGGCAGGAAGAACCTTTCCAACAACGTCAGTCATGAACACTGGAGCTGGTTTCCAGATGGAGAGATATCAACTACATATAACTGCATTGATAGACACGTCAAGGCCGGTAACGGTGATTCGGTGGCAATCATCTGGGACTCGCCTGTCAGCCAATCAAAGCAGAAATTCACCTACAGTCAACTTCTGGAAGAGGTGGAGACACTCGCCGGTATAATGAGGGAAGAAGGAGTGAAGAAAGGCGATGTGGTGCTGATATATATGCCTATGATTCCTGCAGCACTCTTCGCCATGCTTGCAACCGTTCGTCTGGGCGCCCTGCATGCAGTTGTGTTCGGTGGATTTGCTCCAACATCCCTGTCACAACGGATTGAAGCAGCCCAGCCGAAGATTATCATGACTGCCTCATGCGCAATTGAAGGTGCCAAAGGTCCGTTAGACTACCGAACTTTTGTAGAAGGTGGGATCGAGAAGAGTTCGTGGAAGCCGGAGAAGACCATAATATGGCAGCGAGACCAGAGAAGGTGGCATCCAATTCTGAAAGAGAAGGGACAGCGAGATTGGCAAAGATTGGTCAAAAGTGCCAAGAGCAGGGGTTTGAAGGCTCAGGCTGTCCCTGTGAAAGGTAATGATGGTTTGTATATAATCTATACGAGCGGAACAACAGGTCTTCCCAAGGGTGTCCTCCGTGAAGTTGCAGGTCATGCCGTTGGGTTGGCTCTCTCCATCAAGTACCTATTTGACGTCAAAGGCCCAGGAGACGTAATGTTCTGCGCCTCGGATATTGGTTGGGTTGTGGGACACTCTTACATTGTCTACGCCCCTCTACTGGCAGGAGCTACGACTGTTCTGTTCGAAGGGAAGCCAATTGGTACACCTGATGCTGGCGCATTCTTCAGGATAGTAGAGGAACACAAGGTTACTACTCTCTTCACTGCGCCAACTGCGCTTCGAGCCATTCGCAAAGAAGACCCAGAAAACAAATATCTCGAAGGTATCGGCAGACGGGGAGGACTTAAGCATTGGAGAGCACTGTTTCTGGCAGGCGAGAGAAGCGAACCAAGCATCGTGTCCTCCTTTCAGAAACTTCTTGATGAATATGCCGCGCCAGATGTCAGAGTCATTGATAACTGGTGGTCTTCTGAATCTGGCTCCCCAATTACCGGTATTGCACTGAGTCCTGCTGTGGGCCACGATCATTTGAGCACCAAAAACCACAAACCACTGCAGATCAAACCAGGATCCGCTGGAAAACCAATGCCCGGATTTGACGTAAGAATCGTGGATGATTATGGCAAGGAAGTGGAACCAGGTAACATGGGCAACATTGTATTGGCTATGCCTCTTGCTCCGTCAGGGTTCACAACGTTGTTCAACGATGACATGAGATTCTACAAGGGCTATTTAAAGAGGTTTGATGGTATGTGGCTTGATACTGGAGACGCTGGGATGATCGATGATGATGGCTATGTACATGTTATGTCTCGGTCCGACGAC
>QQTW01003948.1_pt1 | contig 11056 bp, 11 predicted proteins | sample 1904831 | NCBI WGS metagenome assembly QQTW01 (sample SAMN09435610, study PRJNA476489) | Subsurface metagenome, whole genome shotgun sequencing project.
TGGTTAGGGGTCCTTTTACCTCGCTCGTTCTTCGAAGAATTTTTAGGGGTTTCTTTCGTTGCATGCTTTCCCTTCGCTTTGGTCTGCTCCTGCATTCGCCGCTTTCTTTCCTCGTTCAGCTTGTCATTCTTCTTTTGAAGTTTGGACCTGCGGACCTGGCTTTTGGCCCCGCCGCCCCCCGCGCTAGAACGTCATCAGTACGGAAATGTACCAATAAGCGGTTGAAGATTTGCATGTCACACAGGTAAGAAAGAGCAAGACCCACGTTAACTCGACGTTGATCTTGCGGGCTGGGGAAGTACCATCATTGAATGATGAGTGATGATACAGCTTTAAGCAGGTTTTCATTTTGTCGAAGCTGTCGAATTCGAGGAATGCAAAACCTTTGGACTTTTTGCTATCCTTGTCCGTGATGTGACGGACGGATGCTGGCGTGACTTTGGAGAAGTGCTTTGTAATGGATGCCGTGGTTGCTCCATACGGTAAGTTGCCTGCGCTCAATAGTAAGTCAAGCGCTCTTCAATGAGCTGATATGTGACAGCAGACCTATGAACACGATGAATCGTTGTGCTTTAGTTGCTGAATCTTCACCTGCATCGGCGTGATCCTCAAGTGGAGCCGCCGGCGCAGAGACAGGATTTGTGTCATCCGTTTTCTTGACCTCAACGCTTACTCTATCTGGTGGGCTTCCAGGTTGGTCCACTGTAGACAACTCCACAATATCGTCTAGGTGCTTCTCGTCTTCTTTTGATGGTTCGGATTTTGTACTTTTTACTTTCTTTGACGTTTTGGGGTTGCTAGTTTCGCATGCGTTCGCCGCGGCATTGCGTTTTCTCTTCTTGGGATTCTTGTGGCTAGCCTCATCTCTCATGATCTCTATCTCAGAACACTAAGCTTTATCAAGTGTTCAGATGATGCAGGAAACTGTGAATGTCGGAAGTGGACGCTCGAGGACTGTCATCAACCTGGGCAAATACGCAAAGAAGAACGCCGACATTAAATTCGAGCAACCGAAGTTTACCCGCCGCTAGGACGATTCTGTCGGTTTTGATGCGCAGACCGCAGCTTCACTTCATGCAGAGAATTCAGACATCATGGATACCCTAGATTTACAGCCGCTGATTCAATGTCTTGAACTAAACATAGATGAGCTAGAGGAAGCTCTCGAGCCCTTGCTAAAGCATGCCCTCTCAGAGACCGCCGGCAAGCTTCCGTTACTTGACAAAGCCAAGTTCTATGTTTTGATAACTTATGCCATCGAGTCCGTACTCTACTGTAAGCTACGTCGCGATGATCTCTCCGTAGAGGCATAACTTCTCATGTCGTATATAGCAAACCTCAAGCTCAGCGGAATCGACGCAAAAGAGCATCCTGTCTTCCGGGAGCTGACCCGGGTCAAGCAGTACTTTGAAAAGATAAAGGTGGCCGAGAATGGAGGCACGAAGCGGGAGAATCTCACCCTAGACAAACAAGCGGCGGGTCGAATCATCAAACATGCTTTGGTAAGTGCCGTTATCTGTTCCCTATGAGTTCGATGCTGAGGCTTTTTCTAGGCGGGCAATAGCAGGATTGAATTCAACGATGTCCGGTCCCAAGATGACGCTAGAGGCGTAAAAGGTGCCACAGGGGAGGGTAGAGTAGGATCGAGATCAAAGACAGACAAGTCTAAAACCAAAAACCACACAGGAAAAGCCACAGGCAATTCTCATGGCGCCGCTTCCAACTCGTCAAAACCATCAGAACCATCTTCGTCCGTACGAACTAAGAAGCGCTCTTCTGCTGGTGCAGTGCGAGACGGCGGTCATGCCGAGTCAAAGAAAATGAAACAATGAAAGGTGGCCGCTTGAGAACTGCTTGCGATGCATAGGACTCTCTGTATCAACCAGGCCAACCAGAGGCACCATGTCGTTGGTTGATGAGGTGACTCCAACTGTCGTGTCTTTGATGCCATCTCCGTCCGAATGAGCGAAGGGCCTGGATATTTCATCAGCACGTCAGTACAGGTCTTGGGGTTTCCATACTCACACCGATCAGGATGGCTACATATCGGGACGGTTACACACAGTGGCTTCAACATGATTAACAATGGTTCAAGATATACTCTGCGGAGCGACTGTAGGTTAACTTGGACGAGCTCAGAATCAAGCTTCAAGCTGATCTTCAAAGGATCCGCCGGCGGAGAACTCGCTGACAATAGTGTCGTCGACAGTATAAAAGCGCTCCGATGATGGACTGACAAGGTCTGACTTGCCTTTCTGAGTCTTCAAAACGCGATCTCGTCGTCGCAGTGCCACCAGACCCAGTGCACAGAGATTAGGCGCTCAGTCCAATTAGAAAACTAACTGCTTAAAGTTTAATCACTTACCTCTCTCTTGTCTTATTACTCCTTAGACGTGTCCACTGTCGTGCTTAAGAATGTCCTTCAACTTGCATCAAGTCAAAGTGGAATGCTGCTTGGCCAGTGACCATCCTTCGCAGCGATCGTGAATGTTTAATGCGCTGCTTCTCTCGCAATTCCATAGAGTTATCGGTTGTCGACTTTGCAGTAACACTTTGGGTTAGCCCCATAGGTTTTGCTGCATGCATGCTCCCTCAAGCTCCTCTTTAGTCAAAGTATCGCGACTCATCTTTAGAACCTTAGTCAGGCCTTCTCTGCTTGAGAACGTGGTGCTTCTGCCGCGTTGGCTCTGTCTGAAAGAGCTTGTTTCTGTGCATATATACACGGACCGTTCTGGTCTTCAAGTCATCAGCTATCATTCTTGCTTGCTCTTTAGTCATGTGCGTCTTGCTAGTGCGCAATTCATGAGCAATCGCACCTTCCATGCGAACTGCTACGACTCTCACGTGTGAATGCTGCTTGCCCTAATTGGACCTTAGTACGTTGTGTACGCACGTGCATCTCTCATATTGCAGCCTGTGTCGGGGTTTATTTTTAATACTATATAACTAAACTTTAGACTTCACTTTGTCAGCAAACCATCTGGTCTACTGGCGCAGTGGGTTCGGACCCTTTCAGGCACGTGTAATCACACTAGGGACATTCGAGGTATAACGAGTGATGGGCGCAAGACCCTTACCTAGTGTGGTGCCTGATAAATCTCCAGGCTGCCCAGCTGCAGTGGTTAAGAATTGCTTAGCAAAACCCCCGTAAGGCAGGTTTTCGTGGTGGCTGGTAGATAGAGTTCCTGAGTTCAAGTCCCTCAGGGGGCAGCCACTACTTTTTGAAACATTTTTTATTTTCTATTTATTTCTCTTGAGTCCTCAGAAGGCTTCTGGGTGATCTCTACAGAGTTGAAAATCACGATGCTGCAAGGCTTTGGTGCTTCTGAGAGGGTGGTGATGCTTTTGATGCGGTTGTGTGTGTTGTCACTTTCAACTTTTCAGTTGGCTGTTAAGCTGCTGGAGGAGGATGGATCACCCGCTTTTCGCCCGACCACATATTCGAATCAAGGTGCAGTGAACAATGTCTGTTTCATTGGTATCTTCTTTAATATGCCGCGCGCTATCAAAACACATACGGTGAAGGTTTCTATCGTACATGCGGCGATGCATATTTCTACAGGCTTGTTGGTTACAACTGGCACCGATTGGGCACTGCTTATCTAGCTTTTGTCCAAGCGACCCTTCCAATCTCCTATGTGATCCGCTATGATCTTAGCCGCCTGCTCAGCAGTGAAGTTCCTCCCCAACGCTTCGACAAAGTCGCCCTCGGGATCTTTATTTAGGCACAAGAGTCAGCATATATCTCAATGTTGGCAGGAGAAAGAAAGGAGGCAAAGTTACCCATGAGATAAAAGTAAATGCTATGATCGACCAAGTAGTCTTGTCCAGGCTGGACGTCGGGCGGAGTGGAGAAGTAAACACGATAGGCCTTGCAGACGTCTTTGATTTGATCCCAAGTGCCGGTGAGGCCAAGAAATTCCGGGTGGAACTCTTCCAGGTAGCGCTTCAGAACTGCCGGCTTATCTCGCGCAGGATCGCATGTTACGACTATCGGACGTATCACGTTGCCTGACTTCGCTTTGGCCAGATCATACATGACGGCCATCTTGTCGAGCTCCTCCGGGCAGATATCCGGACAGTGAGTGAAGCCAAAATATACCTGCCGCGCCGTTCAGCATAGTGGATCGCGCCAGTCATCGGGCCGCCTAAATCAGACGGACATTCACGTACTAAGGCATATTTCCCTAGCATATCCTTGCTGGTGAACTTGTTGCCATTGTGATCTACTAAATCGAACTCGCCTCCCACTTTCGGTTTCCCAATACCCTTCGTGGCTTCTGCGATCCGCTTCCTCTCCATCCGGGCCTTTTCTGAGCGGAAGTATACAATCATTCCGGCACCGGTCACCATGAAGAGGACACCAGCTCTCCACGAAAAAGGCTGACACGAGTCAGCAGTAATTCTCTCAAGACTGGTTCTGGACTCCGAACTCACTCCCGACTGATTCCGCGATTGAACCTCCTGCAACGTTTTCGCCTTGCTCCAGTGCCGTGTGGAACTAAATCCTCGTGCTTGCGTGGAGTAGAGTCTGCATCGCGAAGGCCTGGCGTGAGAATGCGACGATTGCGTTGCACACATCTGTGATCTAGCATGCTGTGGGCCTGAGAGATGGTAGCTTGGGATCCGGAAAGATGGAGCGACTGAGCATCGCGTGGTATCGGTGACGGCGCAAGGATTGGGGGTATTTAGAGGTTTAGCAGATGATGACAATATAGCGCGCAAAGCGCCGTTGGATTTGCTGCAAAGCAAAGACATGGCAGGACAGCGTTGAGTCAGTCCTTTCTATGGGCGCAAATGGATCACGAATGATCAAAATATCAGAGACTTGTCGACCTGTGAATCGTAGACTGTAGTCTGTAGACTGTAGTTGGAGTCCTCGAGCACAGACCACTCCTCTACTCCGTACAGTGGTCCAATATCCGAAGCTTCAAGATATCTTCCAGTATGGAGAAGCACGAGAAAGGTAGCGAACTGCTCTATCGGAGGGGAGCCTAAAAGAGTAGTATTCTGTTCAAAAATCTAGAGTCACTCGGACTAGCCCTCCTGCTATTCTGATGTCGTGGTCAAGGCAGTCCACCCAGCTGTCAGCCCAGAGACTAGCTCCAGCATTTACGCTATGCTTGCGCATGCAAGAGCAGCAAATGCTTTTTCAAGAGCTCAACTTCAGCAGATCAAGCCATTCCGTCCTTGCGGGTGACATCGATCGTATCCAATGCCGCCAGACGACCGCCCAGACCTATCTCAGAAGCACTTCAGTTCTTCCATGACAGCTTTGCTCTTCGCCAGGACGTCTTCGCCAAACACAGGTGGATTCTGCGGGTCCTCCATGGTCATCATGCTCCGCTTGCCGGTCGTGTCGTTGAGGAGGATGTCAGCCAGAGTGCAGCGGCCGATGATATCAACCTTTGTCTCCTCCTTCTTGCCGTCCCAGTCCGCAAGCATCTTGCGCGTGCGGTGCTGGAAATCCCACAAGAAGTAGATCGTGCCGTGAAGCTTGTTGTTCTCTGCCTCGAACCACGGGTGCTGGGTGAGCGCGTGGACAAAATCTGTCAGAGCCCCGTACAGAGCTTGCGTGCCTTCAACTAAGGCTGGAGACTCTGATGAAGCCATCGGATTGAGTTGTTCGAATGAAGGGTTGAAAGAGATTTTGATATGTCAACTGCCCAGGTGGCTTGTGTGATTTGTGAGGTTCGGTCGGTCAGGGAAGGTTTGCACTTCACTGAAATTCGATGGCCACCGTTCAATTAATTTTGGCCGTTGTCCGCGCAACAACACATTCAAGCTTGCACTCATCTCAATTACAGAAGACAAAACCAACCTGTGCACAGTTACTGACTCGCGGAATCGATTGCATAACATATAAAAGGTAGTTCCTATATATATACGCTCCGCCACTCCTACTGCTGTGGGTTAAGACGGAACCGCACAGGGTCTTAGCCCAGATTTGGTCGGAGGCTCATTTCAGGTAATATTTCACCCAGCCTGGCTATCAGCATTGTTTCTGCCTCTGTAGGGGTACTATGGCGAAATTTGCAGCAGATCCCCTCACAGCCGGGTCAAGGGTTGTTGAGGAGACGCGCTGTGGAAGGCATTCCTCAGCATATTGGGTAAACGCGAGATTCCATCCCTAGTCATATAAAGGACTCTCACCTTTGGAAAGTAAATCGTTTCCTGACTATTCTTCTCTTTTATCTCACTAGTATCATTATTGAATTGTCACGATGAGTCTTTCATGCTGGATTACGGGCTTCATTCTGAAAGTTTTCCTTTCCGTTATGCTGGTTGCAAAAACCGAAGCGCATCCCAACTTCAAACATGAACCTTACAAGCTCGAAGTCAAGCGGCAGGCCCATGACCACGACCGCCCTCTAGCTGGCCCGCCGACTGCATTTGAAAGCACCTTTGATGAATCTCTGCGTGTCCTTACCCTTTTCACACCGTCACCTTCTGCGTCTCCAATTCCTATCACGGAGCAAAGCCAAGTCGAGACGACCTACGTGCCTCAATACACTCTCTGCGCTTTACCTCCTCTGGCTTTCCTGCCTGCGGCTGTAACCACTAATCCGGTTGATTCGGGTCCATACAGGAACTATTCGATCTCCACTCCTAGCGGGAACGGAACCTGCATAACGCAATATGAGCCCCTGGAGACCACCATCTGTGCGACAGTCTTGACAGGCATTGCGACTCGGATCACCGTCTCTGAATGCGAGCAGGACATCACCTTTTCCAGCCGCTACGGATACGTCTTGCGAACGGCAGAGGCGGAGACTGCGAACGCGTCCTTGGCCACCAGCCCAACGCCATCAATTCAGACTTTGACGACCTACTATCTCGCACCATGGCAATCTCTCACCGAGCCAAGTGCCCCATCCGATGTCGACGTGAAGATTTGCGCAATCGTGGACGACGGCTCCCGACAGTGTGTCAATGTGAGAGAGGTGTGGCACGTCGAGCTCGTGATCATTACCCGCACGTTGACGACGGAAATTAACCTCACAACACGGGTGCCGGGACCCGCGCAGTTCCTCATCGAGACCATTGAAGTCGACATCACCAGGGATCAGACAATCTTGAGCTTATCGACGACCATGAAACTGGTGTACGAGCTTGAGACTGAATCAACGAGCACGAGCACCCGCTCAACGGTCCTATCGGCGCCGGGTTTGACTCTAACCCGTACTCAGACACAAACATTGACTAGAGCCTTGAGCGAGTATGTGCTCAAGACTTGAATGTTCACACCTCGCAGAATGCTGACAAATGCTCCAGGTCCGAGATAACGAGCACCGTCACCCAGACTGGTACCTTACTGGATTACTCGGGCACGTCTATCGTCACCGTGACGGGCAATCCCTTGACTCAATAAGCCCATTCTACCGTCATGGCTTGCACATCGCGTTCGGTGCTGTTCTGGGGGGTTTGATGACCTGAAACATTAGCTTTCTTAACCCCAATTGGTGTTCGCTCTGGTGGTGTTGCATCGGATGATGCATAAAAGCTATTCTTCGGCGCCTTTGTTACCAAATGCCGTCCTATCTCTATTGATGAGGCTTCGTCCTTGGGCACTTTTTCCGTAGTGCGACTTCAACTTCATCCTTGGCAAGGGCTTGTGAGCAGACTTGCCAGAAGTGAGATTAGTATTTGGTTAGGCAATCAATGTCGCAATTTCTTACACTTTTTCTTTTTGGTGTACTTCAAGATATAGTAATATGCGAAGAATGTGGTTGCGGACTGGACTGACGATGAAATGCTGAGGCGTGTTGTATTTGCACGGTCTCATTGTTTCACGGAAATTTTACTTTATGTGCTCGCATCACGATTAGAGTTTTGGCTTAGTGCCCTCCCTCCACCATAAGCGGAGCTTCAAAAGGAGCTCCAATAGCTGGAAAGAAAATCGAATAGTAGCTGAGCTGAGTGTCTCGATGCACAAACCGGGAATTCCAGTGTAGCCGTCTCAATCACATTTCCCTGCTCTTGTTTCTCATCTTTCCTCCTCAGAGGTTGTGAGGTATATCTACACGTAGATGTACCTTTCCGCCTCGAAAAACTTGAAAACCTCAGCTTTACTATCCTGAGCTTACCCGAGGAGGATATCGTATCCATTTTTCTCAATCCTCACATCGTCGGTTGAGGTACCGTATTTCCTCCTTACTAGCTCAAACACGATCAACCCTGCGCTAGTGCTGGGGACCTGGCGAATGGTATTCATGAAGAAGCCCTGGTAAAGAAACTTCCGCCAGCCCCCTGCTCGCCTCGCTAGGATCATACACCGACGCAGCGTTTTCCCGTAAGCATGATAGTACCGTGTCATCAGCCCACGCCTTGAGCGTTCTTTCTTCACAGCTTGGTCAAGCATCTCTAAGCGTCCATAGTGTATCCTCTGGACTATGTCCAGGGGATGCTGGATGGTTTGCTGGGCCACAGACGCAGCAATGCCTGCGAGCAGAATGAAAGTCGGTTCGAGCGCATAGTGTGGACGTACGCTGACGCGCCCATCCTGGACTTGTAGGACGGGGCGAAAGATCCGCGGTTCAGCGGTAACGGAAGAGTCTAAATGCCCGTAGTAACGGTCTATAAAGTGGTAATAGGACTGCGACTTGATGTACTCGAACGTGGAAAAGAAAATGCCACAGCCGAACGAATCTTTAATGAGCGATAAGCTCCAGCCTGCGAAAACACCGCGCAAGCCTATAGAGCGAAGTTTGGAGCGGCTATAGTGCCACATATCTAGTTAAGTCAGACATCGCTTTCAAAAGCTCTTCGCGTTGCAAATGACGAGGGGGTTAGAGAGAAAAGTAACAGTTCGGTATGTAAGACACGATGGGAGTCACAACGGGCGAAGCTACTCTTGATGATTTGCCATTGAAATTCGAAAAGGGGCTCATTATATGAGACATAGCTTACTCTTATAGTGACCAGCAACCATTTCGTTCATCTGAAACCTGACTTGAAGAGCGTCTAGAGGAACCGCGAAAAGACTCTGAACGACACCAGCAGTAAAGCCGGCAGCGAAAGTGGAGCCAAAAGAAGGTGGCGGAAACACTCGCTTGGAAGCATAAGATGCTGGTTCATGGATCGCTCCAAGAGTTTGCAAGTATGATGTATACAACACCGCGCCAACGCTGAGCCAGTGAGCAAGTGCATAAACAGATGGTCATGGACTTCAGTACCTCACGTTTGCCAGCAAGGGCGGCAGAACATGATTGGGAATGAAGCTCCAGCCATGGGTCCTAATGGCATGAGCGAGAAGTCCAGGAGTGGTAACTCGGAAGGACCACGGCTCATTGTTGCGCACTCGGGGATTGATAGCTCGAGCGTAGGCCTAAGACGATGAGCGATATGGCCAAGCATCGGGTCGCCGCGTACAGTCATACCAGGTAGCTGGCCGTTGGTGAGCTAACATCGGGGACAGTCAGGGGATGGACCCACATACTCTACTCTAGTTCGCAGAAAAGCCTTAACCGGTGCACGAAAGTAGAACGCAATCACTTGAGCACTGACGGCGCGTATTCCAGCAGCTGATGCGGCGGTTTTCGCCTTGCTCTCTCGATGCGGACGAGTAGCATCGGTGTAGTCGGCGGAGCTTCCTGTATCCAAGCTGCTCATATTCTCGGCCGAACCCCAGCACGACTAGGTGAGGCATCACCGCATCATTGCTCTTTCTGTGCCTTCACCCAGGAGCGCCGTCTTTTTCAAGCCGCCTGCAAGCTGCAAGAGGGTTTTGTCCACGATACTTTTAGTTAGAACTCACCTCCCGAGCTCTCCCGGCTAGCCCCATTTCCAATCAAAATTACCCCTGGCTCAACTTCGGCTCAGCCTCTACTTAGGTCGAACTACCACTCAAGAAACACAAGTGCTCGTCGCCTGTTTACCAATGTATTTCTACCTACCTATGTAGGTAGACATTGTAGGCGCTTTTGATGGCGGTGATGGTACGACTCACTCAAAAGCCGATATAAAGAAGAGTCACTGGGGCCTAACCTTGGAAAACCTAGTTCTGTCTATTTTACCTTCCCGAATTTACGGGCTGTACAAGCTAGAGTTACGTAGTGATTCGAATATTAAACCGACGGCCATTAAACATAGCATTCCGTTTCCAAAGTGCTAGAACTTGCTCCATAAAACTTCCGCTCGAGCAGACATATGAAGACAAATAGACTCAGCCCTTGACTGACATGGTTCGAAGCTAGACTTAAGTCGAAGTACAAGGGGTACGTTAGTATCCCAACTTATCAGATTTTCCCCACTCTCCTGCAAATGTTATTCAACCTACCCCAGCGTTCAGTACCGTCCTTACTTGCAATGTCCGCCCGGAGAACTCCCTATATCAATGCCCTTCACGTTCCAGTAGGTTTGCCATGATATCCGACATCGATGCCCTTTTCAGAGGATCGAGATTCGTCATCCTCATTATCAGCCTCTTTGCCTCATTGTTAAGGTTGGGAAACGTGTCTGACGACCAGTCATCGAACGTTTCGTTGGTCTCGTCCTCTGATATCGCTTGCCACAGGCCTCTCAAGGGTTCTTCCGATTCGGCATCGTTAACGTGATTCACGAGCGCGTCTGGTAGGGGCCCAAAGGCCGAAAGCAACTCGAATAGAATCACCGACTCCGGTTCAACCTCTAGCGTGGCAAAGTCGGCGTGGAGCCATTCCACACCCGTGATGACATAAAAGCACTGATATCTCAATCAGTACGTCCGCTGTAGCATCGTTGAAACCCAACTCACGAGGAGTCCAAATGAGAACACCTCAGAATGCTTGCCCACACCCTTTCCCAGTTGGCCTTCTGGGCTGCGCCACATGACCTTTCCTATCCTGTGATTTAAGAGCCTTCCATCTTCTAATTTCAAAGCGACATCCAAATCACCTAATGCTACCTTTTGAAGGTGGAATTGCTCGTATTTGTCTTTGTGCCAATTGATAAAAACGTTATCTGGCTCCACATCTGAAAGCTTAGGTTAACAGTGAGCTGAGCGCGACAGCATACAAGAGTTGATGAATGGAATCATACCAAGGTGTATCCAGTTCCTTGCATGCATGTCCTTTAG
>QQTW01003949.1_pt1 | contig 11056 bp, 7 predicted proteins | sample 1904831 | NCBI WGS metagenome assembly QQTW01 (sample SAMN09435610, study PRJNA476489) | Subsurface metagenome, whole genome shotgun sequencing project.
AATGGTGCAAGAGATCATCCCGTCTTGAGAATGACGGTCGTGCTCGCTCGTGGCGAGGCTGAAAAGTGGAAGAAACGGATCCAGCAGAAGAAATGGATGTGTTTGAAAAGTAAAGATAAGGAAGAGGAGGGAGTCTTGACGGTTGAGATCAAGCGATAAATGGATAGATTATATATTGCAGCGGAGCATGATCGGTAGATGGGGAACCTACAGGCATATAGATCACTTACAAGCTTATTTTCATAAACTAGACATGATGTAGATTTACGAGATGAAAGACTATTGGACTTTACTAAGGCCGTGAACTGCAAACGGTGGGCGGAGATTGGTAGAAGCTGGATTGGATGACATCCATTGATGTCCATTGATGGAACGATCTGTCTATCTACTGGTCGGCACTCAGTGCAAGTTTTGGGTTGACGGCCCTATGCAAGGCCAATTGAAGACCATATCTCCGTGCACATTCAAGAACTCTTCACTGCCGTCCCGCAGTCCTCCCCCGAGACAAGCCACTGCCGCTACCGTTGGTTACAGTCTGCGAGGCTTGCGGCGACATGGGAGCCAACGGTGCTCGACCCTGGGGCGGAGGAGCCGGACCATATTGCGGAGCCTCCACGGCGGTGGCGGCAGCCATCGATGCTCGACGCTCGTCCTTATGATCACTAATCGGCGCACCATCCTCGCAATCTTCCTCATCCTCCTCTTCTTCCTCGTCGTCCTCTTCATCCTCATCGTATTCATATTCACTCTCCGTCCGTCCGTTTTCGTTCTCCGTCTCGCCCTCCACACGCACGGCGACGGGGGCTACACCTCGACCCTGGGCCTGCATCCCCCGACAGAGTTTCTCGAGATTCGTGTTCTTCTTTTTGAGCAGATCCATCTCCTTGCTCATACGTGTGCGCTCTTCAGCCATCTCGAGGATGTTGCGATTCGTCTGGTCATGCTTGCGGATCAACGTTAGGTTCTCCTTTTCCAGTCGCTTCGTCTTGCGGGACATGTCCTCCATCTCTTTGCGGAAGGTGAGAAACAAATCGTTCGAGTTGTTGAGCGTATCTTCGACCTTGTCCGAGACAACTGTCAGTAGGGATTGGAGTTGCTGGATGATATAAAGAAGCATGAATCAATGAAGACGTCAGTCCGTTGAATTGAATAAGAAAACAGGATGGAAGGCTATGACTGGATTCAAAGTGGAATATCCACTGAACCGGAAATCATAGCAGACAAGACGAGAGCCATCGTCAACTAACCTGCTTGAATTTCTCCACATAGACATTCAGCTGACTGCGAAGCTCCGTCTCCGTCTGCGAGAAGGTGGCCACTTGCATCCGCAAGTCACGAGATCGAGCTACTTCCTGCTCCGCCGCTTTCTTTTCATTCTCGAATCGGACCATGTTGGCTTGCACCTCCATCTCCTTTTTGCGTAGGGTATGGGCAAAGATCTGCTCACGGAGTTCATATTGATCGAGGAGCGCTTTGAACCGCTTTTGAAATCTGTCAATGGATGAGCGAACTGATTCTGGCCAGCAAGTTTTTACAGAGGGCAATCACGAACCGTTCTTCTACCAGGACGTCCGACTTCTGCGTCACCGGGTCCGCCCGCTCGTTGACCACTTCTTGCACCTCCCACAGAATCGCATCAATCTTGGAATTCAGCTGCTCTCGCTTCTTCTGCTCCGTCTCCTCGAGCTTCTTGTTCTCTTCCTACATTTTATTCTTGTCAGCACATGCTCCGACGACTATCCGTTCATGGATATATTACTTTGAGCTTCTGTTTCTCCTTCTGCAACTCCCGACTGAGCTTCTCCATCTTCTCCTTCATGGCCACCATCTTGCTCAGCTCTGTTCGACTCGCGTCCCGTTCCTTCTGGAGTAGCTCCGCACGCTTCTTGTTCTTGACATGATCGCGATCCAGCCGCCTCATCTCCGCCAACAGGTCGGTATACTTCTTCTGCACGACATCGAGGCGCGACAAGGGAGACTCGATGTTGGAGAGAAGACTCGACAGATCTCGATTCGCTCTCTTGACTTCGCGTTCTGCCGTCGTATAACAAACAACATCAGCAAATGCGACACCGGACCCAGATGTAGCGAGCGATGGCGTGAAAAAACAGCAATCAGTCCTCCAAGGCAAATCCAACAAAGTCTCCACCCACCAATCTCAGCTTCTTGATCTTTCTCTCCTGCCTGATCCGACTCGAGCTGAGAGATCTTGGCGGCGAGCAGCTTCGACGTCTCGGATGGATCGGCGGCTTTCTTGCTGGCCGCTTTCTTTGTTGCGGCTGGCCGCGCTCCTGATTCAGACGAGTCAGTCCAGTTTGCGTCGGCGACGTTCATGGAGGGGTGGGCTGTACCGTTTGGAGCCAGCCCGTTCGCCGTGGAGGCATGTTCGGCCGCTTTGCCATTGGGGATGGGATGCGCCTGGGACCTGGGAGCAGGCTGCTTGGGCTGAGGCGCAACGGCTGCCATCCTCACGAAGCACTAGGCGGAGAGTAAAGTCGATGCTGCACGCTATGCTCTTGCCGACTTTTGTGCACTCGGTGTGTGTTTGAGGTGTCGTCTTGACTTCAGCTCTCAACGTCAGCCACTGCGACTCATCCTCGGTTTCGTATCGCAAAAGAGACCAACGACGTGTGGGGGCGCACCGTCTATCACTATGCTACTATAGCTAAGCAAAAGCGTACTGCGTACCGATGCGATGCAATGAATATGGTCCACTCAGCCACACTGTGCCGGTATGATATGTTGTGGAAGAACAAGTTCGGGCTGGTGCCGTGAGGCCGTGCCGGAAGTTGACGTTGAGCGCCGAGGTCTGGAGAATCCCTTCCCGAGGGAGACCACAACAATTTGGTTGATATGGCAAAGCAGTAAATATATCAGCTCCTACAGCGTGGTGGATCATCTGTGAGTGGTTTGATCCAAAGGCAGCAGTGTCGTGTGATGCTTGCGCCGATCGATCTGCATATCCAAATGGTCCCTGGCGGAAGTCGAGTCGCTGCTTGTCGGACGAATCCGAGGGTTTGAGATCCTTGGCGTTGGCTCTGAAGACTGCCTCGCCCCCCCTGCTTTGCGCCGATCGTTGACTAACAGACATCACCAACGACGCACGTCCTTTTTCTAGTCGTCAGGACTTCGGGTGTTACTCTTTAAGCGCTGGACGAGCCTGCATCGGTCAAGTTGACCGGTGATGACCTCACTGAGCGTATTCAGAAGATGCGCGACTCGAAGTAGACCATGTTTAATTCCGGCTCGTCAGCCTGGCCACTGGCCGTCGTGGTGTCAAGCTGTGCAGGCTCGAAAATGGGACAAGGGTAGGAGATGGAGCGGCAGCAGAAGATTTGCAACCATCTCAACTCTCGATCAAACATATCAAGCCGGTGCTCAGGTCCACGGTTTTACCGTGAAGCGTACGCAACATGTTCCTGAGCTACAGCTTACTGCCGTCCATCTGCAACATGATCGGACAGGCGCCGAACATCTTCATGTGGCAAGAGATGACACCAATAATGTCTTTTCCATTGGCTTCAAAACCAATCCTCCAGACCATACTGGAGTACCGCATATCCTGGAGCACACTACCCTGTGTGGCAGCAAACAGTGAGTTGGGATATTCAGTTGGAGAGCATCACTCACGATACCCAGATATCCTGTTCGAGATCCGTTTTTCAAGATGTTACGAAGGTCACTATCGAACTTCATGAACGCTTTTACGGCTGCGGATCATACCATGTATCCGTTTGCAACCACCAACGAGCAAGACTTCTACAACCTCATGTCGGTGTATCTGGACGCCACACTACGTCCGTTGCTACGGGAGAATGACTTTGCCCAAGAGGGCTGGCGGATCGGTCCGGCGAATCCGACAGCTATCGCTGCCGGTCAAGCATCAGCGGAAGACATACAGCTGGTGTTCAAGGGAGTGGTCTACAACGAGATGAAAGGCCAAATGTCCGATGCCAGCTATCTGTATCAAATCTTGTTCCAGAGACATATCATTCCGACAATCAATGATTCTGGGGGTGATCCTACGAAAATGACCGATCTCACGTACGAGCAGCTGAAGGAATTCCATCACCACCACTACCATCCCAGCAACGCCAAGATTTTGACCTATGGGAATCTTCCTCTTGAGAAGCATCTGGAGGTTTTGAACGCTCGTCTGCAAGAATTTGGAAAGATCACTGCAGACAAAGACATCAAAGTACCAATCACCCTGAATGACGGCCCTCGGACGGTGGCGGTTGAGGGTCCGGTGGATCCGTTGGTGGATCTGTCAATGCAGTACAAAACTTCGACGACCTGGCTTGCCGGAGACACCGCCGATATTCTGCAAACCTTTTCCTTGAATATCGTTGCTTCGCTTTTAATGGATGGATATGGTTCGCCTCTGTATCGCAACCTCATCGAGGCTGGATTGGGACACGACTGGAGTCCCAACACCGGCTTTGATACGTCTGGAAAGATGGGAGTGTTCTCCATTGGCCTGACAGGCGTCAAGGAGGCCAACGTTCCAGAAGTGAAGAAGGCGATCAACAGGACATTGCAAGAAGTGTACGAAAAAGGTTTCGACAAGTCAAAAGTTGATGGCCTGCTTCATCAGCTTGAGCTGGCTCTCCGACACAAAACAGCCCAGTTCGGCCTGGGCGTGATGCAACGTCTACAGCCGGCTTGGTTCAATGGGGTCAACCCTTTCGACGTATTGGCTTGGAACAAGACCATCTCTGGATTCAAAAAACGATTTGCAGAAGAACGGTATCTTGAGAATCTACTGAAACGCTACTTTCTCAACGACAAGACCATGACGTTCACCATGCGGCCATCGACCGAGTACGAAAAGAGTCTAGCAATCGAGGAGTCGTCGAGGTTGGCGAGGAAAATAGAAGATGTCGTCAAGGCAAGCGGTGGCGAAGAGCAGGCACACCAACAGCTTGAGCATCGAGAATTGGAGCTCTTGAAGGTGCAAGAGGCGGCAGGTGATGAAGACCTCAGCTGTCTTCCGACGCTGCGTGTTGCGGACATCCCTCGAAAGAAAGAAGCGAAGCCGATTCGAGACGGTGCCGTTGGTAACGTCAGACTGCAGTGGCGAGAAACAGCCACCAATGGCCTGACCTACTTCCGCGCAGTCAATATTCTACCGAGCTTGCCAGAGGAGCTCCGGATGTACATCCCACTCTTCACGGACGCCGTCATGCGGGTAGGAACAAAAGACAAGTCGATGGAGCAGTTGGAAGACCTGATCAAACTGAAGACTGGGGGTCTGGCCGTGGCTTATCACTCCTCAACGTCACCGCTTGATGTCAAGCGAGTATCGGAAGGTTTGATATTTGCTGGATATGCACTCGACCGAAACGTGGGCATCATGTATGAGCTCCTTCGGACGCTCGTGCACGAAACCCACTTCGACGGTCCCGAGGCCGAGGCCAAGATCCGGGAACTACTCCAAGCCGCCGCAAATGGTGCCGTCGATGGTATCGCCGAAGCGGGATCTGCTTACGCACAACGCTACGCGGAAGCCGGTGTCACCGCTCAGGGACGTCTGAACGAGGAAACTGCGGGGTTGACGCAGGTGCGCCTGCTCGCGCGTCTGGCCTCAGAAGCATCGTCGAAGGGTCTAGGAGAAGTGATTGCAAAACTCAAAACGATTCAGAGACACGCCTTGGAGTGCAGCGAGAATCTGAGAGTGGCCATCACCTGTGGATCCGAGAGCGTCGCTGCGAATGAAAAGGAACTGCGGAAATTCTTGGACCATCTGCCGTCGAGCGCAGGTACCGGAAGCGACCATGGCATGGCTCAGTCGAGCTCGACTTACGCAAGGAAAACACTCATCCCGCTGCCCTATCAAGTGCACTATACCGGTCTCGCCATTCCAACGGTCAACTACACCGATCCCAGTGGTTCATCGCTGCAAGTCCTCGCGCAGCTCTTGACACATAAACATCTCCATCACGAGATTCGCGAAAAGGGCGGTGCCTACGGCGGCGGAGCATACGCCCGAAGCTTAAGCGGATCCTTTGGGTTCTACAGCTACCGGGATCCGAATCCCCAGAACACGCTCAAAATCATGAACAAGGCGGGCGTATGGGCTCGCGACAAAGCGTGGACGGCTCGCGACCTTGAGGAAGCGAAGTTGTCCGTCTTTCAGGCTTTGGATGCCCCCGAGAGCGCCAGCGAGGAAGGCATGATCCGGTTCCTTCGCGGCGTTGATGAAAACATGTTGCAAGCGAGACGAGAGCGGCTGTTGAACGTGAGTCCGACGGACGTTCAGATGGCCGCTGAGAAGTATCTCGTCCATGTGGCTGAGAGGGGACACATGGCCGTGCTCGGACCGAAACCAGAATGGGCCAAGCAAGACAACGGGTGGACAGTAGCGGACGTCGTTTCGAAGGAGCTGGATACGCCAGCATGATACCACCACCAATCTGCCTGCGAGCTCCGGCATTAAATCCTCCGTTTATCGTCCTCCGTACAACGTACGTGTTGTACAATATCTCAACTTACTAATATATCTACTACTGTACAATTTTGATATCATCTCCCTTTTCTCTGGTCCCAATACCTCACTCTATCTTCCTCATTCCGCTTTCCCTACATTCATGAAAGAAAGAAGATTCAGCAAAACGAAGCGCGGCTAAGCGTCCATCTCCTTCCCTCCCAACTCTGCATCCACCCCTTTCCCTCTCCAGTCCCCCTCTCCTCTCTTAGCTCCCACGCCTCCCCCATATCCCATAGATTCAGTACGCGTTCAGCGTACCTAAATGCAAGAAGATATCCCACCCCACCGTCCCTTCCTCAGCGAAAAAGAAGATAGAAACCAAAAGCGCGACTAGAACAGATCGACGTCCACCACCGCCTTTAATTTCCATGGCTGGTTGGATCACAAGATGGGTATTTCCTACATGAAAATACCAAGCGCGAGATGAAAAACATACAAACATACATATAAACCCGAGCTACCCCATTACCGCAACCCCTCGAGAGATGTGTGTTGGCGGGTATATGCGTGGGTGCTTGTTTTTATGTACTGTATGCAAATCTCTCAATCAATTTCAGACCTGTCCGAACTGAGAGCCTTGTGCGGACGGATTACCGATTGAGAACATTCCTCTTCTTACTTTTATTTCCTGCTCATATTGGTGGGCATCGACTTTGGAACAACTGTTTTCAACTTTCGTGTTCATGTTGATCATGGCTCGTCAATTAGATTGAATATCGAGTCTTCGTCATCTTCCTTCCTCGTCCATCTAGTTCTAGCTTTAGGGTGGTGATTGGTGCTTTGTAGCCGGAACAGTAGGGTAAGGTAGGTGGTAGGAGCGTACGGAGAGATATATCGTGTAGCTCATCTCAAAGATGAGGGAGAGCGAGCATAGGCTGGTTTGATAGGTAGGAGGAGAAAGTGTTTAATTGATCGATGGGTGGGAGGTATTCCTCTGGTTTATGACTGTGTGGGTATTGCTGGTATCTTAGCTGGACTGGTTTTTTATGTTAAGCTAGGTCACATCTGACCCGGTTAAAGTGGCCCAGAACGCTCCACTCACTCACGGCGTGCTATAGCCACTCTTGGGACGATTCAATGAAGATAAAATGGGTCAATGGACAAAGAAGGCTATATCTTCATTCTAGTTGCTCCGCCACAGCGTTGATTCATTCTGTATACGTGCAGCCCCATTGCCACCACCTTCCACAGACCTAACACCAAGCTAATTGACAGTTCGAGGTATATAGTTGTCATTGCATTTCGTCATCCTGATTTCATTTCTCTTTGAAAACCCTTTGCTCCCTCCCTGCCCCCGCTCCCCATGCACCTTGTCTTCGCCTTGCCGGTTCATATCACATCCTCTTTATGATGGCTGACCCGCGACCCAATCAGGCGTAGCCACTTCGTCCAGCAGACACCAGCCCCGCGTTCACAGGCATGGCGATCCCACGCGAGGTACTGCCTTTTCTAGATCATTCAGAATCACAACCCCACCGTCAGCGACATGGACTTCTCTGGATCAATTTGGGACGGAATGGACATCAAGATGGAACTACACTAACTCGGCTGGGTTACCAGTGTTGACGACGTCGAGTTCCTTCCGGGACTGGCCATCAAAGAAGTCATAGCTGGTCGGTCCCACCGTGACGTCGCCCTCAGGGGTGTGGCATCCCATGGCGTAGCCCGCGGAGAGGGGCATCATAGGCCTCATCACGCTTCGGAAGGTCATTGTTGTTATCAAAGCTTTGACGCACACTTGCTCGGACTGCTTCTTGATGTTGAGTTTCTGGTGCGAATTGCGAAGAGCTGAACCAGTGATGGAGTTCTTCGGCGTGACGCTGGGTTAATGCAATTGAAGTTGCGAGATGGAGGAGCGATGCTACTGCAAAAACGGGCAGTAGGGGGTGATAATGAATACGTCTGAAGAATGTCGGTGTCCGGACCAGTGGCGCCAGAGGGTGGACCGACGTCTTTCATCGTGAAACTGGCGGTGGGGACTTGTCCAGGGTTTATGACTTGAGGCCCGCGGCGGTGTTGGAGTGGGGGGAAGCTCCGGGAGGAGGTGAGACGTAGGAAAGGATATGCGGCTGACGTCTGACAAGATCTCATCAAGGAGACGTGAGATCGGGAAGCAGAAACCGAGACCGCCTTCAAGATAACTTGAAGCCAAAACTGGAGCACTGGGAGAAAGTAACCCTGCAGGAGCCAACAATTGAGGAAATAGTCATCCTTGAGCAGGATGACGAGTACATGTATACGGGTCAGAACACCGTACGGTCGGGTCCAGGTAGTGCTCCCAACAGAGTGTAACAATTGTTCCCATGGAAAGGTCGACAAGGCTGAGAAGACCGGTCGGAAGAGTCGGAAAGAGGGAGAAGTTCAGCCGTATCGTCCCAGTTTGGTCTCGCGGCTCCGAGAAAATAGTCATCCAAGCTACTGTGTCTTACCGACTGATCCGAGGCCCGGCTGAATGTGTGTCGGAATGCGAAACTGGAGTGACATCCCGATTAGTAGGTTCAGCGGTTTTTTGGTAATGGGTTAGTATACTGACAAGGCTGTGATTGTTGAATTAGCTCTAGCTCTATCACGGACAGTTGACGAGACGCGGTGAGCATCGCGTATGATCCCGGCTACGGTAACGGGGGCAAAGGTTCAGCCCGTGCGGGTTGTATCGACCATCTTCACGACCCACCACCAACCATCGTCACCACCAACAAACTACTCACACACGGCAAATCTGGTGTAGCAATTGTGGTTCGCATTGTGGTTCGCAACAATGGACCCCGATACCGACACCGACAGTCTGCTCCGAAGCCCCACGTGAGTGTCTTGTGTTGGCTGACACCAACCCATCCCATCTCATCCATTTCTATATGCATTAGCTAGCTAATATACCCATTGTTGTCTCCATTGCTGATTGCCACCCCCACCACATCAGCCAGCAAACATACCCCACCATCACCCGTCCTCGGTCACATTACCGCCCATTATCGACCTTTTCGCTACCCAAAGAGAAACATTACCAGCAACAATACAGCGACATTTATTTTCTGAGACTTGCCAAGCTCAAGCCGGCGGTGGAGCGCAATGCTGCGGAAGCATGGGATGGATTTCAGGTTGGTATTATATTTGTCCTTATATACGTCATTGCCATTGGTTGGGCCATAAGGTCCATCTACAATGTATATCGAAGATTATTCCCATCTGACGTGTGTATATCTCCTCGTTATGACGAGCATAGATTGCAGGCGAGGTCGTGCGTCGAGTGGATCGTGTGTTGGATGTCCGTCAAGGCGAGCTCTGTTGGGTCGTCGGGACAGTGTATTTGGATTTACCCTTGAAACCGAACATTCTCGATGATATCTCCAAGGATGTGAGTTGACTTTACTGAACCATTTCATTGCGCAAGCCTTATTATCCTTGAATATATTGACGGACATCAGCACTGGATCTCTGCCCCGCCACCTCGTGAGAAATACGTCTCGGCGGATGGCTCCCAACATATCATGTTGGAAGACGAATCCGGCCGACTACGGCTGATGGGTACACCGATTACCTCCGAGTTGCTCGTGACGGGATGCATCATCGCGGTGATGGGGACGGAGAACGCGAATGGGGATTTTGAGGTTGTGGATTTCCGATTACCGGATCTGCCTCCCTTGCCACGTCGATGGGAGCAGTCTGATGACCACAACCACCTTCCGTCATCGTCCACTGTCTCGAAAGAGACGAAAGGCAAGAAATCATCCGGCAAGAATGCTGTTGTGCCATCCTCATCCATACCCAATCGAAATCCTGGTGGAAAACTCGCGCTGGTCAGCGGTCTCGGCATCTCGGGCGATGAAGCGGACCATCTCCGAATCGATCTACTCATGGAATATCTGCTAGGCGAAGCGACCTGTCCGAGCACGCAGAGTGGTGAAGCCGGACAGATCACGCGGTTGATCATCGCGGGTAACGCCCTAGCGAACGCCACGCCATTGCCGAGTCATGACGAACAGTCCGGTGGGGGAGGAGGACTTACAAAGAAATCAGCGAGGAAGTACGGATATGATAGCTCGGCGTACAATCCTGCTCCGACCGCCCATTTGGATCGTTTCCTGGCTCAGCTTCTACCGACACTTCCCGTCACGTTGATCCCGGGAGCGAGCGATCCCGCCAATGTCAGCATCCCGCAACAACCGATTCACACCGCTATGTTTCCGAATAGTCGGGCTTATACAGCTCCGTTGACAAAGCCCAAAGGAGCGGAGGGAACGACCTCGGATGCCACGAAACCAAAGGGAGCTGGGAGGGAAGAGGAAGATGGAGCGGGATGGTTCGACCCCGTGACCAACCCCTGGGAAGGCGAGATTCAAGGTTGGCGCATGTTAGGCACGGGAGGTCAACCAGTTGATGACATATTCCGGTACATCAATGATGACGACTCGACGGACCGAATGGACGTGATGGAACAGATGCTGCGATGGAGATGTTGTGCGCCGACGGCTCCAGATACATTGTGTGAGTGTTTCCGTCTCATTCAGTCAATCCCTTTCAAGTCCCGACTCTTCGGGGTCATATATGCAGAAGTAATGAAAAACT
>QQTW01003950.1_pt1 | contig 11056 bp, 10 predicted proteins | sample 1904831 | NCBI WGS metagenome assembly QQTW01 (sample SAMN09435610, study PRJNA476489) | Subsurface metagenome, whole genome shotgun sequencing project.
GCCATAGACCGCTATTGTGCCATGTTAGTTGAAAAAGGATTTGCGATCGCAATTTGCGACCAAGTAGAAGATGCGTCTGTAGCAGCAGCGCAAAATCGCCAGGTAAAGCGCGAAGTAACCAAGGTTATAACTCCTGGTACGTTGCTAGATGAAGGAATGCTCAATGCTCGCCGCAACAATTTTCTCGCCGCCGCCGTCATTGCTGGAGAACATTGGGGTTTGGCTTACGCAGATATCTCTACAGGAGAATTTCTCACAACTCAATCAAGCGGTTTAGAGCAGCTAACTCAAGAATTGATGCGCTTGCAGCCGTCAGAAGTATTATTTCCCACCAATGCCCCCGATTTAGGTAGTTTATTGCGCCCAGGGGAAAAGTCCGAACACTTGCCTAGCTGCCTGCCTAGCTCGTTTTGCTATGCCATGCGTAGTCAAACCCCTTTTACCCTCGTCGAAGCTCGAAATCGGCTGTTGCAGCGCTTTAAAATGCGTAGCTTAGAAGGAATTGGCGCGGAACATTTACCCCTGGCTGTACGGGCGGCGGGCGGATTACTAGAATACTTAGAAGCTACCCAAAAAGAAAACCCTGTAGCACTCCAGTTATTGCGGACATATACCATTACAGACTACCTAATAGTTGATAGCCAAAGTCGTCGCAATCTAGAAATTACTCAAACTGTCCGCGATGGGATATTACATGGCTCTTTGCTGTGGGCAATTGATAAAACCAGTACAGCAATGGGCGGTAGAGCTTTACGGCGTTGGTTTTTACAGCCGTTGCTAGATATTAAAGGTATTAATGCGCGCCTTGATACTATTCAAGAATTAGTTGAAGATACGGCGCTGCGTCACGACTTGCGGCAACTCCTACGGCAAATTTATGACTTAGAAAGGTTGACGGGACGGGCAAGTTCGGGAAGTGCTAACGCGCGAGATTTGGTGTCTTTAGCAGATTCTCTACTAAGGCTACCGGAAATAGCTGCGTTAGTGGAAAATGCCCAGTCGCCTTATCTAAAAGCTTTGCAAAAAGTGCCGCCAATTCTAGAGCAGTTGGGGCATCAAATTCGCGCTCATTTGGTAGAGTCTCCCCCTTTGTATCTCACCGAAGGCGGTTTAATTCGCAGTGGTATCAATTCTCAGCTTGATGACTTGCGCCTAACAGTTGAGCAAGACAAACTATGGATTGCTAACTTGGAAGTTGAGGAAAAAGCCCGGACGGGAATCCCCAACCTTAAAGTAGGGTTTAACAAAACTTTTGGTTATTACATCAGTATTTCTCGTTCGCGCGCTGACCAAGTTCCCGATAACTACATCCGCAAGCAAACCCTCACCAATGAGGAGCGCTATATTACGCCCGATTTGAAGGAAAAAGAAGCACGAATTTTGACGGCAAGAGATGACCTCAATCGCCTAGAATACGAGGTTTTTTCCCATTTACGCCAAGAAGTTGGGGAAAGTGCGGAGATTATTCGCAATACTTCTCGCGCGGTAGCGGCGGCGGATGTATTGTGTGGGTTTGCAGAAGTAGCGGTTTATCAAGGCTATTGTCGTCCGCAAATGGTAGAAGGGCGAGAAATTAAAATTACTGATGGTCGTCATCCCGTAGTTGAGCAATCTTTGCCATCAGGTTTTTTTGTACCAAATTCAACAATGTTGGGGTGGGAGAAAAATAGCCAAGACATCTCAGAAAAGCCGGATTTAGTAATTTTAACGGGACCTAACGCTAGTGGGAAAAGCTGCTACTTGCGTCAACTAGGCTTAATTCAATTAATGGCTCAAGTAGGTTGCTTTGTCCCCGCGAAAGAGGCAATACTTGGAATATGCGATCGCATTTTTACTCGTGTAGGCGCAGTAGATGATTTAGCTACCGGGCAATCTACTTTTATGGTAGAGATGAACGAAACGGCAAATATCCTCAACCATGCTACTTCTAGGTCGCTAGTATTACTAGATGAAATTGGGCGCGGTACAGCAACTTTTGACGGGCTTTCGATTGCTTGGGCGGTGGCGGAGTATTTGGCAGAAGCAATTAAATCGCGCACTATTTTTGCCACTCACTACCACGAAATGAACGAACTTGCTTCCATGATGCCGAATGTAGCTAACTATCAAGTAACGGTAAAAGAATTACCCGACCAAATCATATTTTTGCACCAAGTTCAACCGGGCGGCGCAGATAAATCTTATGGAATTGAGGCGGGAAGACTAGCAGGTTTACCCCCAGTTGTCATTGGACGGGCTAAAGAAGTAATGGGACAAATTGAAAAACATAGTAAAATTGCCATCGGACTGCGATCGCAAATTAACAAGTTGTAAACTATTGTTCGACGCGATTATCCTAAAGTTATTATTGTCAATAAGTCCAGAGAAATAGTGACTGTTGTTACACTTGATTGCGGAATAGGTCACAAGCACCAGCGACGTGATAATTTCCGATCTGGATGAAATGAAAAAAATCAACCATTAGGAGACCATTGCTCGTGGCAATTCAACCCCAGGGATTACCATCTAACACTCGTAGCCGTGAAGATTTTAGCGAATATGTTGCTCATCTGCAATTGCATATGGCTTTGCAAGCGCGAAACCTAGTCCCCACGCTCAACAAAACTGTGGGCGATAGCCGCGAACAATTGCTGCATCAAACTCAAGCAAATTTTGAAAAATTAGTATCCCGTCAAGCACTATAAAATAATTTGATTAGACCTTGCCACCCGCGCGAGTTAATTTGGCAAGGTGTAATCTAAAGATCGATCTTGAGAGCGGCGGCATAAACCCAGAAAATCGTTAAAATATTGGTGCAGCATATTAACTAACTTTAGGCTGGATTCCAACCAGACGAATCATGACTTCAGTACTTCCTCAAAATCTAAACGTTGTTATTCGCACGGTTCAACGCCGGGATATAGAAGGAATTGAGCGTCTCTGTACCGAATCGTTCGCGTCAGAAAAACCGATGATGGCTACAGAGCAAAATCAATTAAAACTACTGCGTCGCTGGTACGGCTTGCTGAAGTTTTTAAACTTGTTTCCTAATCCCCTGCAATACCACTTTTGTATTTATGTCGCCGAGCAAGCTAGGCGCGTCCAAGGTACAATTCAAATTTCCCCTTGCAACCGCACTCGCAGCACATGGCGGGTAGAAAAGTTATTGGTAGATGCTCAATCCCGCGCTCATGGGGTTGGCTCTCAACTACTACGTTATTGTTTTGAAGCCGTCGGTGAAGCTAGAACCTGGTTATTGGAAGTTGATATCAATGATAAAGAGTCGCTGGCTCTTTACCGTCAAAATGGCTTTCAAACATTGGCTCAACAAACCTACTGGGAAATTACCCCTAGTTTATTGCAAGAATTGGCATTGCGCGAACCTGATTTACCGAATATTTTGCCTGTAAGTAATGCTGATGCTCAGTTACTTTATCAATTAGATACCGCCTCCATGCCTCCTTTGGTGCGTCAAGTATTTGACCGCAATGCTGACGATTTTAAGACTAGCTTGCTTGGTGGTATCGTTGAAGCTATACAGCAGTGGATACATAAGCTTGAAGTAATTAGCGGCTACGTCTTTGAACCCCAACGCAAAGCCGCAATTGGCTACTTCCAAGTGCGGATGTGTCGCAAAGGTACGCAGCCTCATAGAGCTACCCTGACGGTTCACCCCGCCTATACTTGGCTCTATCCCGAACTATTATCCCAATTAGCTCGCATTGCTCAAGATTTACCCCCTCAGTCCTTGCAACTAGCTTCCGCAGATTACCAGCAAGAGAGAGAGGAGTATTTAGAACAAATTGGTGCTAAAAGAGTAGAACACACTTTGATGATGTCGCGCTCGGTGTATCACAAGTTGCGCGAGTCCAAATTTGTCTCTTTAGAAGGGTTGCAATGGTCGGAAATGTTGCAAGGATTTCAGCCAGCACGCAAGCCTGTAGCGGGAGGAATGTCTTGGCTAGGACAACCAAAACAGCAGTTGTCTTCTATAGAAGTGACAAACGATACCCCTAACTTAACATCGGAACCTAGTAGTTATTCTAATGTAGATCCTCTGCCACCAACATCAGACCTAGGCAAAGAACAGGCATAGCAACTTAACCCTATGTCACCGAGAATCTCTGCTCTAGGTTTAGATATTGGCAAAAAGCGCATTGGTGTAGCTGGATGCGACGGTACGGGATTGATTGCTACAGGTTTAACTACCATAGAGCGCCAATCTTTTGCCCTAGATGTAGCTCAGCTTCAACAATTGGTGCAAGAGCGTACGGCTCAAATCTTAGTAGTTGGTCTACCTTATACAATGAAAGGCGAACTAGGTTTTCAGGCTAGACAAGTACAAAAATTAGCATCAAAACTTGCCCAAGTTCTCACCCTGCCAATGGAATATGTTGACGAGCGTCTGACTTCGGTGGAAGCCGAGCAGTTGATTAATTTAGAAAAAAAGTCAGGGCATTTTATCGAGAAAGGACTAATCGATCGCAAAGCCGCCGCCATAATTTTACAACGCTGGCTAGACCTAAGACGCAGCAACCAATTACAAGTAGTAGATGTTTCCCGTACATAACTTAAGTGCAGTTAAACTCGCATCCCGTGATATCCTGAAAGCTGACAAATAGTACCTAATAAACGCGCAAGTGAGTTAGTTGCTGTTGTTATTAATCAATTGACAGTCCCCCATCGTCTATGTTTTCATCCCCATCCCCTGAAGAAAACGATTCATCTCCAACAGCGTCCATCACCCTCACTGATGAATCTGGGCGGAGTCTTCCCTGTTATATCGAGCGATCGCTATTTGTAGGGGATATTGAATATGTTTTACTGCTCCCAGAAGACTCCGCCATCGAAATTTTTGCATGGCATGGCGATGGCGATGAGGAAGAAGCAGTGCCGATAGAAGATGAAGAGACTATCGACCGAATCTTTACTACCGCCGAAGCTGTACTAGCTGAACAAAACTTGATCCTCCGGCGCACGGCTTTTGCTCTCACCGTTGCTGGGGAACTGCCCCCCGTAGAAGATGCGGAGTTATTTACTTTAGAAATTGAAGAAGAAGGCTCAGAACTAGAGCCAGAACAGTTGCAATTGCTGGCAAACTTTTATCATCAAGAGCAAGAATACTCAATTTACACGCCCCTCGATCCCTTGTTGTTTTTTGCCAAGATGACCCCTGATGGCAAGCCAGAGCTACTTTCTCAAGAAGAATTTAGTAAAATTCAACCGCTATTAGAGGAGCAGCTATTTGACGAGATGGACTAATTGAGCTTGCTGCAAAGCAAAAGTAGTTATTTAGGGCAGTTAAACAAAATGAAAGTAATGCAAAAAGCTTTCAAGTGGTCTATGGTGCTACTTGTGCCAGTCTTGGGAGTAAGCACTTGGCTAGGCTGGAATTGGTGGAATGGAGCGATTTCTCCTACCCAAAATAATCAAGTAGTCTCTATTCAAGTAAAGTCAGGAATGGCAGCCCAGCAAATTGGGCAGCAATTGGCAGAGGCGGGGGTAATTCGTTCTAGTCAAGCTTGGAACTTGTGGGCGCGGTATTTGGAAAAACAAGAACCTAATGGGGGCTTTAAAGCCGGAAACTATGTCATAGTACCAAATCAATCTTTGCCAGCCGTTGCCGCGCAAATTTGGCGGGGTAAGGTTGTCCAACTAAGTTTTACAATTCCTGAAGGTTGGTCGTTGCGGCAAATGGGAGAATACTTTGAAAAACAAGGCTTTTTCTCCGCCCAAGCGTTTTTGGCAGAAGTAAAAAAAATTCCCAGAAACGAATACCCCTGGTTGCCAGCAAACTTACCTCATTTAGAAGGGTTTTTGTATCCTGACACCTACAAGCTAAATGGCGATAGCGTCACCCCCGAAATTGTCGTTAGGCAAATGCTTAACCAATTTCAAGTTGTAGCGCTGCCAGTGTACGAACAAGGTAAAAAACAAACAGATTTAAGCTTGTTAGAGTGGGTAACTTTGGGCAGCATTGTCGAAAAAGAAGCCGTAATTCCTAAAGAGCGATCGCTTATTGCAGGAGTATTTGCTTCTAGGTTGCGTAAAGGAATGCTCTTGCAAACCGATCCAACCGTAGAATACGCGCTCAATATTCGCCAAACTAAAGACAAACCTTTGACTTTCGATCAAATCAAAGTTGCCAGTCCCTACAATACTTACGTAAATCCTGGCTTACCCCCTACGCCGATTGCAAGTCCTGGGATTGCTAGCTTGAAAGCCGCACTGTATCCCGAAAAGACTCCTTATTTGTACTTTGTTGCTCGTTATGATGGTACTCATGTGTTTAGCAAAACTCTCAGCGAACACACCGCCGCGCAAGTAGCTATCCGCAGACAAGTCTCGGCAAATTAAACCCAACTTAAAAATTGACTATGGCATGGCACGAATACTTACAGCCGGACTTAATCTTACAAAACTCCGTCTTAAGTTTGACCCCTGATATTATTGCCCAGTACCAACTTAAAGGGTTGGTTTTGGACGTAGATGAAACCCTTGTCCCGGTAAAAGTTGTTGCCGCCTCCGCCGAACTCATTGATTGGGTAGAGAGCATTCGACAGACAACGAAGCTGTGGCTAGTCAGCAATAACCTCAGCGATGTCCGGATTGGAGGCATTGCCCGCTCTCTAGACTTGCCTTATATTTTAGGTGCGGTTAAACCTTCTCGGCGCAAATTGCGACAAGCTGTAACAGCGATGGATTTGCCTGTCGAGCAAATTGCGATGGTAGGCGATCGCTTATTTACTGATGTGATTGCCGGAAATCGACTGGGAATGTTTACAATTTTGGTAGACCCGATCCTCGATCCAGGCGAAGCAGTACGCTCCTATCCCCTGCGAAATTTTGAGGTGTTAGTGTCCAAATTTATGGGCGCGACCATCGTACCGAAACAAAAAGTAACAAAGTAGAATAGAACTTAGGAAATCTAAAGAAAATGTTATGCGCTGCTCATTTTTACGAAAAATCTGTAATGATAGATACAGATCAAATAGAGTCAGCTTTATAAAGACTCTAGCTATAAATATCTATAAATATGTTCGTAAAGCGTCAGCCTCACCTATAGAGGAACTGGCGCTTTACAATTTGTCTATGCGCTAGGCAAATAAACCCAAATGTCCCAAACCATAGTTATAAAAATTGGCACTTCAAGCCTGACTCAACCGCAAACAGGAAAGCTTGCCTTATCTACGATCGCTACATTAGTAGAAGTTTTGAGTCAGTTGCGGCTGCAAGGTCATCAAGTAATTTTGGTTTCTTCTGGAGCCGTAGGGATAGGTTGCGCGAGGCTGGGACTAACGGAAAGGCCCAAAGAAGTCGCCCTTAAGCAAGCCATAGCCGCCGTCGGTCAAGGACGGTTGATGCGGATATACGACGATCTATTTGACACATTGCAACAACCCATTGCTCAAGTGCTGCTGACTCGCGGTGACTTAGTGGCGCGGAGCCGTTATATCAATGTCTATCGTACCTTTGCAGAGTTACTCAAATTAGGAGTAATTCCAGTAGTAAATGAAAATGACACCGTAGCTGTGGATGAATTAAAGTTTGGCGATAACGATACATTGTCTGCTTTAGTTGCCAGTCTAGTAGAAGCAGATTGGCTATTTTTATTAACCGATGTCGATCGGCTGTATTCTGCCGATCCGCGTTCGTTTCCTGAAGCTCAACCAATTTCTTTGGTTAAAAATATCAATGAATTAGCCGAGCAAGTACAATCCGGCGATCGCCCATCTAAGTGGGGAACTGGTGGGATGACAACAAAAATTGCCGCCGCCCGCATTGCTACCGCCGCCGGGGTGCGGACGGTAATTACCCAAGGCAATCCTGACAATATTCAAAAAATCTTGCGGGGAGAAACTTTAGGGACGCAGTTTGAACCCCAACCCCAGCCAAATAGAGCGCGCAAACGTTGGATTGCTTATGGTTTAGTGCCAATGGGCAAACTAACTTTAGATATAGGTGCAGTTAAAGCTATTGTTGAAGAAAGGAAATCGTTACTAGCGGCGGGAATTACGTCTGTAGCCGGAGAATTTGAAAGTCAAGAGGCGGTAGAACTATGCGATCTAAGCGGAAAGGCGATCGCTAGAGGCATTGTTAATTACAATAGCAGCGAACTCCAACAGATTTTGGGACGACATTCTAGTGAAATATCGACAATATTGGGCTACGCGGCGGCGGAAACTGTAGTTCACCGCGATAACCTCGTTTTGACTTAATTAGCCGTAGCGATGCTTTTTGCGATCTGCAATCTTAATTTTTAGATTTAATCCGTTCAACTCCAAACTAATGTAAGACATTAACGCATAGATAAAAATAACTATCCCCGTCATTTCCATAAATTCTTCAATCGAGGTAAGGATAGCGGAAGTAAAATTATCTTCGGTATAAAGGTCAGCGTAAGCGCCGGACAATAATTCCATCCCAATCGCCCCACTCACGAAAACTGTACCCGCAGTCAGAAATAAGCGTTTTGTTGTGGGAGGGAGAACCTTAATAAATTTGAAAAATCCTAGCAAAAAGGCTAACACAAAAATTGCTCCAGGAATCACCCAAGCGTAGTATAAAAAACCACTTGTGTTGAACAAAGCCCGTACAGGTTCTATAAGTTTTTCGTGAATTGAAAGTGCTTCGTCAAGGGATAAGCACGCAAAAATAATTGCGAGTACCATCCAGTGTTTGGTATAGCGATCGCCAGCTACCTTTTTAGCCCTAGCAATGATTGCTAGTAACCCAGCGCAAAATAGTAAAGCTGACCACGAGTATAAAGTAGGAATATTTTGTTCTCTATCGATATTAAATATCGTTGCCAAAGTGTCTCTCAAAGGGTAGTCCGGAAGAAAATAGACGGAGAACTGGAAGAATAAACTGCATAAAACCAAGCCAGACACTAGAAAAAATAGCAAGCGAGTAGTTTTTCTTGGAGACAGAGAAAACTTTAAATCGTTAGTCGATGAGTTGATTATTTGAGGATGATGGTTTATTTTTTCGACTAAAGTTAGGTTGGTATTTCCATTGGGTTGTAGCTTAGAGAACTGCTTTGTAGTTCTGCTTGGCAACACAACCTTTTCCACTAAATACTCAATAGTTTGCTGTTTTATCCAACCGCATTCTACAAGAATTGTTCCTAAGCGTTTTCCCGATTGGCTTTGCTTTTGAAGAGCAATCTCTAATTGCTCTGGTGCGATCATACCAGCCTCAATTAAGTATGCGCCTAGTGGCTTTGATAGATTGGTTTGTTCTTCATTTATACTAATCACTGTTTTACCTTTATTGCCGATTCAAGTTCATTAACCTAGTAAGGCTCCACTTGTGTTTGCCTTTGTATGTCAATAAAAATACACCTCATCAATCTTGTTTAAGATTAGTTTAACTAAGGTTAGGTTAAGAAAACATAAAGTTTAGGTAAAGCCAGAAACAATTTTATGCTGCTGAGTAAAATTTTTGTAGAGGTATAGTTTTTTCTCCTAGCAATAGTGAGATTTTGGGTGAAGCGATCGCATTTAACTGTAGCGATCGCAAATCATTAGCTTAAAGAGATAACGAAACTTCTCTAGCAATGGTCACAAAGGTTTGGAGAATGGAAGACTGGTTGCCCTGAGCGCCATGCGATCGCCAACGCAACTTTTGAGGAAGCAGGCTGCAAATCACGATACACCACTCCCGATCGCTGAAACTGCCGAGCAGCACCACAAACCCGACTTAAATTTGATTAGTGTAAAGTGCCTCAACTTGTTGCACTGTTCATGCCCAGCACAACCAACTCACCATCAGGAAATCGTTCGCGGTACGTTTTTAAACACTTTATCGTAGTCTTCCCCACTCATATCAGAAATCACCGCCACGCTCCCTGTGCCTGCATTGTTAATGAGAATGTCAAACCGCGCCCAATACTGTGCAATGCTCCGGTAACAATCGCCACACCACTCATAAGCTTTGGGTGACAGTTGGTTAATCCTCAAATTGTCTGTTTTCAAGAATCGTAATCCCACAACTTCTCGCTCTATTTTCAAGCAAACATTGCGATCAAGTTACTTTGTTGACAACATATAGTTTTTTCTCACACAATACCGCCATTGGCTCGAATGCTTTGCCCGGTAATCCAATGAGCATCATCGGAAACTAGCAGAGCGATCGCATCTGCTATATCTGCGGGTTGTCCTAATCGCCCTAGTGGAGTTTGAACAATCATTTGATTGACTTGCTCAGGCTCTAATACCAAGCCATCAGTTTCGGTGACACCAGGAGAAACGGTATTGACTGTAATTCCCCGCGCGCCTAATTCTTTTGCTAAAGCGGCACTGAAATGCTCAATCTTTTTTGTAAGTGTCTAGAGGGTGATATAGATGTCTAAAGAGACTGAAGGCACTCAATTCGTGCAAGCGACGCTTAAAGTGTTGGGCGGAAAGTGGAAAATATTGATTTTATGGCATTTATAAAGATGAAGTAAAACGGTTTGGCGAACTAAAACGCCTGATGCCAGAAATTACCGAAAAAATGTTGATTGGGCAACTTCGAGAACTAGAAAAAGATGCGATCGTTCATCGTCATGTTTACCCAGATGTGCCACCTAAAGTTGAATATTCATCTACAGACTACGGTAGAAGTATTGAACCTGTCTTACAAGTTCTTTGCAATTGGGGCGAGGCGCATTTAAGCCGTGAGGAGCGATCTCCAGAAAATTTTCTAAAAAGCTGAAAACATACTAATTATTTCTCCAAAGTGCGATCGCCTTAAGGACAGGTAAAAGCGATCGCTTCTTTGGGCTACTGTCCCCACGATGAAACACTAGATAAAGTAAATCCATTGATTACTGATTGGTGGGCAAAGACTGTGCGATACAGGTTTCCGCCTCACCACGGAACCGGGAGCATATAATTTAACTCTAATTGCCACCCAGCAAGCGATTAAACTCATCTTTGACGATCACATAACACGTGCAGGAGGTATTTTCTAAAGCTTGCCTATTTAGGATAGTAATACTGCCTCGACTGTAGCTAATCAACCCTGCCTTTTGCAGCAGACTGCAAACTTCGCTGACACTTGCCCGTCGCACGCCCAGCATATAAGCGAGGAA
>QQTW01003951.1_pt1 | contig 11056 bp, 9 predicted proteins | sample 1904831 | NCBI WGS metagenome assembly QQTW01 (sample SAMN09435610, study PRJNA476489) | Subsurface metagenome, whole genome shotgun sequencing project.
GAAAAAATAGTATACTCACACAAGGGCATCGCCCAACCTTACGACTACCTTATTCTCCCTACCAGTATCCCGCCAAGCAGCTGTTTACCATCGGGCGAAACATTGATGCGCTTGTATGTACCACGCATCTTATCTTCAAATACGATGCTCCTGCATTGCGTTTCGTGTGGAAAAGGATCACCAAAGCTGGCGACATCTACGCCTACCAGCTTCAGCTTTGTGCTCATGTCGAAACCGGTGAATATTTTACTTCCTTCAGTAAGTCGGCAGGCGACTACTTCTGCCATGTCGTAACCTGGTGCCACCAGCCCATATTGCATATTGTTGTAAAGAGCGCATTCACCGATCGCAAAAATATCCGGGTCACTGGTCTCCATGAATTCGTTGACGATTATTCCTCCCCGCATGCCTGTTGCCAGGGCGCAATGCACCGCAAGTTCGTCGCGCGCTTTGATGCCTGCTGAAATGATCACCATGTCTACATCAAGCGTGGTATTATCTGCGAAGCGTAACGATGACACCCGCTCATTGCCGCATATCTCCACCAGTTGCTTACCCGTGTCGACCTTTAACCCGAGACTTTCCAGTTTATTGCTGAGTGTACGCGCAGCTGGTTCATCCAGTTGGCGGGGCATGAGCCGCGGGGCATATTCTATAACAGTGGTGTGGCCGATCCCGAGATCCAGCATTGCTTTGGCGGCTTCCAGCCCCAGGAGTCCACCACCGATCACAGCACCTTTTGCAGATCTTTTTGAATAGGCGGTAATGGCCTCCAGGTCTTCAAGGGTCCGGTAAACGAAAACGCCGTCTTTGTCAGTCCCTGCAATAGGAGGAATAAATGGTGAAGAACCGGTAGAGAGAATAAGGTAGTCGTAAGGTTGGGCGATGCCCTTGTGTGAGTATACTATTTTTTCAGACCTGTTGATCTCTCGAACTGGGTCCGATAGATGAAGAATGATTTGATTGGCGTGGTACCAATCTGCACTAGCCAGGCATAACTCTTCAGGCGATTTACCGGCGAAATAATCGGTCAGGTGTACCCTGTCGTAAGCAGGCCGGGTCTCTTCTGCAAAAAACAACCAGCTCAAATTCTTCGGGATTGGACTTGGCGATCAGTTTCTCACAAAACTTATGGCCAACCATTCCATTTCCTATGACTACTATTTTCATTTGCCAGGATTTTACTTGAAGTAAAAATTGGCAAACAATCGTATTAAAATTTATTAAATCTAAGAATTTCCCAAGCTACGTCATCAACTTCCGCCCTATACCTAGCTTTTTAATAAACATTAGTAATTAATCTATGTAATAAAATTAGGGGATATTATTTAATTTAGCATCATGAAAATATTATTTCCCTCATATAAATTATATTTTAATGCTTAGACCACTATTGTCATTAGTAGGCGCCGGACCTGGAGATCCCGAACTGATCACCCTTAAAGCCGTCAGGGTCCTGCAGCAGGCAGATGTAATTTTATATGATGCCCTGGCTAACGAATCCCTGTTGCACCATTGCAGGCCCGGGGCCATCAAACATTTCGCGGGTAAAAGAATGGGATGCCACTCCCTGTCTCAGTCAGAGCTCAATGCCCTCATCATCAGTTACGGAGCAACGCATAAACGGATCGTCAGATTAAAGGGTGGAGATCCTTTTGTGTTTGGGCGTGCGCAGGAAGAAATGGAAGCTGCTGCTGGCGCGGGAATGGACGTGGAAGTCATTCCCGGTATTTCAAGCGCCGTGGCTGTTCCGGCTTCAAAGATGATCCCCTTAACCTGCCGTGGTATCAACGAAAGTTTTTGGGTAACTACAGGCACCACCCGGTCCGGGGAGCTTTCACCTGATATTGCATTAGCAGCAAGATCCACCGCTACAGTTGTACTACTGATGGCTATGAGTAAGCTGGAAGATATTATGGATATATTTTGCAGGGAAGGAAAAGACCAGACGCCGGTTGCCATTATTCAGAACGGAACAACAGAAAAAGAAAAAACGGTGATAGGCACCGTAAGGGATATTTGTTTCAAAGCGCAATACGAACAGCTTACTAACCCGGCAGTGATCATTGTGGGTGAAGTAGTACGATTGCACGAATCAGTAAATTCCATCAATTCAAATAGTGTTAATTTGCTCAATCATGAGAACCACTATCGTCACATATGAAGGAATGCAGAACTCAGTGTAATTTAAACACCTGCATACTCTGCAGATTATCTTTGAAGGAATGGAAACCGGCAATACATACGCATAGAAAGAATGTACAATTCAGTAAAGGTGAAACCATCTTCACCGAAGGGTCAGCTGTAACCGGAGTTTATTTTGTGTACAGCGGTACGGTTAAAGTGCACAAGCGATGGGACAGGGATAAAGACCTGATCATACGCTTTGCAAAGAAAGGAGACATTTTCGGACATCGCGGACTGGGCAAGGGCAATCTGTTCCCTGTTTCCGCCACCGCCCTGGGAACAACCATTGCCTGTTTTGTGGACATTGATTTCTTCTTATCCTCTCTGAAAGTAAATCATGATTTCCTGTTTCAATTAATGATGTTCTATGCTGACGAATTAAAGGAGTCGGAAAGAAACATGCGGAACCTCGCACACATGACCGTTAAAGGCAGGATCGCACAGGCACTGCTCACTCTGCAGGAAAAGTTTGGAAAGGATCCTGAGGGATACATTGACATTCTTCTCAGCAGGCAGGACCTCGCTTCATTTACAGGAACCACCTACGAAACGTTCTTCCGTTTCATAAACGAATTAACCGAAGACAGATCCATCTCCGTTGCAGGTAAAAAGATTGCTGTATTAAATGCAGAAGCACTTTACCGGCTTACGAATGACAGTTAAATTAATTATTCGCGGGTTACTTTAGCAGCGTTCACACTCTCTTCATCTGTCCGTTTAACAGTAAAAGAAACCCCTTATCCCAAACCAATTCAACAGGATAATGAATTCGATTAGTATTGATGAATGCTGCTGCAATTTAAAGCTGTCCAAAAATATTATTTTCAGCAACGGGTTCTTGACATAGCAGATTTTACTTTTCAGGGAGGCATTTATTGGGTACGCGGTGAGAATGGATCAGGTAAGACGACGCTGTTAAAAATGACCGCAGGCCTCATACCGTTCAATGGAGAGATTATCCTGAATGGAATTTCTTTACCCTTTCGGCCCAGGCGTTACCGGCAATTAATAGGTTGGGCAGAAGCAGAGCCTAAATATCCCGGAATAGTATCTGGTCAGGATTTAATAGATCTATACCGGGCGATCCGCAAGAGTACACACAGGGAGGTAAATTCCTTAATATCGTACTTTAACTTTAATGAGTATATCAATATCCCAACGGCCGCCTATTCCAGCGGCATGCTTAAGAAGCTCTCGCTGATTCTTGCCTTCATTGGTAAACCCTCCCTGATCTTATTGGACGAACCCTTTACTACACTGGACACAGAAGCAGCGAAACGCGCCCGTCAATTGATCCAGGATTATCATTTGCAATCCGGTACCACCTTTCTGATCGCTTCCCACCACGATTTTGTTTCATTCGAAGTAGGTACATATTGTAAACGCGTACTGATTGAAGAACACACCCTCAAAGCAGATCAGTGAAAGCACCGTTTGCCATATTATTCAAGTCCATTGTAAAACCTTACTATCGCAGGAACGCTGCCTTCTTTACCTTTATATTCGTACTCTTTTTTGGCGTGGTTCAGGAGCTCAATGGATCTACACTTATCTCTTATCACTATTCTTTGATCAGAGGCTTCCTCAATGACTGGATTTTTTTTGTTGCGGTATGTATAGCATGGGGCGTGTATGCTGGCAGGTATCTTACGTTTGCCCGGCGGCTTTTATCAACTCCCCACTATTCTTTTCTGCAAATATTCTTTTGTGCAGGCCGGTCGAAAGCCTTTTGGTTGTTCCTATGGATGCAGGTATGGCTCTTGTTGCCTGTTCTCCTGTATAGCTTTGTTGTTGTACTGGTCGCGATATATCACCAATGGTACATGGCGGGAGCGATGGTATTGCTGTTTCACCTTGGAATAATTTATACAACAACAGTACTTTTTATGCAGGGCATAATCCGTCAGGGGGAAGGCATAAAGAAAACTTCAGGGATCCTTAAAAGTTTTCAGCTGGGCAGCCCCTACGCCAAACTGCTCGTCCGGTATTTATTAACAGAGGGCAAATGGATTTTACTGGGACTAAAATCGTATTCGTTTATAGTACTCTACTTCGTGTTGAACGCCAATGAGCTGGACGACTACCAGGTAGGGTTGCCTTTTATGTTCTATATGTTCGGAATCATCGGTCATTCCCTGATCATTCATATTATCAGGCAGTTTGAAAAACATACCCTCTCCTTTTATGCCGCCCTGCCTAAAACCCTTGCCGGCAGATTTATTGAATATGCTCTTGTTTACCTGTTCATCATCATTCCGGAAATCCTGTTAATTATAATGAATTACCCGCATCATCTTCATGCTACCGACGCTTTAGGCTTTGTATTAAGCGGCTATGGCATGTTGCTTTTTTTAAACAGCCTGTCATTTGCCGGTCCTTACAGCTTAAAAGAATTTCTTAAGATCAGTTTGCTTGTATTCTTTATAACTTATTTCTGCTACATGCTGTTTGAATTTCCGGTATTATACACCTTATTAGTTGCCTTATCCTTTGCCATTTTCATTAAATCGTACTACCGTTTTGAATATTCAGATCAATAGAGAAGGTTTAAAGAGAATAAAGCTGCAGCCGGGCCCCTTCCTGCCCCATTATTTTCGGTCTTTCAGCAAATTCGGATACTCTTTCTTTTTGTATTCGTCGGGATCCCAGGTGAAGCCCCATTGCTTCACGTAATAGGAAAGAGGTCCAAGGCCAACAGCCTTGCGGCGCTTATCTACCCCATCAGGATCTTCAAGTGGCATTACATAAGATCGCCCTGTCTCATGGTCAAAGCCTATCTGGCTGCCATACCTTTGTTTTTGTCCGCTCTGCAATAACATTCTGTCGTGATACAAGGCATAGTGTGATGGCTTTAGTGCACCATCCTTTACCGCCTTATCCATTACTGTTGCAAAAGCTTTCTGCTCCGCGTACGGTGCATGCTGTATCACAGAAAACAGTGCAATATTCGCTTTATAACCCACCTGTTGCTCCGACAACCAGCCGTAAACAGTCAAAAGCTTTTTAACTTTTATCAGGTTGAGGGAATCGTAATAGCCGATTGAGTCCACCAGACCCTGCCTTCTGTCGGCATCGATCGCGACGTTATGCCTGCTTGCAAAATGAAGGAACATGCGGATGTCCTGATCATCGTTATAAACCTCGTGCAAGACAGCCTGCAACGAATCCAGCACTTCAGGACTAAGCTTCGCGCGTTGAGCGGAGGCCGCTGAAGACCACAACACATAAAACATCAGTAGCCATGGATAGTGCCACCGGAAATGCAGTAAGTCAGGCATAACATAGCTTTACCCGTAGACCCTCTAATTGGAAAAAGGTTTAATGAACACTTAATTTTATGCCTCCGGGTGCCCATGCAGCCAGACTACGGCCAAGGTTAAACCGACAAGCTTTATTAATCTAAATCTGAGACTGACCCCTTTATTCCTAATTTTGCCTGCAAAGTGGTCAGTCTTAAATATTGCTATCATGAAGTCTTTTATGTATCCGCTCATTGGGGTTATTATTATTTTATTAGCCTGTAATTCCCAAACAACTTCCACCGGTAAAAGCGTTGCAAAGAACAACAAGACAGGTGAAATATCCTGTCCACCTGGAAGCAGCCGGTTAAACATTGCCAGGATTGAACAGGTAACCGGCATGAAGGGAACGGAAAAGAATGGAGAATATAAGATCACAGTGCCTCAAAACGACCTGAACATCGTAGTTGACGGCTTTAAGATCACCCCTCCAATGGGCTTGGGTAGTTGGGCGGCATTTACACCATGTGGCGATACGGCAATGGTCATGGGCGACATCGTCGTTACAGAAACCGATCTTGCTCCTGTGCAGCAGGAGGTGATCCGGCAGGGCTTAACCATTACGGCCATTCACAACCACTTTATCCGTAACAGGCCCAACGTGATGTACATGCATATTGATGGGAAAGGAAATGTCGAAGACTTGTCTGCACACGTAAAGGCAATCTTTGATAAGGTTAAACAAGTCAGAGGCAGAGATCCGAAAGAAGGTAAGGCAGACAGTGTCGCCAATTCGCTTAATATACCCCTGCTCGATTCCATCATCGGCCAAAAAGGCGAGATGAGCAAAGGCGTGTACAAGCACACGATCGGAAGACCTGATGTTTCCCTGCAGGAGCATGGCATTCCGGTGAGTACTTTTATGGGTTTTAATACCTGGGCTTCCTGGCAGGGAACACCTGAGAAAGCTGCCGTAGCCGGGGATTTCACCATGCTTGAAGATGAAGTAGCACCTGTTATCAGGGCACTCGTTGAAAACAAGATCGAAGTCGTTGCTGTCCACAATCACATGGTGCATGAAGATCCTCGTATCTTCTTTTTGCATTATTGGGGTGTGGGAAATGCCGAACAATTGGCCAAAGGGTTAAGAGCAGCCTTGGACCAAACAGGCAAAAAAATGCAACACTGATCGTAACGAATCAAAACGGATCGATGAATGAAGGGATAAGAGGAATATGAAATACTTTTTGACAAGCATTATCATGTGTTGCCTATGTGTTGCCGCACAAGCCCAAAATACTTTTACAGCGATCATAAAGAGTGCGGAACAAAAAACACCCCTTGCCGGTGCAACAGTCACCTGGAAAGAGAAGAATCAGAGCGCTGTAACCGATACTTCGGGTTTGATCATCATTTCTAATCTTCCCGACGGCACCCAGACCTTTATGGTTTCTTATATAGGATTTCAGGAAAAGACGGTTTCGTGCACATTTCCATTACCTATGCAGGGAGCGGTAGAAATTGAAATGGAACCAGGCGAAGAGGAGCATGAAGAGGAAGTAATTGTAACAGCCACGCGTTCAAGCAGAACGATTGCCAATACACCTACCCGGACAGAAGTAATTTCAGGCGAGGAACTGGTTGAAAAAGGTAATATGAAACCAGGCGATATTAGAATGCTGCTGAATGAAAGCACTGGCATTCAGACGCAGCAAACATCTGCGACCTCCTTCAACGCAGGCATCAGGATCCAGGGACTGGATGGACGCTATACACAGATCCTGCGGGATGGCTACCCCTTGTACGCCGGCTTTTCAGGGGGTTTATCCATATTACAGATCGCTCCTTTAGATCTTCGCCAGGTGGAAGTGATAAAAGGGTCCGCATCCACGCTTTATGGAGGAGGTGCCATAGCAGGTTTAGTGAACCTTGTTTCCAGGACTCCGGGGAAACAAAAGGAACTAAACTTTATGTCAAATGCCACCTCGGCACAGGGTCTTGACCTTAGCGGATTTTACAGTGAGCGATATGGAAAAGCTGGCCTTACCGTTTTTGCTTCGCGAAACAGTAATGGGCCCTTTGATCCGGCAGACATTGGTCTTACCGCCATTCCGAAGTTTGAACGATATACCCTCAATCCACGGTTATTCCTATACGGAAGAAATACAACTGCTGATATTGGCGTCAGCTACATTACAGAAGATCGCTTGGGCGGGAGCATCAACTTCATAAAAAATGGCGGGGCTGGATTTTTCGAACGAAACAATACGGATCGTGTTACAGCGCAATCAGGGATTGTACACAGGCTGAATGGTCAATCTACCTTGCAGCTAAAAAATAGTTATAGCCGCTTTAACAGAAAGATCGAAATTCCTTCTTACCGGTTCTATGCTTTACAGCAATCCTCATTTACGGAACTTACATGGAACAGAAAAAATATCAAGGCAGATTGGGTCATAGGCGCCAATATATTAACCGATGACCTGAAAGAGAAAAGCCAGACTACAGAGGCTGTACGGGACTATCATTATAATACCCTCGGGTTGTTTCTGCAGAATGTGTGGTCTCCTTCTGCAAAATTTACCCTGGAAACAGGTTTACGGGGCGACTATGTAAGCGAATATGGGTTCGAACTCCTTCCAAGGATTTCTGCCATGTTAACGATTTCTCCTAAAATTACTGCCCGCCTGGGAGGAGGATCTGGTTATAAAACGCCTACTATATTCACCGAAGAGGCTGAACGCCTGCAGTTTCAAAACCTATTGCCCATTGATGTCGGCAGGTCCCGTAATGAGCGCTCAGTGGGCGGTAATCTCGACATCAATTACAGAACAAATATTGGAGCTTTGGGATTCAGTTTAAATCACCTGTTTTTTTATACCCGTTTAAACAGACCACTTGTTCTGGCAGGTACTTCTGCAGAAGAAGTTGAATTTGTAAACGCGCAAGGCCATATCGACACCAAGGGCACAGAAACGAACTTAAGACTGTTGTACGGAGACTTCAAGCTGTTTATTGGTTATACTTTTACAGACGCTAACACCCATTTCGACAACAACCAGAAATGGTTGCCTTTAACGGCCCGGCATCGCCTGAATAATGTATTGATGTACGAAATTGAGGATAAATTGAAATTGGGTTTAGAGGCTTATTATTTCAGCCGCCAGAAATTGAACGATGGTTCGTTTGGAAAGTCATATTGGATCACCGGTTTTATGGCTGAAAAGTTGTGGGAGAAATTTTCTGTATTTATCAACTTCGAAAACTTTACCGATACGAGGCAAACCCGGTTCGATACAATATATACGGGATCAATAGACGATCCGGTGTTCAAAGACATCTACGCACCTGTAGAAGGCTTCGTGGTGAATGGCGGCATCAAGGTTAGATTGATCCGCAACTAATAAAAAGTGGTCTTGCCTTTCTGTAAACTCTTTATTATCCTGTACATAAACGTGAACTTGGAAAATGTCCTGGCAGGTGCCTGTGCACAGCATAGCTTCATGTGGCAAAGAATACTAACTTCACTTTACGCATAGATACTGGAATATCAGTCTTCCTGCCATATACTTTTAAGCTGGTGTATAATAAGGTCGCGTACCCTGGCTTGCCCTCCCTTTGCTGTCAGCGAAAATGAAGATCCCTCATTCTTCATATTTATATTAACCGGCATAAAAAGTAAACCATCTGCTGTAAAAATTTCCAGGCCTATCCTGTCCACGAAAATTATCAATTCAAGCTTGCCTTTTTTTAACGGTGCCGCCGCCTTTACTCCATCCACTTCCAACTCTTGTCTCTTCACATTGTAAACAACATGTGTGCCGTGAATATCGATGGTTACCTCACTGGAAGAGCCGGGTTCCAGCGCTAATCTTATCTCTGCCAGCTGGGCACTGACCTTATCAAGAGTTACAACCTTATTTTCTTTTAACGTTATATTCCCGGGATTATAAGTTTTTATGCGCAACGATTCCATTTCCCTTACCGGCGTACGGGTAAGACGCAACCCGCTATCGGTGTTAACAAGTTTCAACTCGATCGGAATACTCTGCGACTGGTTGAAAGGCATGCCGGCTTTGGCGGTATGCGTTCTCCACCACCCTATTTCTATCCTTCGTCCCTTCGGTTCATTGCTATAAGTTTGGGCTGCGTAAAAATCTCGTCCAAGCTGGCCGTTCAGGCGCTCAGCTTCGGGAGTAAATATTCTGCCATCAAATGTTCCGATAGCATACTGACTATTTGCACCCGTAAGTATCCACCGCTTTACTGACGAGTTTCCTTCTACCGGCAATTCAAAGAATTCCGGACATTCAAACAAATACTGATCCCGGCCCTTACCACCGGTGACTTTGCTGGCAAACGTCCATTTCCTGAGATCCTCAGAGGTAAAGAAATGCATGGTATGTGTCTCCTCAGGCTGGTCCTCTGTTACGTACAAAACCATCACCCACTTTTTTGTGGGTTCATGCCATATAACTTTAGGATCCCTGTTACCCATCGTTATTCTTTGAATGACTGTGCTGTCAAGCTTCTCAAAGTTCCTTCCGTCAATGCTCCACGCAAGGCCCTGGCCCCATGATCTTGCCCCTGTGAAAAACATTACCATCGGCGGCTTCTGGTCTTTTCCGAGGCCACTGGAATTATGTCCGTCAACAACGGCACCGCCACTGAATACCGGGCCGAATTTGTCAGGATATAATGCAATCTCAAGCTCTTTCCAATGAATAAGATCTTTGCTTACCGCATGACCCCAATGCATATTTCCCCAAAGCACCCCGTAAGGATTATGCTGAAAGAAAAGATGATACTCGCCATTATAATAAACCAGACCGTTAGGGTCATTTGTCCAGCCTCTTTTAGGAGAAAAATGAAACTGCCCCCTGTACCTTTCCCTGTAAAGACTGTCGCCGTTTTTATCTTCATCAGATTGAAGAACGGGCCTGAACAACCGGGAGCCAACAGGGAGCAGATCCACTCTTAGGTCAATGCTTTTCCCTTTCCATTTACTTATATCCAGGTAAGCCAGCCAATCCGGCTGGTCATCTGCAAGCTCTATGTCGAACCATCTGGTCAGTTCTCCATCTACCCATAGCTCCATCTTCTTTTTAGGAGCACCATTTTTAACAGGAAGCCCCAGCCATTTTTTTTCAGCGGTAAAGAAAGTGGAAAACTGCTTTTGCGGAGGCGTTTGACTAACGCTTTCCTGGGCTGCCGCCTGCACACAGATGGCCAATACCAAAATAAGGGAAATGGGCTTATGACACATGGCTCCTATATTTATTTAAACTTAATTACTTTTTTAATGAGTAGAATTAAGTATTTCAACCTAAAGCTCTCTGAGAATCGTACGTGATACTTTCGCATCATACGGCTCCTATTATTCAACCGTCGGCATAGCGCCAACAGACCAGTGAGCAAATAAATTGGGTTGCTTCTGGTAGATTGTCTTCAACCACAGTAGGCCCTTTATTATGCTTGGTCGTACTTTCAGATATTTTGTTCTTGCCCATTTGACAATTCTTAAATTGATTTCACGCATAAAGTTTATCAACTTCGCCTTGTAAAACTTACCATAGTAACCGATCCACGCTCTCACAACAGGATTGATCTCCGATGCTACCTCTTCAATC
>QQTW01003952.1_pt1 | contig 11054 bp, 11 predicted proteins | sample 1904831 | NCBI WGS metagenome assembly QQTW01 (sample SAMN09435610, study PRJNA476489) | Subsurface metagenome, whole genome shotgun sequencing project.
CAGGTGGGGTGCGTTGGGTATGGCGAGAGGCGGTAGTTGAGCGAGGCGAGGCCGGCGATGGCGGACAATGCTGGGGAGGCGGAGGAGAGGAGCTGCGTCAGTGCGGGTTGGAGCTGGGATTTGGTCTGGAGCGGATCGCGCCAGGCGCCGCCGTGCAGGTATCTGTAGGGGTGGTTAAGACTGGGTTAGATGTATGGCCGTAGGTAGCAGGAGGACTCACACGATCCAGATAGCTTTTGGACCGGAGGTTTCGAGTGGACGTGGTAGGCAGATATCAAGTGTGTTTAAAGATGTGGTGGAGTACGTGACATTCGAAAAGTGAGGGTATGGTGTAGATTTAGTGGAGCCTGACATTCTTTTCTCATACAGTACATTGGACCCTTCGGACGTGCACAAGACCACAGTTTCAGGGAACCGAGAAGAGAAGGTGGTTACACTGAAAGATGTAAGGCAAAAAAGGAATACGAGAAAGAGGCTGCCTTGACGAAGCCTTAACAATACCTAGGGAGTCAGACAATTGATTCATCTACCAATTCCACAATCTAATGCTTCTCTGTGGAACGAGCGACTTCTCATACTTTCATACTTTCATAGTTCCAAAAACAACCTTTTGACTAAGGAGAAGCCAATGTCTTGCGTCACTACTCTAGTGTGGGGTTGGCGACGGTACTACCTTCGCGCTGCGGCTTATTTTATCACGGCATATATTGGTAGGGACCGATTCCAGGGCTCAGATATCGTTGTTGATATTGACTGACGCTTGATGCGGGGGAGTACAGTCTTTCTCTTCCTATGGCTTGCCCTTCCTTCCCTAGGCCCCAAAGACGATGGCACAAACTATCCAACTACAATACTCAGTTCGGGGAAGACTCTGTCGCGAATATACGAGTATGTAACAATAAACCGAAGCTCTCTAAACACAGTATTGAAAACTCCTAACCCTTTTATACCCTGAGTAGAACCCGCCGTTACTTCTCCGACTGGCACTACCACGCCGGACATGGCATACACACCGAATATCTCATCGTGGAATACAATCTCAACCAGCAACGCGATGAAATCGTGCTTCGATACCAAACCGGCGTTCCATTGCGCCCGCCTACCCAGGACAAGCAATTCTCTGATCAGATTGCGCTCACTCTCCCAGAGGCAAATCGCTTCCTGCCATGGTTCAAAAGGGCAGACGCAGTTTTTCTGAATTGGTGGCTTCATCGAGCAACGGGGAGCGTAAAGTTCCGAGCTAGGTGGCCTCAGGAAGATGTGATGGAATTATGGCCGGATGCGGATAGCTGGGTATGTGGCTGATCTCCAGTCGCCGAGATGGCACCAGAAAACTTCGATCATGGCAGTCATGCTAACTCGTTTTCCAGTCGGCTGAAAACCCTGGCCCGCCGGCTGGGATCGAGCCCATGCTGACGGTTAGGATGAACGATACCGCCCAAGATCCGGTAGATCAGTTCGTTTTCACGTTTCCTAGGCCGCCTTTGTCTGATTCACCCAGCAACTTGTATGGATGGAGGTTGTCTACTCTGTGGGTCATGAACCCTGTTATATTGATCTTTGAGATCCTGCCTTCTTTGGCCGGTATTTTCTTGGCCATACTGGCCCTAGCTGTCTGCTTAGTCGCTCTACATATCGTCACACTGGACTTGACTTGGCTCGCAAAGGTCTCGTGGAAACTACCCACCTTCTTCAGGCACTTGCGCAGAGGCGGACGTGGCCATATCAGGCTGGAACCCGAAGAAGACGAACCCAGAGATGCCGATTTTGATAGACATCAATCCTCCCCATTCGAGAGCTGGACTTTGCTCAGATGGATCCGCAACATCAAAGAAGCGGGACAAGCCACCTGGGGTCGGCAATCAGGTGAGGGTACGGTTCTCGTAGCTTCCTCGAAACCTTCGTCAAGGGCCCGGTGGTCCAAGTTCTTTGTGGGTGTAAACAAGGCATGGGATAGCGCTTGGGGACCGGCAGAGGAGGGGGAGGAGGAGGATGGCGAGAGGGGGCGAGAGGAGGAAAGAGCCATTGCCAGGGCCGATACGGAAGATTTCCTTCGGGGCGGTTCTAATCGCGAGGCATCTCGCCAATACGCGGCGGTGACAACGCCCTGAACCGCAAACTAGATTCGTCTAGCGGGAGCGTCTGGTTCTGGCTCGGAGATTCGTTAGGATATGATACCTTCTATGTAGGGCGCAGAACCCTTTAGCACTTAGTATCAGGCTTTGCTATGCATCATATTGACGACTAGTCCGAGTCGATACAAAGCTCGCATGAGGTCGATCGTTTCACTACAAGTTGTAGGATACTCTCCTTATAGGTGATCAGACCCAGCAGTACTGAGGCATTTCTAGAACTTGGAACAAAATGGGGTATGACGGATACTACCCAGAGCTGATATCATGCGCGTAAAAAGCTAAACATTTCGTGCTAAGGACTAAGGCTCGGATGATATACCGCATTATCTCACCAAACTCATAAATAACTAGCGACGCCATGGCGTTCTCGGCTAACATTAACAGGGGTGGTTTTCGACGTCCTCACTGTGTTTATTATGAGTTTCGGTTCGATCCCGCACGCACGTGATACAAAAATTACTCAGATACAATTCTCGCCATAGCTCCGAGGTATGAAATTATATTGGCAGTATTACACCGCTACCTACGAAGGCTTAGCGGTCACCTACATAGGCTTAGTGAACGGGATGGCGGCGCCATGGCGTCGCTAGTTATTTATGAGTTTGGTGAGATAATGCGGTAGTGAGGATGAATTTGCCGGGACCAACGTTTCTCCATGTCAACCACCCCACGATTCCGCACCGCTACGACGAAGCATCGCACTCTCAGTCTTCTTTATCAAAGAGAGAAGTAATCATATGGACATGTGAGCTTTCCCTCTGCTCCATAGAGAGATCAATTCTTCCAGACCTTTGATACCTCGACAACTTCGCATTAGTAAACACTACGGTCATTGCTCAGGACGTAGTCCGCTCCAGGTTGGGCGCTGTCAGATGCTAAGACTCCCGCCCAGACTCCAGAGAATTTAATCGGATCGATACCATAGTCTGTGATGTCCCAGAGAGGTATCGCAACCATCAACTCGCTTCCAGATGAGCTGCTTTCAAAAGTCTTTGATTTCATTCGGAACGAGCAATCTCCCGGAGCCCTTTTGAAATGCATGAGGTGCTGCCGGCAATGGGCAACAATGGGCGCCAACATCCTGTACCGCAATGTCTTCCTCGAAGGTCCTGGCATCGTCATGTTCGTCAGACGGATTAGGTTCGCGAAGCGCCACTTCACTTTCGTCAGATCTTTGACTATACGCTATGACAAACGACTTCTCGGTTCGCGCTTTTACCCTTTGCGTCAAGTTTGCGAGGAACTGGCTCCAGCCATCTCAGTTATGGACGGACTTGTCACCTTTTCCTTCACCATAGGTGGAACTGGGGAACTAGTCGAGCCGGATGCTATACATGTGGTTTTGAGAAGCATACCGCACACAGTCGAAAACCTTGAGCTTGACACGATGCAGTGCGATCAATTCTCACGAGATTGTCATCTTTGTGAGACAATTCTCCCCTTGCTTTCACATGTCAAACGACTCCGGCTTCGGCTGAAACATCTCTGTCCATCATTTCTGCCCTTGACAGCCCCGGTTTCTCTTGTTTCTGCTCTCATCATACAGGGACCGTATGAGACTACGGGGTGCGGACATCCTGAACTCGCTCCCGATTTACTTTTGAGAGTCTTTATTCGCGCCAATCTTCTGCGAGGCCTCCTTCCTTCCATCCGACACTTTAGCATCATTCGTTATGTTCTCAGGCCACTCCATGCAAGTAGGCCTGACTTGGTCGTGCACCATATACCTGAAAACGCCATTCATGTGTTTCCTTTGATAGATCTCTCAAGACTTTCGTACGAGCTCGAAGGCATTGTTATGCGGACTTCCGCTGATCAAATGATATTTGGTGGCGAAGACGTCATCGAATCAATCGCCAATAGCGGCAAGGGCTGGGCCGAGACGATACAAGGCTCTCGATTTCCAGAAGACTTGCCAGGTTGTCAAGACTACATTGTCAAACAGCCAAGTATCTTGGATTGTTGGGAGGTCATATCTGACATCTCAAGGCCGCAAGCGCTGAGGGAAGAGTTGAAGAAGGCTGCTCTACCTGGAGTGCGGGTTATCGAAGGCCTGTTGCTTCCTGAGGAGCGTCACCTGATCATGGTTCTCCCCCCTACACTCCGCCGAGGCGTGACCTCTCAACAGCACTAAATCACCGCAACTTGTGCGTGCCAGAGGGTCGTCCAACGTGCACGCAAGACGACGTGGCAGCAGCTCTTGTGCTGGTGCCTGAGGATGTCAAGGGCTTGCCACATTTGACAATTTTCTGAGGATCTCGCATAGGAGAGCGTGAATTATATTTCCTTCGATTGAGGTCGCTCTGTACATGAAGTATTGAATGTATTTGTTTCCCTTCATTTGAGATTTTTGGCTTCTGCAAGTGATATATATCTCGACTGAGCTTCTGAGAAAATCCCTCAGTTATATGAACCAAAATCAAAACATCTTTCTTAATTTAAGCTTCATACGGAACCCGGCTTACACTGATCTGTCAAAAACGTCATTCCTTGCATCATGTCCGTACTTCCAGGGGCTGCATTTCTGAAGATCCCTCTCTTCAGAAACTTTAGGAGATACAACCATCGGCGCGTTCGTATCTCTACCAGATGATTGGCCAGGCGGCAAAGCGCTCGTCGCCTGTACAATGGATGCACGCTGGGCTCCGGTCACAGTGCGCAGCCGTCAGAGGCCAACTCAGCAGTGTTGATGCACAGCCGATTGGCTGGCTGGGCGGAGTGTGTGGATATCCGAAGCGAGCAAAAGTCACCCTGGAATGGACTGGCCATCTCAATCCTTTGATTGCGGACTCAAACCGAACAGTGTTTGAGACTCTCATGAAAACCACCGGCGTTGGCGTTGGCTGGGATACTGACAATAACTCACTTGCGTTCATCGAGTTCGTTCTCGCTTCTACGATAACTAATGGCTTGTCCCGTTCAGCATCCTCAGCGACAGCACAAGGAGCCGTCAAAGGGGTGTTCCGGAGATTATTGTGCTGGTGGTTGCGGGCAATGGTGTCTAGATATCCTACCCAAAGGCCCTTTCGGCCGTGGGCACACGATTTACGAACCCGAACCTTCCAACAACGCCCAAGTTTTCAGGGGAAAAGTTCATGTTGATGTTTACGGCTATGGTTATAGCTTCGAAGGCAAGACCATCAAACTCACCTGTGGGCTGCTCTTTGCATACTGCGTGGTCGCCTTGATCTATTCGGGATTTGCGCTTTCGACAGGCTTGACCAGCCATGCGTGGGATTCTGTCGCAGAGCTGACGGCACTGGCGATCAACAGCCCTCCCACCGATGCGCTTAAGAACACTAGTGTCGGCATCATGACCTCCTCCGTCTTCGCGCGACGAGAAACGTTGCAACGAACTTGTTCAGCCAGATACACCGTATGAATGGCTAGGTTACTCACGCTACTAGAGAAGAGCGACGGGTGTAACCTTCGAGATGACGAGTTAAATCTGACGCGGCGGATATGGATGATGGGAGAAAGCTAGCTTCATACACGTCATGCAAATCATGGCTTCTTCTTCAAAAGAGTCTCTTAGAAGTGACATTCTATCTTGCACGGTCTATAACATGTCCAGGTTGACGCAGCCGCTGAGATTTATCTTGCGTAGCTCGATCTGGAGTCAAGAGCAATCTAGTCATGGCCATACAAGGACAACAATAACGCCGACTCCCCAAGCCACATTCAAAACTCTCCCCGGAGTACTGCGCTCTAAAGCAGTCCCAGGGAGACGACGATCGCCATGACGAGGGCGCTGACGGGAGCAACGATAGACGTACCAGCAGACGTAGGTTCAGACGCGGAGCCTGACATCGTCGCCGTGGCCGAGTCACCGTCCCTGTTTGGGTTAGATAACATTTTTGACAGATAGATATTGCAGACTCACTGGTTGAGACTGCAGTAGTAGTCAACGGATCGGTCGAAGTCGGTGCCTTCAAGAGCGGCGGGGCACTCTTGCTGCCAGCAACTGCAGAGAAAAGACAATTAGCTCCAGGCACTTGTAAAAGCATGGGGGCTTCGTATAGCCTTGTTTGACAGCGGAAAGGGGTCGCATACTCTCTGTTCTGCTTCAAGAATTCGCACTGGCACTCGTTCGATGTGCAGTCATCGTTCGCCTCCATGACTCTTCCGAGGCATTTTCCGAGAGCAATGGTACTGGCCGGGTATGTTAGTCGTGGACATGTTTGACTGAGGTGCTCAAACTTACGCCTTGTCGTCGCTACAGTTGGCCTGAGCGAAAGCTACAGAAGCAAACCCGGCAGCGACAAGCAGAATGGTGGAACGCATGTTGAGGGACGTTGAATAATCACGCAATCTATAAGGAGCGACGATCACAGTGGGACAGTAACGACTGTAAATGAATGTATCAAATTGCACTGATAGCGAAGAAACCTACGGAGAGGAGATCAAGAGTCTTTAAGTAAGGCGCGAATTGAAAAGGGCAACAAGCACAGTTGAAGCATCCTGTCAATAGCTGAGCTGCAATCCATGCTCGTCGTTCAGGAGGTTGGTCTGTGATTTCTCCTAAGCCTGGCTGTTAACCCCCTCTCTCCTTTAGGCTCGCCCAATGCCGTCTACGATGCCTTTCGAAGAAACCGAAGCTCTTGTTACTTCCAATTTGGGAGGCCCCGGTCGAGTCTGAGTGCAGGAGGTAAACCTTGTTAGCGTGCAGCTATATACATCACGCCCCCTGAAATGCTTTGCAGCGTTAAGGGGATGTTTCTAGTCCGCTAGACGATTGACCTCAGCAAGCACTTAGTCCGCATGTACAGAGAATTGAAGGACGAGTAAGTAGGGCAGAGTCTACAATGCTCCTTCCTCATAGTCGTGAGTCAAGAATGTGAGTTCCAGAAACATCAATCTCAAACGTAGCGTGTGTCGTAGCGGTTCAGACTGTCCATTGAGGTAGGTCACTATGCAGGAATCAGTAGAGAGACTTGTGTCATTACTCCTTTTCTGCATCGATGTTGAAGCGTCAACTTGTATGTCTAGCCATCGCCAGAAGAAAAGGAAAGATGAAGAGTTGAGGCTATTGTTGCCGCATGCTTTGGAGCGTGATGTTTGTGATCCTAACGAACAAGGGGTTTCCGCCAACGCTAAGCTTAATATGTCAGCCTCGGCAAGCCAGGCTTCTATACCATCGCTCAATTATGTACTACAATAACAGCAACAGCAACAGCAACAGCAACAAAATATCACGACTCTGGAAACAATCTTTAGGATCGAGGATATATCGGAACATCAGTCCTTGGAGCTTCCCCTGCGGTTATTGTCGATACTCCTGGGACGGCAAATGAAGGCAGTTCGGGCGCGAAGGAGCTCGCCGCCCCCTTTGATCCGAAGGTCTGGGTGCTTTTACGCACGATGCCTTACCAGAATCTCGAAGCAGAATGCCAGGTGGATTCGATAAACCTAGCAATAGCACTCCGAGCATGTGGTAGCCTGGTCTGGCACATAGGCATGCTTTTATAGGAAGATGCTCGTTTCGAGCACTTTAACCGCTCACATCCGTCATGGGCACACACTGGTCCGTCCTATTCCTTGTATCCGGGACGCAACGAATAGTATTGAGTTTAGTCAGTTTCTTTCCTTTTCTAGTGCAGTGCTCAATCAGAATGGTAACTGTGGCGACACGAATTTCTCTAAATCTTTTCTCTGCTGGCCCTTGCGGACGTGGATTTGCAGAACTTGCGATGTCTTTGCCTGGGATTCTGCTATATTCCCTGATTTCTTTTCTTCATTTGGCTTGATGATGCAATCAACATGTTCAGGAGACTTTCTTCGGGCTTCTGCCTTGCAATGATAGCTCTTGCCACTCTCCTTCTCCTCCCATGTCTTGCCTCTACTCCCTCCGCTCGCGCAGACCATCCCAGCCGGCCGCGACCGAAAATCGCGCCACGCTGGCTGGATCTGAAATCGACTTGCAACTTCTACATATGGACAATGACAGACGAAGACAACCAGGTATATCGCTCTCGACTGGTGACACTGGAGCTTGCGTGGGTCGATGGCTGGTATGACTGCAAGGATGCTCGATGGGTGGAAGCATTGCAACACTACACCGACCGACTCGAGATCGAGTTCGGCTTCCTGTACTCTCACTTCGACGACGAAAATGGATTCTGCGAGATCCAGTTCATCACTCCGGAGCTGAACTGGATCGGAGAGGCCCTTCGGTGCTTGGGCGGAGGAGCCAGTCCTCCGGCGAATTGTGTAAGTGCTCATGCATCTCAGTGGCCCATTCCAGTATGGTGACGGATGCTGACGAGAGTAGGTGAACACACGCGAAGGAGAAGAAATGGATTTTACGGATGGTTTCGTCAATTGAAGAAGGAATCGCCGTACTGTTAGCGGCATATTGAGCGCGGACGACCACCGTGTCGACTGTGATATCATATATGAGGGTGCAGACTCTTACCATCATTCAAGCAGCAAAAATGCTTGGGGGATCATACCGCCAATATGCGAATGATTGCTTGGGGATCGTGGGCAACAACCAACGGAATATCAATAGAATGGCGCTCTCATGGAACAGTCATAATAGAATACTTTGTAGGCCTTTTCAGGCTGTACTATAGAGTGGTACAAATAGTCCGGAAGCTATCTACAGTGGCTGATATTCAGCTTCTCATCACTGAGCGCGTGAATGGGAATTGCAACTCCACCAATATAAACCTTCACATGCAGAGCTTTGCCAACGCCATGAGAAGATCATGCAGTAATTCTCAACTCCAGGAGTAAGAGATGAAGCTTATGGAAACCATTAGGACTAAAGAATTCTTGGTGAGAACTTGGACTTGACGCCACATGCCAGGAGGAAAGTGTGGGAATTTGAAAGCACTTGAAACAACCCGCGCTTGACCGCAGCCCTTTGATTCTTTTCCATCTCTACTTTTCGAAGAGTCTACCATTTCTTGACAGAACTGTGCCCAAGCCCCTGTGAACCTCTGCCTGAAATGGTTCGTACGGAATACTTTCGCCATCGATGCTGATGTAGCCTCTCTTTCCCGCATCAGTCGGCCGCGGTATGAGCCTATATGCGCTGACTTTCTGGTACTGAATGTGGGACATGTCCATGTAACTACCGTCCGCGACACGGCCCATGCCCGATATCACAGTCATCCGGGGCACGGTTCCGGACCAAGTGACAACATCGAGACAACCGTCACTCGGCAGTGCGGTGGGAAACGCCTTGGTTGCCGCTGCTACGTAAGGCATGTTGCCGGCGGTGAAGGTGCCAAGATCCGGGTGCGAGGTTAGAGTCCAAGTAGATGGGATAGGAGAGGTGACGGTGCCAAAACGAAGAGATGGCAGAGGGTGGCTGTATGATCGCTCCATATCCGGTGCTGAGGCAGGCTCCTGTGCCGTGGATGTCGGCATGGAGGACTCGGTGACTGAATCCCCGACTGAAGAGGGAGCCAGGTTGGGCTCAGGCCTCAAGCGGTTGATTTGGGTTTGGGAAGTCAGATCAGCATCGACTTCAGAAGGCTTGCTGGCAACTTCGCGCCTGTAGGCTTCCTTGATGTCGTCTTTCGAGCCAATCTCCAACTTGAGGGCCACGTCGCAAGGATACACGGTCCTGCGCACCAGCCTCATCAGGAATCCGACTTCAAACCGCATACCGCCCATCCATCGCAAGTGTTCTGTACCGAGGTCGCATTCGGCAAGTATACCCACCGATTGCGACAAGAAGGATAGTATCCGACGGTCTTTTTGAGTGATGGAGACTAGATCCAGTGGCGTTCTGACCCCCTTGACAACGGCCAAAGCGGCCATACTAGCGCTGTCAGTACCATTTAGATTGAGACTCATCGCGTTGCCGGAACCGCAAGGAAGCTGCACGACAGCAACCTTGCTCAATGCGGCCAACGCATCGGACTGCTTTGCCAGTCCGTTGAACACCTCATGAGGTAGCCCATCGCCCGAGCAGCATGCCACAACATCCCACCTGTCCGCGTCTAGCTTCGCGGCAATCTCGGCAGCGTGCCCACGGTGTAGAGTTGTGTCGACCGCAAGCTCGCATTGCGCGGCCCCGAAGATCGGTTCGATGTCTTGTTCGAATAGCTTCCGGGCTAGGCCTGTGCCGCCGTGAGGATTGATAAGTACCTTGATGCGTTTGCGCTGCTGAGAGGCACCGTAGGCTAGATTGAGCAGACGTTCTGTCCAAATGCTCGCGCGGGTGCTACCCGATTCATCGATGGTAAAGGCTATGGTGGATGGCCGGACGATGGATTTGGAGGCCGGCAGAGCATATTGAATGACAATGTCGGATTCGGACAGCTCAGCCCAGAGAATATTGAAGTACGGTATCGTTCGCGTTGATTTGGGCTCTGGTCAGGTGTAAGCGGATGCATACAACACTCTCAGTATTGAGGCGGCATACTGCTTGATGATAACCCACAGCAATCGAGGCTCGTCCTTGCCGGCAAGCTATCATCTGCGGCCTCGTTAGCTCTCTCGTAGCTCCAATGAGTTGTGTGACGGGCAATGAGCACCCTGGATGAGCACCGAGTCCGATGCTAAGACGAGGGTCACATTCGAGTTCACGGGAAGGGTAGAATCAAACGTCAAATGCTGTGCGGGCTTGGAGATATCTGGGAAAGCCTTGAGCGGACCGTCACCCAGAACCATGGTCTCGGTCATGATTCAACTGAAGACAGCATGGCGAATGTATTCATGCGCAAGCGGCGTCGGAAGCCAGAGCACGCGCGGCCCTGCCGTTGATGTTTCGTGGCTTGTCGCGTGCGAGCGCACTGGAGCTCGAAGACGGTTTTCTCGGCAGCCGGGAATACCGCTGCGCTGGGCCACGACTGCATCACTCCGCATGAGTGGACTGTGGAACGCTCCTGCAGCGACCAAGATCGTGGAACTCAAATAACTCAACATTACCTACATATGTATAAATCCTGAAGTTGCTTACGG
>QQTW01003953.1_pt1 | contig 11054 bp, 10 predicted proteins | sample 1904831 | NCBI WGS metagenome assembly QQTW01 (sample SAMN09435610, study PRJNA476489) | Subsurface metagenome, whole genome shotgun sequencing project.
TTCCAGCGTCGTCTAATCTCCTTGACATCTAACTCGCTAATACACACGTCTCTACTGGGCAGTTCAAGCCCTCCTCTTCGGCGCCACCGTGGTCCTCTACGATGGGAACCCCTTCCTTCCCAATACCGACAGCCTCATCCAGCTCGCCTCCCGCCTCCGCGTCACCCACCTCGGCATCTCGCCCCGCTACCTCCAAGAACTGCAGACAAACTCCATCATCCCCCGGCAGGTAGCAGACCTCAGCGCGCTCCAAGTCGTCACCAGCACGGGGATGGTCTTGTCGGACCGGCTCTTCGAGTGGTTCTACGATGTCGCCTTCCCGAAACACGTCCAGCTAGATAACATCTCCGGCGGGACCGACATCGCGGGCTCCTTCGCGGCAGGAAATCCCCTCCTCCCGCTCTACGTGGGCGGGTGCCAAGGTCCCTCCCTGGGGACGCCGATCGCGGTCTTCGACCACACCCTCGAAGGGGGCAGAGGCGTCAAGGGTAAGCCGGTGGAGGACGGCGTACCCGGCGAGCTGGTCGCCACGGGCCCGTTCCCGAACATGCCGCGTTTCTTCTGGGGCGACGAGGGCGGGAAGCGGTACCATGACAGCTATTTTGCCAAATTCGACGACTGTTGGGTCCATGGCGATTTCGTCATGGTGCATCCCACCACGAAACAGATCATCTTTCTGGGCAGGAGTGATGGCGTGTTGAATCCGAGTGGGGTTCGGTTTGGGTCCGGCGAGATCTATGGGGTTGTAGATGCGAGGTTTGGTGAGGTGGTGGCGGATTCGATTTGTGTGGGACAGGTGAGTCGTTATTTGTCCGTTTGTGTGTAGGGTTCCGTTGGGTGGGCGCTGATGGATATCGTGCAGAGGAGGCCATCGGACACGGACGAGAGAGTGATGCTCTTCGTTCTGATGAAGCCTGGGAAGAAGTTCTCACAGGCTCTGGTCGATGATATCAAAGCCGCCATCCGGACGGAGCTCAGTCCACGCCACGTCCCCAGCTATATCTTCGAAACGCCGGAGATACCGGTACGTGAGCCCCCTCTGCATGCATGCACAGCATCATAACCCCCCTCCCCCGTTGTAGCTTCGCTGACTTTCCCCCCGCTCTCTTTTCAACAGACCACCGTCAATATGAAAAAGGTCGAGTTGCCCGTCAAGCAGATCATCTCCGGCAAGATGGTCAAGCCGAGTGGCACGCTGCTTAATCCGCAGAGCTTGGAGTATTATTACCGGTTTGCTAGGGTGGAGGAGCTGGTGGGTCCGCTGAAGGCGAAGCTTTAGACTAGACCAGGCGGTATAGGGGATTGGGTATAGAAGACAGCATTGGTATAGATGTGCTCGTTTCTTGATCTTGTTCTTGGCTTTGCATTTCCTCGTCTCAGATCTTGCTGGTAGATCTTGATAGAACTGTCCTCCTAACCGACACTTCCTTGACGGCCTGCGCTGAGCCACTGAAGGCTGTAGAAAAATCTGATGGAGTTTCCACCCACCAAAACAGGCCTCTTCACCTCTTCCCCCGTCTCTTCACCCCCTTCTCCCCATCGCCCCTAAAAAACCCACCCCGAACCAGCGCCTCCCTCGCCACCTGATTGATGAGCCGGAACCGATCCGGACCCAACTTGACACCGCCATACCACCGCGTCACCACCATAACCACATTCCACACATCCATCAGCTGCATCACATGCAGCAGTCGTCCCCCGGCGGCCGTCTCGCCATCATCGTCGCAGTCTTGGACCGTGACCGCAGTTTCTGGGTTCAGGATCCTCCACGCCGTGATATTGTGTGTCGCGGATGCGACTTTTTTGTTTGTTGAGAGGAGATTAGCTAGGAAGGATGTGGCTTCGCTTGCATCGGCGACGCTGGCGCAGCGGGCGATGAAGATGCTTTTTTTCTCGGTGAGGGGGTCGGAGAGGGTCCAGTTGGGAATCGGGGCGGTATCTTTACCGGGGGTTGTTCCTGTGCGGCTATTCGTCAACCCTGCTCCTTCTTGATCCAGTTCTTCGGGGCGGGCCTCAGACTCTTCCGCCATTGTAATAGTCTGATTGCTAGATTCGCGCGCGCCATCTTGCTGTAGTGAGGTAAGGCGTGGCCCGACCTCCTCGATCAGGTCGAACAGGCAGACTGAGCCGGGGATCCAGGCCTGTTCGAGGGTGTCCTGTATCAGCTTTACGGCGTGGTGGCCCTCGCCTTTTCCTAGCGTGCCGGTGGAATGGGTGCCGTCTACCTGTGGACGGGTTTCGGGGTAGTCGTGTCTGAAGGAGAGGAGGAAGGAGATGGGTTGTTCGGGGATCTGTAGGACGAGGTGGTCGGTGCGGTCCTTGGAATTGTTACTATTGGTGGTGTCGGCGACCGAGGCGACGATGTCGGTGCCGTAGATGGCGTTGATTGCGTCTACTTCTTCACGGAGAGCTGGATTGAGGATGGGTGTGGCATTCTGCGGCATCTTATGGAAGCTTGTGAAGGGCGTGTCTGTACTGTGCATACAGTAATTACGGAGCAGTGTATGGAGGGTATGTCATCATTTCTTGGCGTGATATTTCTATCATCTACACAACTTCGTTCTTGAAGACCAGATCCTTTGCTTCCTCTTGAAGGAGCAGCTGCCCCAGGGCAATGCATTTTAAGAGTCTTCCATGGAAGACGCTCATCAAATCAAAATTCAATTTATCCTCGATGGATAGCTTGTTCTCGTCAAGAAAGTGGAGGTGGAGCAAAAGTATCCGCTGATGAAGATTAATATGAAGTACATCTACCTATGTGACACGATAAAAGCCTCCCTAGCTATACAATGCCCCTACTATCTTATACCAGTGACCCTGTCTGTATCGCAGACAAAGTCAGCCAGCTCAGTGCTTGGACGAAAAATGCGCGCTAAAAACAACATATCATCGATCATCCAGCTAAGATTTGGCCAGCTGTCTTGGATCGGCATCACCCAGGCGATCCGCTGTCAATCCAGCACTCCCTGGATGCTTGAATCCAGCCTCAAGCTGCTTGTCGTAGGAGACCTGGCGTAGGCGGTGAGATTCGCGAGGAGTTAATTGCAGGTAGATCTCCACACCAACGGCGTGAATAAACAGGGCCATCCACATTGCCATTCCAAAGGTGATATTCAAGCTGGCAGCGACTTCAGGGAAAGAGCCATAGAAATCAGCTTGGACTAGAGCCATTTTGCTGGGATCACTACTGTTGTAGAATGATATGCAGTCTGGGTATGCTGCCAGAGTTGAATTGCGATCTTCGATCATATAATCGAGTTTGGCACATTCCATTGGTAGCTGATAGCGACCAGCTCTGGATATGATGGCAGTACTGCTGATCATAATGATACGGAGAGTGATGATTGATCCAAAGTAGAACCATGTCCTCAACATCCAAGCTCTGTGCTGGTCGATCTGGAGCCGTTTGACGTTGTAGATAGCCAGTGCAAGGCCCACGCTTGTCATGACGACAAGAGCACCAATTCCCGACTGAATTGACAGGTCACCACCAAAGGTATGCGGCGCGATCATTATGGCTCCAGCATGGGAAACCACAACAAGTATGACAATGGCCCAACCATTGATGCGATGAAGAAGAAGGAATTTGTGCCGAATAACAGGCATGAACTGATAAACTGCCAAAAACGCCGCGGCTAGACAATTGGTCAGACTTCTTGTCTTCCTAGAATGACGAGAACTTGACCTACGAAGGATGGTGCTCAGATGAAGCAAGATGCCAATCTTGTACCTCGGAAATTGTGTGTACCAGTAGCATTCGCCAGGCGCTGCACCGCCCTCCTGGCAGAAGACTCCATTCAGATTCAAGTACTGGAATCGAGCGAGAGTGAAGCCTAGCAATGCTCCTCCAAAAATAACGACTGAAGACAACGATTAACATGCAATACAGGTTAGGAGCCGAAAGGGACATACACAGCACAAAGTTGTAGCCTCTGGAGAACCCAATGCCATGGTAGACCTTGCGAGCGTATCGGACAAAGGCAGTCGGCGAAGAGTGTGAGGATACGGGCATGATGAATTCTAGTCAGGGGTAAACAAGGTCTAGAAGAGTACTATAATGACCTTGAGACAGTTGAAGGAATGTCTCGACCCCACTATCGTGGGATTTCCATTGTTTAAGTAGACCGCGTTAGAAGGTTGGAAAGACAGGGCATGACAGGAAGCCATAGAATTCTTCACGGAACCGTTGATTTATGCCTAGATGGCGTCGAAGACTTGCTCGGTGGAAAGATAGGCCACCAAATCGTGGGTTATTCATGAGTTATTCATCCGAGTGAGGTGGCAGCGCAGGTAACTTCCTGACTGGGTAATGCACACCTTGCAAACTTGGGATTGGTGTTACAAGCAGGCCATGGCGAGCTGGGTTGATGGCTTGCTAGGAGTAGTTCTAGAAAGACTCCTGCGCATCATGCGTACACTGTAGGACCAAGTGGACCAAGTGAATTAAGATGTCAGCCTCAGTCCGTCGCATACAGACCCAGAACTGGAAGAAGCTTGTTGAGTTGTCTCTTAAGTTCGTACTCGTCAAGGGGGTGGAGTGTTTCCTCCAATCAACAGATCTGTTCACACGGCTGTGCCTAGCTGGTGCATAATATTCACGCCCCGCATGACGGTTATATTATCGTAGCGCCAGGATAAGTATCAGCATCGTCCGTTTCTGGAAATAAGATGCGCCCACCACTCGCACACCCAATACTGTTATCCTTCAGCCCAGACAAAACCAGGAAAGTCGCCTAAAAGATGGTCGGTGTGGCAGGGAAATCAAAAGGCTGCAGCACGTGTCGGAAGAGGAAGAAGGGCTGCGATCTTGCGCGTCCTTCTTGTGGACAATGTCTGAAGAGTGGCCACGTCTGTGGAGGATACCAAAAGGATCTTACCTTCATCCATCATAAGATACCTGGCAAAGATCGACAGCCGGCTACTGTGCACAAGGCTTCTTTGCAGACTGATCGGTCTTGCTCGAACGATGGCAGTCTCTCAACTGCATCCTCTGATAGAAGCTATTCCCCATCTTGCTCTGCCGTTGTCTCATGGCCGGCTGCGTCCCCTAATCATGACTGGGAGGTTTCATCTGAACTCGGACAGCAACAGAGTTGGTTGTCACCATCTCTACAATCGCTGTCCTCCAATCTCACCTTGACCGCTCTGACTACACTTCACACTTCGCTGTTCTACTCGGTATTTCTGCCTCGCACTCCATTCACTACTCAAACATCGTTAACGTCATTTCGAAATTCCTCGAATTGGACGCATTTCATCCCAGAACTCGTGAACAATGACTTGAGCTTGCAGTTGGCTTTTCTTGCCCTGAGCTCGTCTCGCATCGGCCATGACAGTCACGATGAAAATCTGCTTGCATCGAGTCAAAATCTTTACGGCAAGGCGCTTCGCGAGATGCAGCGCGCACTCTCGGACCCCAAAAGAAGGAACACGGAGGAAGTCATCCTGGCTTGCTCGACACTGGGTCTGTATGAGATATTCGAAACTCAAGCATCAGCAGCAGTGCAACTTGGTGCAGCCCCCAATGGCTGGCTCTTGCACGCGGCGGGTGTTGGTCGCTTGCTGCAAGCTCGAGGACCTGAAAGCTTCGCTACAGCGAAAGGACATTCTATTTTCCTGCATGTACGGGTTCTTATTACCATTCGCTACTCTACAGCTAGGAAGGCCTGCTTCTTATCCCAGCCTCAATGGCTCACATTGCCATGGAAGAACCATGCCAAGAATATGTTACATAAAATGATGGATGTGATGGTCTTCCTTCCTGAGGTGTTAGAGACCTATGACAATCTACAAGCAGACACCGGCCTTGATTTGGGAGAGGCACGTCGCGAAAGACAATCCTTGCTGGCCAAATGCATTGTACTAGACAAGCAACTACAAAAATGGTACACAGCGCTATGTGCCGAAGTCAACGGACGACCTTTGTGGCACACATTTCCGTCAGATGACGTATCATATCCTTTCTCGCATATGTTTCGCTTCGACGAGTCCGTCGTCGCATACACGATGCTGCTCTACTGGACCTGTTCCATGACGCTCCAAGCAACCATGCGCCACTTGCAATATATGTTGGGTCAAGGAGGTGCAGAGTTGTCTGATGTGGGCACTTCACCATACCACATCAACCCTCGCTTTTATGCTGTCAACATTGCGCAGTCACTACCCTATATGCTTCACCCAGACATGGGTAGCCTAGGTCCAAATCTGGCACTGTTCCCCTTAGGCATGACCTTCGCCTTCTTTTCAGCTCCAACTCGACGCCCCTCGGGCTTAGACATGGATGCTACGAAATCTAATGGTTCAATGAGTGATGGCCTCGACGAAGTAACTGACTCAATCACTGATGACTCAGCAAGGGATGTCGTTGAGTGGTTCGCTCGAGTTTGCGCTGATCTTGACTCTCGAAACATGCCTGGCAAAGCTTTTCTTTCACGTCTAATGGCCGCTGTAGGAATTGAGAGCACCTTCAAAGGCGTCCATCCCATCATAGCAAGTCAGCGTCTACCAACGATCAGGCACAATTTGGATTAGTCTAATGCGATGCTGCACCAACAACGTCAAGGCCATAATAGGATCTTAGACTTCCGCCTGGGTTATTAGAAGCACTATTTGCTCGATATACTGAGATTCAATGGCGTTGGATGATCTGGTATAAGCATGCTGCATCCGATTCTTTTCGTCTATGATAAGGGCCCGGCTGACGGCGCATCGATAGAAGCGAATGCGGAAGCTGTATTGAACATCTTTTGTGTCGAACTTTTGACTTCAAATACTCAATGAATGAATGGAGATATCTGACAGCTAAGACATCGGCTATGGTCCACGAATCTGGTGGAGACGCTCGAATATGAAGATGCCCACTGGCAACATCGCAAATCTCTCGCCACATCCACGGCTTCAGCTGAGAAGACTGAAAGACAGCAATAGCATCTGATAGAACATCCGCATCTACGCGGTTTCTCAAACCCGGGGTCGTGATCAACATTTCAGCATTGATGAAGGCATTGTGGAAGGAGGAGCAAGTGAGGGCCATTGATGCTAAGTTAGGGTCCAGACGTCTTGGGGAGCAGGGAGTATTTCCTGTTTGAATTATGGAGGGAGTCTCTCCAAAGGGGATGCAGTAGTCATTTCTTTCTTTCTCTCACTGCTTGTTGCTGGAGAGGCGCGAAATATAATATTGCTTAGAGTGATTGAAGGAGCAAGACGTTCTTGAGTGCGCTAGCTCTTGCTTTTTGAATCGTAAGCCTGTACAGAGTCGTTTGGCCTGACTCAAGATCTACCGTGTGGCGCGGTCTAATGTTTACCTGTTAGAGAACGCATGCTTTCCTCCATACCAGGTCCACCTAAGCGGCCAATGTGGAAGAACAAGCTGAGACCTCGGTATAATCGAGTATCCTGCTGCTCTTTACGCCTTAACCCTGATATAGAGTGCTGAATGATGGGTGATGTGAATATAAATTTAGATATTTAGTGCCTAACGAGTAAAGACGCTGATTAGTAATTGGATTTGTTTACATGGCAAAGAACGTGTTGTTTGCGATTCGGACCCATCCGTCTTCGACTCTGTACGATGGATTAGAAGATGGCCTAAGATCAAGTAGCACGATATATTCAATTGTTCACTACCGATGGTATTGGACCTGTGTTAGGGCATAGTATGGAAAGAGGCTCTACTGGTCACCGAGACGCTCCTGTTTCAACCATCCTTCGGCCTTGTCGACAAGTAATAATTGATGGCGTCAGCCCCAACCCTTCGCTACAGTAGAGGGCCAGGCTCCTGCATATCAAATCTGACGACATTTCTGACATTACAAGTTCTTCAATGAAGTCCAGTCTACAAACGCGGCGGCATCAAATCATATTACAATGCGACAAGAACCACATCTCAATGACACCTTGACGCGTCTGTTGCACAATGCTTGGTGCTTCAGACCGCAAATTTTCAAAGACCTTCATCGGTGATATTACCTTTGATATCCAGAGACACCAGAAACGCTTTCCTCTTTTTCTTAATCGCAACATCATGCGCGTTCTGAATCACCACGCGAAGAGGCGTAGACTTGGCTCTCAATCCTCGGCGGTCAGCTTGCAGACCCACCCATCCAGACGGAAATCTCAGGCTGAATTGGTGACTCCTCCCCCGAGGAGTACGCGCTTACGCGATCAACTCATTGAGAAATTCCACCAAGAAGATGCGGAATTGATCTTTGACGTCAGAAGTATTCGGCGGAAGCTCAACTACAGAGAAAATCTGGACCAGCGACCGCTGAAACGGGTCAAACGGGAAGCAGTTCCATGTAGATGCTATCTCGCTGTCTGGGATAATCGGGAGGGCCATAGACAGCTGGAACCAATTCTGAAAAGATCTGAGGACTGTGTGGTCACCCCGGCAGATACGGCCTCGGATGCTCACGCTGTAGAGATTGAGCTTGAAAGCCCATTCCGAATTCCTGCCCGGGAGTTCTTTGTGCCTATTGTTGACAAAGATGGAGGAATCACGAAATGGGCGGTTGGGGACAAATATCTCCTGGAGATCAAGATCATTCCTTGCAACACATCCGACTTATGGCCTCCAATACCTATATTGAGCAAGAGTGAGGAGTCCTTAACGCGCGATCTAGCGAAAAGGAAGGACCTTTCTTTTACAGAAGGCATGCTCATCTCAAACTACACAAACTTGCCTCATGCTCCTCCGGTGACTGTACCTCTCAATGTTGCCTTTGATCAGGGCGGCAGGACGTTCAAGACCAAGTATGGTTTGGAAGTCAACTCCGAATGGACCTATCCGCATTTTTACGATGCGAAAATAAAGAAAGAACATAGCATCCTCGCTAAGAAGATAGAGGAAGAGGAGAGAATAGACCCTCTATGCCGATCGATTGACAGCTATTGCATTGCGAAAAGTCGCACATCACCTATAAGAAAGCTTGACGACTTTCTACCACTTGTGCCCACTGTTAAAGTCTCATACATCTGGGACATTGAAACCAGGGTGCCCGTGCCGAGAGAATCCCGTACAGCATCTTTAGAGGGCCTATACTGTCCCATCTGCCAGAATCAAGAGTTCACTGATTTGAAACGCCTTCGGTTTCACTTCGTCAATAATCACGATAAATACACATTCAGCATTGAAGACGAGGAGCATGATCTACATAGCAAAGGTCTGAAGTGCGTCACGTTCAGAGTCGAAGTCGCAGAAACCATCCGGCCAAGGGCCGCAAATCATGTCAAAGATGAACGAGAATTCAGCTGGCAAAGACCCGAAGAGCCTTTCGATATTGATGCGTACATTGCTGGCGAGCAGTCGTGGGTTGGAGCTCTTCCTCGTCGACGTACAGCTGCGGCACCAGCTCCGTCTCGACCATTACAAGACACCACCACAAACACAGTAGCGCAGGCAGAGGGGGTAGTTAAACCAAGGAGCACATTCCGGCCTGCAACAGAGGTGTCCGAGTTACCGATTCCAGTCCGTAAGAAATTCCACGTTCCAGTCGCTAGGACGATCAAGAGAACTTCCTTCTATCGCTCAATCAACCATCGTGCCATGGAGACCGGGGAAATGCTGTCTGAAACAGACGACGATATAGATGACGATTGGTGGATCAAGAGACACCACGACACCACTGCCGAGACGGAGGATTTGACAGCAGAGGAGAAGGAGTTTAGACAAAGATGGGATACGCACGTCATGTCTGAAGGGTGTCCAACTGCCAGATATGTTTCTGACACGCTCGTTCGGTTTGTGCGTAGCAATGCTGCTTGGCTGAAGGGTGTGAATGGTAAGGGGGACATGTTAGTTCAATTTCAGGACCTCATTTCCTTGCTGATGGAGAGGGGCCTGATTGATGCGAGAGTTGTCAAGGACTGCCAACGAATCATTCATGACGGGGAAGATCTAGAAGGGAAGCAAGCACCAGCGGCGGGAAAATCTGAGGAGGTCAATGACGCCAGTTTGCACAGAGAGCTCTATCAAGATGCGGGAGCCCAGGTTGGGGCAGAAAAGAACACCGCCAACTGCGTCAAGACTACGTCTGATCAATTCTCTGACGGAACGGGGCTTTCAGAAGTCGTAGCGGGAGGACTCTACACAGATATATCTTCTCCTGGATTTGGACCCCAAGCTGGACTAGATGATGTATCGCAGCAATCGCCATCACCGTCAAGAGCAAAGCGAGTTCAGCATACCATTGGCAACGGATGCTGCGGGACTTGCCATAAATATGTCCATCGCCCGAAGAGAAATGCCATTACGTGCTCGAACTTGGTAAGTCTGTTGCATCTATCACCCTCCCTTCTTTCCCCTTGCTTTCCCATCTTTACGAAGCTCATCTGTTCTTTGAATCTTGCGCTGACACCTGCTTTTATTTAAATAGACATGCTACAACGGAGGCATATTTCACCACCTCTCCTGCCTGGGTTTGAGTCCCAAAATCAGCCAGGGCGAACGACAAGCATTCAAATGTAAAGACTGCGTCGCAGCACTGGTGATTACATGAATCACTTGACGTCAGTCATGATGCCGACCATATCTTGGTCTGTCTTAGTAGTTGGGCACAATCTTCCAGAGTGCCCTTTGGTCCGTCAAAATCGTCTGGAGACGGCTCCTTGATGGCAAAATCTAGGATGGAAATCGACATGGGCTGTTCATGCTGCGCAGAGATGGCGGAGAAGCCAAGGTAAACCCGAGTATCGCTATTAATGTAGGCACCTGACGTGGGCAAGCTGCACAAGGTGGTTGGTACAAAGATGCTTATGACTTTCCGGCTCAAATGGGACTGTTGTTCTACAATTGAGGCCTCATCGCCACCACATCGTGGAGGGCACCGACGAGCCAATTCTGACCCTAGTACATCGCGCATGCGGCAGAAAACCGATCTACTCAGCTCCGCTCAGCGCAAACGAACGACTAAAACCAACTCCAGCATGCTGGTCCCACCCGTCCAAGCATCAAGACATGTCAGCAAAGCTGTCTTAACGCCTGCCTCCTCGCACAAGTGACAATTTTCAAATCTTGCCCAATTCCTCCGCAAGCTTGCACGACCAACATACTCGCT
>QQTW01003954.1_pt1 | contig 11053 bp, 11 predicted proteins | sample 1904831 | NCBI WGS metagenome assembly QQTW01 (sample SAMN09435610, study PRJNA476489) | Subsurface metagenome, whole genome shotgun sequencing project.
AAGCAGGTTCCATGCTGGTATCGATTTTGGTGCGGCATACGGGCAACCGATATATGCTGCAACGGGTGGGAAAGTGATGTTTGCTGGTGAAAAGGGTGGGTATGGTAATACGGTGGTTATCGGACATAACAGCCGAGAATCGACCTTGTACGGTCACGCGAGTGCGTTGCTGGTGAGTGTTGGTCAACAAGTAGTGCAAGGGCAATTGATTGGGCGGGTGGGGAGTACGGGAAATAGCACGGGACCGCACCTTCATTTTGAAGTGCATGTTAACGGGCAGCACACCGACCCGCGACTATTTTTGAAGCAATTGACAAGTAGGCAATTATGAGTAAGCTTGTATCGATATTGATGTGTAGTGTAGTTGAGAGTGCGATAAGTATTGGGATTGGGTATGGGTTTGCATCGCTTCCATGCCCGTTGGTATCGAAGCCCGCCGATAAAGTTTGTCAGATTCGGGCATTGGGCAAGTCATTGGATGGGTGGAAGATTGGATTGCTAGGAGGTGCAATTGTTGGGTTGGGTGTAAGTAATCGACCTATGTTGAAGTTCGAGCCAACTTATTTATCGATTGCGGGGGTATTGATTTTGGTGGCTGCGACCGTTGCGAACAATAAATCATTTGGGTTTGGTGCAATTCAACCGCAAAATGTATCGAATAAGAGTATATTATCGCCAAGAATGAGTGCGTTCCTTACCACGATAAGATGGGCAGAAACGGGTACAAGTGGTAAGGAAAGTTATACTAAGTTGGTGTTTAATGGGACTTTTAATAATAATTTTATTACTCACCCGCGAATTAAGCAATGTGCGCCAATTAATGGTAGGAGGACATGTTCGACTGCTGCGGGTGCGTATCAGATGTTGGATAAAAGTTGGGATGATTTGGCGCCTAATTTGAAATTGAAAGACTTTTCTCCACCTTCACAAGATAGAATGGCAATTGAATATATTAGAAGAAATAATGCTATTCGTGATGTGGAAGCAGGTAACTTTGAAGTTGCTGTATGTAAAGTGGGAAGGGTATGGGCCAGTCTGCCGTGCAATAATTACAAACAACCACAACGCAGTATTTTTGAGCTTGGAAGAGTCTACCAAAAGAACTTAGCTAAATACAGCAATCTCAACTAAAAAAAGGTATTGGTTTGTCCCATTTTCTTTTTAGTTTTGGTACATCTACTTCATAAAGAAGTTTCCATAATTTTACTCCCCTACTACCAGTAACATGATATCTGAAGGCTTATGGAGGTTTAACTAAATGTATTTACCTGCTACTGAATCAAATATTGCAAATGATGTTAATCCGTTGCTTGCGGTAGTATTAAGCGCCAAACAGCAAGGGTATAATAATCAACAAATAATACAAGAAGCGCAACGTGTTGCTGAGGTTAATGGAAATGATAGCGGATATTACTATGCAGTCACTACTATTAATCAAATTGAGTTTTTAGAGAAACTTAATCGTCCCACAATTGCTTATAACCGCGAGTTTTTATTCAATACTATCTATCAGTCAGTTTTATCTGGTATGGGCGATGCTGATATTATTCGGGTGTGCGGTGAGTATTGTAGTCTAGACGATTATGCTTTTTGTCAATTAGCGTTGCAACATATATCGGTGAATCGCGTACCAAGTGAAGCGGAAACAGCTAACTTTTTAAAAATTATAAAAACTAAATTTGATGAATCGATAGATGCTGTATTCAAGTTGATTGATAACACAGTAAATATTCATTTTTTGACATTAATCCGCCAGTTATTTATTGAGTGGTACTTGTATCCAGCGTTCCTACAAGATAAAAAAATCGATTTCTTTTTATCGCTTGCCGACAAATGTAACGATGCTGTTATCGCCGAGTATTGTCGTCGCACAGCTGATAAAGTATCGATTCAGCAATACGGTCAACGGTTGAACTTGTCAGTTGCAGCCGAGAAATACGAACAAGCGCCAAAGCCGTTACAAGCGAGTGATGCCGTTGAGGAAATATACGACAACCAGCCAACGATTGATGAATCTGGCGAATTATTGGTGCGAACATTATCGGATTTTGGTATTAATGCGACCTTCGTTGGTGCGAGTATTGGACCGACGTTTAATCGTATCGAAGTTAAGTTGGGTCGAGGTGTGAAGTTCAGTAGTGTTGCTAACTTCGGTGACGACTTAGTGCAACAACTTGGTGACGAACTTGGCATTAAGATACCACCAATGGTTAGTTCGATATGCGGCAGGACGGCATTTGATATCCCCCGCATTAACCGGGATGTCGCAAACTTTTGCGATTACGTCAATTTTGATACTGAATTGGATATATCGCGTATATGTATCCCCGGTGGTGTGGATGTTAATAGTAAGTACTATGAAATCAACATTGCCGATGAAAACGTGGCGCATATAATGGGTGGCGGTCGCACGGGGTCGGGCAAGTCGCAGTTTGAGAAAGCTGGCATATTGTACTTAGCCCGTCGTTACCCGCCAAGTGTTGTGAAGTTGGCATTGTCCGATGTTAAAAGGGTCACATTCAACGTGTTTAGCGACTTGCCACATTTAATTGCACCAGTTGCGGTTGAAGCGAAGGATACGGCTGACTTGCTCGATTACTTGGTTACCGAAACCGAGTTGCGGTATGTGGAATTTGAGCAGCATCGGGGTATACAAAATATTGCTCAGTACAATGCAATGTGTTTACGCGATGACTTGCCTATCATGTCGCGGATTATATGTTTCATCGATGAGGCATTTGATTTGCTAACGGATGAAATGTATTGCGATCGCTTAAACAAGGCATTGAAAAAGTTACTTGCAAAAGCGCGTGCTGCGGGGATACACGTTTGCTTGTACACGCAGCGACCCGATAAAAATGTACTCGACCCGTTGATACGTAGCAATTTTCCGTGCAAGACTGCATTTTCGACATCCCGTCCCGAAGATAGCAAAATTATTTTGGGAGACGATGACGTGCGTGCGGTTAAATTGTTGGGTCGTGGTGATTTCTTATTTCGCAATGCGGAACAAGATATTCGGTTACAAGCGTTGTACATTGCCGATGATAAAGACCCAACTTACTTTAATCAATTGTTGAATGAAGCATATCAACATGAGGATAATTTTGAAGAATGGCATTCGGGATTAGACTTCGATGAATTTGTTAGTAAGTTGTATGTCAATGACAACACGGCATTACCCGATGGACGGAACCAATTTGTCAAAAAAGTATTGAGGAGTAAACCCAATAGCAATGTTGGCGATAAAAAAGTGAAGGATTCAAACGTGACTCCCTTTAGCTTTGCCATCAGTTTGGATGCCCAAGCCAAGAATCAAATCGATAATTTATATAGTAAAGGGTATTCAGTAGATGACATTATTGAAGCGATATTTGGCCAGTCATCGGGTAATCGCGATGATAATAGGAGATTTGTCAAATTCCGTAAAGCTATTACTGATTATATTGACCAATCGAACGAGGGAAAAGAAACATAATGATATATCAAATATCACTACCATTGCCACCAACTTTGAACGAAATTATTAATGAATCGCGTGGAGGCTGGCAAGCTGCTGCATCAACCAAAAAGCAATGGACTAACAAGATTGCTGGCTTTATTGAGGAGTGTGGTTTTACTTTACAAGACAAAGTATGGCTCGAATTTAATTGGTACTTGAAGAACTTTGGACGCGATGCGGATAATGTGGCGGCGGCTGCCAAATATATTATGGATGGTATCGTTTCGGGTAAAGGTATTCGTAACGATAACTTAACTATTATTCAATCGCCTGTTATCCATTATTACCATCGTTCAAATATTGATATTGCGGCATTATCGCTTTCAAACTGTGCTGACTTTTTGCTCGATAATTTTATTGATAGTAATCAGTTTTCAGTCCCAGCGTTGCAGCAATTAAACAAAAAAACAAACAAACTTTTGAACCAACAAATTTAATTTGTTAATGATGGAGGAAAATATGAGTGAAGTTGTTGCAAAATATTTAGTTTTGACTGGCAATAAAATCAAATATGCTACTGATGGAATTATCGAACCGGAGGAAATAATTTCCTTTACAATCAATTTAAATAACTGTTGCGAGTCACTCGAAGCGGCATTATTAATACAAGATGACCAACAATTGTATTATTTGTCATTTACAGTTGCCGAGTCACTCAAGTTTAACTCTAATGAAGTGGCTCACACGGTATGGAATATATTGTGTTGGGTACGACAAAGTATGAGTTCGATGATATACAAAATATTCCAAACATCGGATATCATTAAACACGATTTGAACGATTTACCAATGGATAAGATATTTCCTTGTATTGAATCCAATCTCGTACTTATTTTTACTGAAGATAAACACTATCAGCAAGCGGTACGATATTTACAAGTTTTACAAACTATGATGCAAGAAAAATTGAACGATTAAGTGGTATCCAAATTGGTGGAATATAGCAAGTTCGATTCTTGCTACCACTATTGGAAATGAGCAGACACCAATATTGAAAATTAATGAGTATTTGTACGCATTACTGCATTTGCCAATATCGATTTAACAGAGTATGTGTTGGTGGTTCGTTGTTTCCATTCTCCAACCCCAAAATGCTGAGGCGCGAGTAATTTTATTATTTTGCAATCACATTTTAGGAGCAATTATGTCTGATACAAAACAATTTCAATCGTCATTTTGGTTATTTAACTTTGCTTTTGGTGTTACATCGTTCTTTGTAATTCTTTTTGGTAGTGTTGGTATTTATGGCGCTCTTGGTACGCGAATACTGCGTAGTACCGGAGTTAAAGTGCCAGTTGCTACTGAAACAATGGAAGTCGTTGGAGCTATTTCTTACGTGGGAACAATTGCTGGTTTTGCTGGATTTGGGAGTGCGATTGCTATTGCTTATGTTGGTGGTACAATTGAGTACAAGCGTCATTTAGTCGAACAATCGTATCGAAAGCAGGACAAAGCATCATTTACTCCGCCAACAAGGATTAAAAGTGTTGGACGGATTGAAGCCTCCAATACTGTTCGTGATTTGCACCAAGTAAACATATATTACTTAACGAAAAACGAGCAAATTGGTGGTAATAAGTTGATTGTTTTGGGTAACGTGTTTTCGGAGATGCCGTTTATCGGTTATGCCGGCGACGAACAAGTTACTATCTTGATGGAGATATTTGAGTGCGATAGCGATGAATTGGTTGGAAAAGCATTTAGCTCGTTCCATACAAGCGCAGATGAAGCATTGAAAGATTATTTAGCTCGGCAAGGAGAACTTATAGCTTGCTTGAGGCTTGGATTCGAGCGTGCTGATGTCGATAAATGTGCAGGCTGCGTCAATCTTCGTGTTAAGGATGGGGCTGTGTGCCCGATACACGAAGAAGGATGGTATCGAAGCGGCAAATGTCCCGACAAACAAATGATTGCCAACTACCCAATGGCTCCATACGAAGACGAGCAAATCTTCGGTGAATATAACCAGCAAATACAAAAATCCAACGCTTTCATTTTCAAAAACGATGACGGTACAATTTCGCTTATTGATGAAGTCACAAATCGCCATTTTCAGTTTGATTGGTTTGGCGACCGTAAATTAGTAAGCGACAAACTGACTGAATTGCCAATCGGTGCTGGGTTGGAATCGTATTTACAGTACTATTCCAATCGTGATGCTAGTCAATTTGAAGATTACAGCTTTCGTGTCGCGGAGTTGGGAATTAAGGTGAAGGGCGTTGCCAAGGTTGAAATTTTTAGTAAGAATTTCGATATATCTGTGACTTTGTTTACAAACAAAGAACTTGGTATTGATTATGAACTTTGCTACAAGTTCAATCGCTACGGCTTTCCCAAATACCCACACGAAACCAAGTCACCTGTTGGTTTGAAAGGAAAGTACAACCTTGTAAACTTCATTGATTATGTGCGTTATATGCCATCAACCAAGTGCAATACACCATTTTGGCAACGTAGTTAATAGCAATTGAGATAAAGCATAATTTCACCTTTTTTCAATGGTTATGCTTTTGGGTTGATGTTGGTGCATCCAATACGGGGAGATTGCTCCCCACTATTGGGTGAATCAATAAACACATCACCCACTAGTAATGTAACTATTGGAGACGACCATGTTGAACTTCTTTTTTTCATCGACTGCATTTGCTGCATCCCCTAACGTGCAAGCGATTAACGACGTTTTGTTTCCCGTATTTCTATTTGGAGTTATTTTCATGACGTTATGTAATGTTTTTCTCGATACTTCGATTCCAGCACAGGAAACCGCGAGTACTGGGGAAAATGTGGCTAGCGGCTATGAAAATAATGAAGGTGATGATTGCTCAATCCTTGAGCATCATTTAGCTAATGCCGTTAACTCATCACCAAAACCAGTGGAATTATTTAATGTCGAAATCGAGCGCGACAGCTTGCGTAGTTTTGGTGTACGAAAGCTTCGTGCTTACTGCAAACAGTGTAAACTCAAGGGTTATTCGACTCCAGCCAGTGCTGGGATTGATGTGCTTGCCGAGTTCATGTTGCAGCATCAAATTTGTGCGCGTGATGTTGAAAGGTTCGATAAGTCGAAAATCGTTGCTTAGTTGTTGATGAAAAGCCTCAGCATTGCGGATTGGAAATATTGCTCGTTACTTGGAGGAGATACTGAAGCGTGTTAAGAAAACTGGGCTTTTTGTAAATGACAGGAATCACATTTTTCTTGTTAGAGCAAATATTTGCACGAATAATTCAATATTGAATACTTCGTTAATTGAGAATTAATTTTATTAAGATTGAGGCACTATTGGTTGATTCAAAAGGTGGATGCTTCATCATATCTAGGTCATAGCCTATTACACTCGATTAGATTTAATCTTTTGTATCTTAGTGATTATTGATGACGCTTTGCAGTCGGTATTGGGATTTGTGAAATAAATTAGTCAGATTTATCTTCGAGAGCATTCATTTTAAATGCTGCGTCAATTGCTCTATCGATTTGTGCGATCGCACTTTCGACGGTATCGTTAGAGTCGATTCTCGGAGCGTTTTCTCCGAGACTTGGAGGATTTGCATCGCTTCTCGTGGTGTGACATATCTGGTTATAAATGTAAAGTTAAATACTACTTAACTTTATCATTCATTTATAGATAACTCCGGAAATTTACATAATAGTTAATTGGGTATCTAGTAGTTACGGTTGATAGCAAAAACAAAAACCACAAATATCGGTATATTTGTGGTTCAAATGTAATTGGGATAGCCAAAATTAATCTTGCGTTGATGGTATCGATTTTTTGGTACGTTGCGGTTGTGCTGCGATTTGTGCGTCAAGGTGTGCGATTAATTTATCTGCCATCGTAATACCTTCTTGGATTTCGGCACGCGTTTTTTGAAGACCTGCAAGGTGCTTTTCTCTAACCTCAAGGGGTGGAATTGGTTTATCCATTATAACCTCCAATTATTCACTATTTCTTCAATGCTACGGAGCCAAGCGGGAGTTTTGGTTTCGATGAATATAATTGTTTCTTCCATCATGCTAGCAGATGCGGCATCAGCTTGCGGTTGAATTGTAGTATTTTTTATTGTAATGACGTTCAACCTTTCAAAAAAAGTTGTTGCATCTAAAGCAATGCCTGAAAGCGTGTCCAAATCTTCGATTGTACTTTCTGTTTCTCCGTTTTGTATATACAAGTTGTATTCCGTAAACTTAGCGAAGTTTATGATGTCAATTAAGTTTTGATAACTTCGTAAAATTCGGTTGATGCTTTCTTGTGATATTTTTGCCATTGAATAATTTTCTGGTCGATGTATAAACATTACCATTTTCGTAATCGATCAGAGGGCGATCGCACGAATTGATAGAGCAATTGACGCAGCATTTAAGATGAATGCTCTCAAAGATAAATCTGACAATCAAGTAAAGGATTGACTAATTTATTTTAGAAATCCCAATACCCACTACAAAGTGATATCAATAATTACCAAGATACTAAAGATTAGATTTAATCGAGTGTAATATGCTATGGCCTACATATCATAAAGCATCCACGTTTTAGATAAACCAATAAATCCTCAGTATTAATAAAATTTATTCTCAATTAACGAAGTATTCAAATTTGAATTATTCGTCCAAAACATTCGATCTAACGAGAAAAATATGATTCCTGTCATTTACAAAAAGCCCAAGTATCCGAACAAGGAATACCATTTGGTAGAGCTAAAAATTCCCCTAACCAATCAAGTTTGCTCAACTCATAGTTTTCCATATCTTCCTATCCTTTACCTCCTGCAATCACTAATAAAATTCCAGTAATTAAAATATCTGTTAAAGAGCAAGTGCAACTACACATGTCAGCGAATGCCGCATTATTTTTTAAAATCTTACTAGAATTTCACTATTATAAAACAAACAATGTGAACCTTCACTTTGAGCTTGCTTCAAAACAAAATCACCCAAAAGTAGTCCCAGCCATATCTCAACGGGAGTAATGGTTATTTTTTCGCGTAACTCAGACCAGCTAACTACTTCCTTGCCTGCCACCGTAAAATAATCCGCGATCGCACTCACCCAATCCGAGACATTTTCGGCATGTGAAAGCGTTAAAACCGAGTCAATATCTTCCGCCTCCAAGACAGGACTCGCCTGAAAATCCTCCAAAACATCAAGCAAATCTTGTTTATCAACCGCAACGGCAACCGAAGTAATATTGTTATCGCCAAGATGTTCGTATGGTTTGCGACCATCAGGTTTCCGAGGCTCAACAAAGTCGCTAAAATCAACATGCATTGACTGGCGCACAAATTGAGCGAACGCATCCGATGCCATTACCGGACCTTCGTCACTGGTAATCGCGTTCAATTCTTCAAAAGCTAACTGGCTACGCGACTGGAATACCAATGATATTTGGGAAACTGCCTCCCCCGCCAAAGCAAGCTGCTTAAAAATATCTAAATCTACGAGCGCGGTATCCAGTGCCTCCCAAATTTCGCACCATTTTACTTGTTGGGGATTTTCCTTAGCTTCTTGTAAAATTTCCCACAAATCTATTTCCTTTATCACTGTTATTCCTCTGGGTGGCGCGGGCAAGGTCTAATTGGGCACAAAGATGGGTCTAAACGCTCCTCGCTTGCAAATTTTTTTACCCCATAGTTTGCCTGTAATAATCCCACCATCTTTTTAACGTAAGTAATAACTTGGCTCGGCATCATACCAATACAATGGATTGGCTGAACTTTTGCGTTCAGTTTCTGACCTTTCCATATCTCCGCGCCAATCGCGTGTACGGGACTATCCTCACCTAGAGGACGGTACACAATTAATACTGCTGAAAATACCTCAGAAAATTCCTCGATATCAATTGAAATATTTTCAACTAACCCAGCAGCACGCTTGAGGTTGCGAGTTTGATTGCGGCGATCGCGGTGACGAGCGTGCGATCGCCTGCTATGACAAACCGCAGGATTCCAACAACCATCACCTTCGACACCATGTATTTCCTTGGCTTTATCAGCGTTAAGCATGGCGCACTTGCGGCATTTGGCGGGCGAATGATTGGACTTACGGCTGGTGGGTTCGGGCACTTTTAGTTTTTCAAATGAACGTAATTAAATTTTACTAGAATATTGTCTTAGAATAGTTGTATTCCAGATAAGACTTATTATCTGGAATACAAATTCTTTATAGTACATATGTGCTATAAAGAATCCATACCCGAACCAGTTATTGTCCCGATCTCCCAAATAAAACAGGGCAAGAGGTATGAGCAGCAATGGACATACTTTCCCCTCGCGTTGGCTTTTTGATAGCGATTAATTCACAGTCGTTATGATTTTGATTTTGCCGAGTTCAAGTTTTCGCGGCAGTTAAACCCAAATGCGGAACGGGTTGTTTGGAGATCCAGAGTTGCCAATTTGGGTTTTTTGTTGCCAAACACTTACTGTGCATCGATTACAGCTACTGCTTCCATGAAAACGGATGGGGCCGCGAAATTCATTAAATTTTTCGATTAATTAATCAGAAGATTGATCTAACTGTGCTTGTAACTCCTGTACCCGCTCTACAGTTAACCCTGTAATTTCCGCAGTTTCCTCCGGCATCACCCCTCTTCGTAGCAAATTCTTGGCAATCTCTTCCTGTGTTTCCTGGCGACCTTTTCGTTCCCAACTAGTTACCATTTCCATATATTCCTGCTCGTTATTTAATCCCATTGTATCGACAGTGGCATTAAACAATTCCTCTTCTGCTGCGTTCAAATTTAAATACATATCCACAAATCCAGAGATTAATTGCATCCGTGCTGGGTCTAATCGTAAGGTAATCAATAACCGCAAACATTCAGCTTTTACCTGGGGACGTTCTGACGCAGCAATATTCATCTTTGCCATAAGTGCAGCAGCAACTGGATTTTGTTGGGTTAAATAATCCCGCCAACTCAATTGATTTAATTGAATTGCTGCAAAATTAAAATTAAGTACATCGAGACTGGGGAAGGTAACTTGGTAATTATTTCGTTCCACTCGTTTCGGTTCATCAAATGAAAATATTACCACCGGATAGATAGGTAAATCGTATTTTTCATGTAGCCTTGCGAAATATTTGAATATTCGTTTGGCGAATGCGGCTTGAGCGTAGGATTGAGCTTCAACGTGGATTAAAAAGTAGGTATCTTTCTGTCGGTACTTGACTTTTGCTAATAAATCAATATTTTTTTTCTCGCCCTCAGTCACATCGGTTAGAACCAATTCGGGTAAAAACTGGATTGAATCTCGATCAATATCTCTTGCAACGTCTGGCAAGAATAAATCAAGGAATTCAATAAAAAACGTCGATATTAGTTCTTTAAATAAGCGGTCGTGGTCAATATTTTGATTGCTCATTTATCCATGCACCCGAATCAATCATATTATTTAATCATACTCGAATGCGTCAATAATACCGTCAATGTTCAATTATAAAACAACGTACATTTTTCAGCAATTTTTATATCTGATAGTTTAAATAATTACTATGGTAATTAAAGAAAATTCAATTGATTTCATAATACTAAATATTCGGATAAAAAATCAGCAAATAAA
>QQTW01003955.1_pt1 | contig 11051 bp, 10 predicted proteins | sample 1904831 | NCBI WGS metagenome assembly QQTW01 (sample SAMN09435610, study PRJNA476489) | Subsurface metagenome, whole genome shotgun sequencing project.
ATTAGAAATTTCGTGCCATATGGAAGCAACTCAAACGCTCTAAACAGCAGCTAGGAATTGGTAATAAACCTTTGGAAGATAACAATAATTTGGGTAAAAGTTAAAAAATAATCCTAGATAGACGAGTTCGGGCGATCGCACGGCGCAGAAATAACCTTAAAGTCTAAAGAGTTAATCGGCTACAACTTGCGATTACTTTAGTTCTAAGAATAAGCCATACATCGACTTCTAACTTTTTCATAGTAAGCAACTAATTGACTCGTAGCGGCAGCCCATCCCCAGCGCTCCGCTTCTAGGCGGGCGTTTTGGCGGATAATTTCGCGTTCTTGAGCTTGGGCTAGTAATCGCTCTGTAGCGATAATAGCTCCCTCATCTCCTGTTTGCGGGTCGAATAAAAACCCATTTACCCCCGAGGTGACGATATCTGGGATTCCCCCCGAACTAGCTGCTACTACAGGACATCCCGCCGCCATAGCTTCAAGCAATACGAGTCCCAGGGTTTCAGTGCGGGAAGGAAAGATAAAAGCATCCGCCGACGCAAAAGCCGAACCTAAGTCTCTCCCAGTGAGATAACCGACAAAGTGCGTAGGAGTATCTGCAAAATGCTGTTCTAACGTGGCACGATTGGGCCCATCGCCTACTAAGGCTAAACGTGCATTGGGGATAGCTTCAAGAACTGGTTTAATCCGCTCGATTTCCTTTTCTGCTGATAGCCGCCCAACGTACAATAGTAAGGGATGTTGGGGAAAACCTTGGCTAAGGTGCGATCGCATTTCATCGGTTGCCAACTCTGGATGAAACAACTCTGTATCTACGCCCTTTTGCCACAAATCTACTCTTTCAATGCCATGTGCGGTTAATTCTGCCACCATCGCTGTTGAAGTACACAAGTTTAGCTGTGCTTGATTGTGAGCAGATTTGAGCAACTCCCACAACAAACCCTCCAGCATTCCTAAGTTGTAATGATGCAGGTATTGCGGTAAATGAGTATGGTAAGAAGCAACCAAGGGAATTTTTAACGACTTGCCATAATATAAGCCAGCCAAGCCTAAAACGGCGGGATTTACTACATGAATAATATCAGGCTGAAATTCCTCCAACGCATGACCAATCGCTGGTCTAGGCAATGCCATTTTTAGCTCTGGGTACAGAGGCAAAGGAAACCCCGTCACACCGTACACTCTAGCCTCTTTGTACTCGGTTATGCCACCATCGGGAGCAAAAACAATTACTTCATTACCACTGCGCTGCAAATGCTCTACAGTATGACGCAGCCGCGTTACAATCCCATCAACTTTAGGCAAAAACGTTTCAGTAAATAAAGCAATTCGCATACAAAAAACTGTTAATTACAGGCAGGATTTGGGGCTAGTTCTAGCTTGATAGTAGTATCAAGATTGAGAACAGGGTAAATCGTTTCGCGTGGTGTGATCAATTGGGTGCAGCCACCAATATTTTGGTGTTGCTGCTGAACAAAATCAGAAATATCTTCAATCTCAATAATCCATTCTTGGGCATAAGTTTTGAGTAGATCACCGCGTAAAGGATGAAGATTAAATTCGCCGCCAAAATAACATTGGGTGGCGGCGAACTTACCAATTGCTGAACGATAAGCCTGATAAACAACAATAGAATCCTCATCAAACTGCGCCAAAATATGATTGCCTAAAGTAAGCAATCTATCAACCTGTGTCAAGTAAGGTTTTGTATTTAACCTCATTTCAACGCCAAGATACCTTGGGAAGCATTTGGTTTTTGTTTACTCGATGTTGGTATTTAACAGCGAAATTAAGCAGCGAATCGAGCAACGAATCTGATAAATAGTGTGGTTGCAAGCCTAGATTGAGTAAATTAGTGTTTTTGGCGTTGAAGTAATGCTCTTCTTTTTCAACTCTGGGATTATCTATATTATCGATTTGTACTTTTAATCCCATTGCTGACCCAGCTTTTGCTACCATATCCGCCAAGTCACCTATGCTAAATAGCTCGGTAAATTGGTTAAAGACTCTAAATTCGCCCCGCGCTGCTGGAGATGAGATCGCAAGTTCTACGCACTTAACTGTATCGCGGATATCTAAAAATCCCCGTGTCTGTCCACCTTTGCCATATACCGTTAATGGGTGCGAAGTCGCCGCTTGAATACAAAATCTATTTAACGCCGTCCCAAATACGCCATCGTAATCTAAACGGTTGATTAATATCTCATCCATCCCGGTTTCTTCGGTTAACACCCCATAGACTATGCCTTGGTTCAAATCGGTAGCTCGTAAGCCCCAAATTCGACAAGCAAAGTGGATATTGTGGCTGTCGTGGACTTTGCTTAAGTGATACATCGATCCTGGTTGCTTCGGGTACGGTAGCGTATCTTTGCGCCCGTTGTGTTCAATGGTAATATAGCCTTCTTCAATATCTATATTTGGCGTACCATACTCGCCCATTGTCCCCAGTTTGACTAGGTGGCAATCGGGGAAGCTGTCGCGCATGGCATAGAGCAAGTTTAGCGTCCCGACAACATTATTTACTTGCGTCAAAACTGCGTGTTCACGGTCAATCATCGAAAAAGGCGCAGAACGTTGTTCGCCAAAATGAACAATCGCTTCTGGTTCAAATTGATGTAGCGATTTGTCTAAAAACTCGTAATTATTTATATCGCCAATAAATAAATCAATAGATTTGCCCGTCAAGTCTCGCCAACGCTCAATTCTCTGACCAATTGATGCTATTGGCGTTAAAGTATCTGCCCCTAACTGTAAATCCCAATGCCGCCGCACCAGACTATCTAATATGCCAACTTCATGACCCCGACTCGATAGATATAGGGCGGTTGCCCAGCCGCAATAGCCATCACCACCAATAATTAGGACTTTCATCTTAACCAATGCTTACTTGCTTGATACTCGCTAAATTTATCAGGTTTAGGACACCCATAACCTATTTGAGCGTATTTATCAGGGTTTCAATTTATTATTGCGAATTGTAACAATATTGCTGTTATAACAGCATACTGTCTTGACAATTCAATTAGAGGCAAGTAAGGTGATAAACATACCCGGGTAACAAGACTGAAAAACGATATATGCAAGCCAAGCAAAAGGTAACATTTTACCTAACTCCAGAAATCCATAGAAGGCTCAAAATCAGATCGGCTATTGACTCTGAGCCAATGTCCGAACTAGCCGAAAAAGCAATTGGTTTTTATCTAACTCATCCAGAAATGGTAGAGGAAGTAGAAACAATTCATGGTCGTACTCATCAGCTATACGCTTGCCCAGAGTGTGCTACTACCGTAGTAGTCAAAGATGGTGAAATGGTAGCCATAGGTAGCCAGAGCGGAGTATTAAACGAACAATTGACCGTAGCTCAAGTAACACCTGGTGCGGCGGCAGGTCAAGAAGAATTAGTACCTTGTTTGAAGTGAATTAAAGCAACAGTGCTGTAATAATTCTCCCTAATTATCCAAATTGTTTTTATTCGGTTCCAAGTAGGTTGACGGTCATGCAAGAAGAGCTAAACATTCTCATCCAAGCTCAATACCCCTTAATCTACCTTGTGACATCCGAGGAAGAACGGGCAGAGAGCGCGATCGCCATAATCGCCCAAACAAGACCACCACGTCGCATATTCCTTTGGACAGTAACTCACGGCATTGTCGAACACGGTCAACCCCGAAATGTTACCCAACATAACACCGTATCGCCTGAAGCTGCTATTGAGTGGGTAATTAGACAGAAAGAGCCAGGAATATTTATATTTAAGGACTTGCACCCTTTTATAGATTCCCCGGCAACAACGCGGTGGTTAAGAGATGCGATCGCCAGCTTCAAAGGAACGCAAAAAACAATTATCTTGATGTCTCCAGTACAGCAAGTACCAATTGAGCTAGAAAAAGAAGTTGTAGTTCTCGACTTCCCCTTGCCAGACATGACAGAATTAAACCAAGTTTTGTCTAGGCAACTAGAGCAAACTAAGTCGCGAAAAATTACGACCGAAGCTAGGGAAAAGTTACTAAAAGCAGCGCTGGGATTAACCAAGGATGAGGCTGAGAAAGTTTATCGTAAGGCTCAAGTTACCAAAGGCAGCTTGACCGAAAACGAAGTAGACATTGTACTGTCAGAGAAAAAACAGTTAATTCGCCGCAACGGGATTTTAGAATACATTGAAGAAGACGAAACCCTAGAAGCTGTTGGTGGATTAGACGAACTTAAGCACTGGCTAAAACAACGCTCTAATGCCTTTACAGAAAGAGCTAGAGAGTATGGCTTGCCTCAGCCCAAAGGAATGTTAATTTTAGGCGTACCAGGCTGCGGTAAATCGTTAATTGCCAAAACTACCTCTCGCTTATGGGGATTGCCCTTACTAAGACTAGACATGGGTAGAGTCTACGACGGCTCGATGGTGGGAAGAAGTGAAGCAAATTTGCGGAACGCCTTAAAAACTGCCGAATCGATTTCTCCAGCAATTTTATTTATTGATGAATTAGACAAAGCTTTTGCTGGAAATACGGGTTCGGGTGATTCGGACGGCGGTACATCGAGTAGAATATTTGGTTCTTTTCTCACCTGGATGCAGGAAAAAACGTCTCCCGTCTTTGTCATGGCAACCGCCAACCGCGTCGAACGCTTGCCTGGGGAATTTTTACGCAAAGGACGCTTTGACGAGCTATTCTTTGTAGATTTGCCCACGGCCGACGAGCGTAAAGAAATATTCAACATTCACTTGCTCAAACGCAAGCGAGATATTACTCGCTTTGATTTAGAGCAATTGGCAAAAGTTGCTGATGGGTTTTCCGGTGCAGAAATTGAGCAAGCATTAGTTGCGGCTATGTACGAAGCCTTTGCTCAAGACCGGGAATTTACCCAATTAGATATTATTGCGGCTATTAAGTCCACGCTGCCTCTGTCGAAAACCATGACAGAACAAGTCACCGCCTTGAGAGATTGGGCAAGACAGCGTGCTAGACCTGCTGCAACCTCCGTAGCTGAATATCTCCTGCTACCACAGGGGGAAAGGCTGGCAATTGCCAGCAGTTGACAAAAAAAGTCGCCTTGGTTATCCCACCTTGAAAAGCGCGACTAAACCTGACCGAAACTGTTGTCGTTTTAATTCAGATTTCCCAGGAGGAAACCCAAATGTCCCATTTTAGCACTCTACGCACCAAAATCGCTGATGCCGAAATCCTCAAGGCTTCCTTACGCGACTTAGGCATTAACACCAAGACCGAAGCTGACGTTCGCGGCTACAACGGTCAAAGAGTTCGTGCTGACCTAGTTGCAGTATTAGAAGGCGAATATGATTTAGGCTGGTCACGCAACAGCGATGGTTCTTTTGACCTAATTGCTGACCTATGGGGCGTTGCTAAAAAGCACAACCAAACTGAGTTAATCAACTCTATCAACCAAAAGTACGCTGTTAACAAGACTTTATCAGAAGTCAAGCAACGCGGTTTACAAAATGCTAACGTCCAGCTAGTTGTAAACAAGTAATTTGACTTTCAGCGCGTTTCAAAGTTTAGAGGGTTAACCTAACAAAAATAGGTTAACTCTTTTTTTATTATGTAGCTCAAATTACAGCTTTCAGTTTTCAGTTTTTGAGCCGCTTCGTTTAGTTGCTCAGTGCTGGCTTTAACTTGAGTAATGCCACTCGCACTCTCTCTGGCGCTTAAATTGAGCGAGTTCATGGCGGTAACTACTTGCTGTACGAAAGCTTGTTGTTGAGCGCTGAGGGCAATTTGTTGGCTATTGAGGAACACATTATTAATAGAGTCAGCAAAGCCTGCAAAGGTTGTAGCGGTAGAATTGGTAAGCTCTAAACCTTGGTCTACAGTTTTAGTACCTTCATCTGTTACCAGGACTGTAGTATTAATTGCTGATTGGATATCTGCTACTAATGCGGTGATTTTTTCGGAAGATTTTTTACTTTGGTCAGCAAGTTTGAGAATTTCACTTGCTACTACGTCAAATCCTTTACCATGTACCCCCGCGCGCGCCGCTTCTACCGCCGCGTTGAGAGCCAGCATATTAGTTTGATTAGCTAAGTCGCCAACTAAACTTGAAATGCCACTAATTTGATTTGTTTGTTCGCTTAAACGGATAATTGCTTGGGCGATCGCTTCCACCTTATCTTTAAGTGTAGACATTCCCCGGATGGTTCGATTGACAGCTTTAGTGCCTTCTTCGGCTAACACTAATGCTTGACGGGCGTTAGCCGCCGAAGCAGTGGCTTGTTCAGCAGATTGGTGAGCAGACGCGCCCAATTCTTCTATCGTACTTGTAGTTTGATTAACTGAAATTGCTTGTCCGGCGATCGCCCGTTCTTGTTGTTGTACAGTGGTAGCAATTTCATGAGAACTTGTAGAAATTATCCGCCCTGCATTATTGATTGCTTGGTCGTAGCGCCTCATCGTCCGCAATACACTTATCCAAGCAAGTAGTAAGATAACTAAAGTGATTAAAAGCAGTGCGATCGCAACAAATGCCTGCTGAGATTTTGATTGGATGTTTACATTTACATACTTCTGCAAAGCGGTGGTTGCTTCTTCTAATCCTTGCGAATATATTTCTTTTTGCCCCTCGTACATTGTACGAATCCCATACATACCAACCCATACCCGCACACAACGAAACAGTTAAAGCTAGAGGAATTGTTAATAGTTTGAAACGAGTTGAGCCGCTAGAGGAGTTTAAGTTAGTGAGAAAAGATTGAAAGTTTGGAAGAATGGCTGTTATTTTAAAAGCTTGAGTCATAACTTAGTTAGATCATAGATGATGTTTACTCCTAACACTATCTAGGGTTTCTAATGTCTAACAGAAACTAACTAAGTTTGGAAGTATTTTGATTAAAGTTTTCCTCTATTGTTTTTGTTGACGAGAAAAGGCAAGAATATCAAGTTCGCGGTTTAAGCTCAAAACGTTGACACCTGGTTCGCCAAAAATGCCTAAAAATCTGCCTTGAATATGTTTAACAATCAAAGGCGCGATATCTTCAGTAGATAAATTTCGAGCGGTGGCGACTTTTTCTAACTGCGCGATCGCACTTGCTACAGTAATATGCGGATCTAAGCTGGAACCTGACGTATAAACTAAGTCAGCAGTAGGTGGTTGCACAGTGATTTCCTGCAATCTTGTAACTTCTGCTTGAATGCGTTTAAGTAAGTCAGGGTTGCTAGGAGCAAGGTTACTTGCACCAGATAAGCCTGTAGGCGCGGCTTCTTTTCCTTGGCTGTAATTGCTGGTACTGGGACGACTTGAGAAATATTGCTCTGTAGTAAAAGCTTGACCAATTAAAGCCGAACCGATTAATTTTCCTTCTAAGTTTGGTACTAAACTACCATTAGCTTGGTAAGGAAACGCTACTTGAGAAGTCGCCAAAACTAGGATTGGATAGATAATTGCTGTTAGTACCCATAATACTAAAGTCATCCGAATTGCTTTAGTAGTTTCGCCAATTACTGACATAAGCTAGAAACGCTCCGGTTGAAAGATGACAGTAAATAAATACACCACAAGTCCAAACGTTAGCAAACCCAGTAAACCCAAAGCGTAAGCATGGCGGCGCTCTAACGAGCCATTGGCGGCGGCGTAAACGGCGGGAGCAACAACCAAATTTAAACACAGTAATAAAAAGGCGTATAGGGGCAATTTCTGCCTGCGCCACTCAATTCCACTCAATAGATTAATGTTTTCCATGTTTTTGTAGTTTAAGCTAAACCAATTCGAGTAATTACCCAATCAATTGCCTTAACTGCTATAAATGGCGCAATCACGCCACCTAAGCCATAAATTAAGATATTTCTTTGCAACAACTGATTAGCCGTCAAGGGTCGAAATTTTACCCCAGTTAACGCTAAAGGAATCAACGCCGGAATAATCAAAGCGTTGTATATCAATGCTGACAATACGGCGGAATTTGTGCTAGTCAAGCGCATGATATTAAGACTATCTAGCCGCGCCGAGGTAAAGATTACCGGAATAATGGCAAAGTATTTGGCAATATCGTTAGCAATCGAAAAAGTCGTCAAAGCACCACGAGTAATTAGTAATTGCTTACCAATTGCCACAATATCAATTAATTTTGTGGGATCGGAGTCTAAATCGACCATATTCGCGGCTTCTTTAGCGGCTTGGGTTCCCGTATTCATTGCTACACCGACATTTGCCTGAGCTAAAGCTGGAGCATCATTAGTGCCATCTCCAGTCATTGCTACTAACTTACCTTGAGCCTGTTCTTGTTTGATAACTTCGATTTTGTCTTCGGGGGTAGCTTCCGCGATAAAGTCATCAACTCCCGCCTCCGCCGCAATTACTGAAGCTGTAATTCGGTTATCTCCTGTCAACATGACGCTGCGGACACCCATGCGCCGCAACTGATCGAAACGTTCGCGGATACCAGGTTTAATAATATCTTTCAAATAAATTACGCCGTAAACATCGTTATTTAGAGCTACAGCTAAAGGCGTACCACCTAAATTAGAAACTTTTTCGTAAGCAGTATCCAAATCTGGAGTCAAAGTACCGCTACGCGATCGCACAAAGCCCTTAACCGCATCTACCGCGCCTTTTCTTGTCTCTCTCCCATCGGGCAAATTTGTACCACTCATCCGGGTTTTAGCTGAAAACTCTAACCCTTCGGCGGCATTACGATCAAAATCGACAGTTGCGCCTAATTTCTCCGCTAAACGTACAATCGATTTACCTTCTGGGGTTTCATCAAAAATACTAGCTGCTAGCGCCACTTTAGCAATATCTGCCATTGAGTGACCGTTGACAGGAATAAATTCTTCAGCTAGGCGGTTTCCTAGGGTAATAGTTCCAGTTTTGTCTAAAACCAAGGTATTCACGTCGCCGCACGCTTCTACCGCCCTGCCAGAGGTGGCAATGACGTTAAATTGAGCGACTCTATCCATCCCTGCAATGCCGATCGCACTTAGCAAGCCGCCGATAGTGGTGGGAATTAATGCCACAAGTAAAGCAATTAAAACAGTAACGCTGACTGGGCTACCTACATAACTTGCGATCGCGCTTAAAGTTGCAACTACAAACAAAAATACCAGCGTCAGCACGGCTAGTAATACCGTCAAAGCGATTTCATTAGGGGTTTTTGACCGTTCCGCACCCTCTACTAAGGCAATCATGCGATCGATAAAGCCTTTCCCCGGATCGGATGTAATGCGAATAGTTAATTCATCCGACAATATCCGCGTTCCCCCAGTCACCGAACTAGCTACGTCCGATCCTGGTTCTTTGAGTACAGGGGCAGATTCGCCAGTAATTGCCGATTCATCTACCGATGCTACTCCAGCGATAACTTCACCATCGGCGGGGATAATATCGCCAGCAATAACTTTTACCATGTCCTCTCGATGCAGAGTAGTAGAAGATACTTCTTGCAACGAACCATCCGGTAATAGCTTACGGGCGATCGTATCTGATTTGGTTGATCGCAACGCATCAGCTTGAGCTTTTCCACGCCCTTCGGCTACCGCTTCAGCAAAATTGGCAAATACTACAGTAAAGAACAAAATCAGCGCAATTAAACCGTTAAACAGCCGTAAATTCTCCCCTCTAACGGGTCCAAACAAATACGGGTCAATAGTCAGTAAAGTAACAATAATCGTGCCTATCCAAACCAAAAACATCACGGGGTTTTTGATTGACTGCTTGGGATTTAACTTGACAAAAGCCTCTTTTATGGCTCTTGTATAAATTCCCTTGGTGTTGGCTTTAGGCTTGTTTCGGCGCGACGAACCAGAGGCACTAGGTTGAGGATTTGCATCCATTATGGGTAATGGGTAATGGATAATTGGTAATTCTTGAAGTTTAGTAGATATTTCTACTGCTGACTTGCAATACTAAAAGCTTCAGCAATTGGTCCTAAAGCTAAGACTGGAAAAAATGTTAATACACTCAAAACTAAAATTATTCCAGCAGTAACTGTTGTAAATAAAAATGTATCGGTTCTTAATGTTCCAGAAGTTTCGGGTACAGGTTGTTTTTGCCTCATACTGTCAGCTAACAGCAAAATACCAATAATCGGCACGTAACGTCCTGCCAGTAAGCTTACAATCGTGCTGAGATTCCACCATATAGTCGCGTCTCCCAATCCTTCAAAACCCGAACCATTATTAGCGGCGGCGGAGGTGTATTCGTACACTACTTGCGTCAACCCGTGAAATCCAGGGTTGCTAATGCCTGACAAAGGATCGGCAAAGTTAAGGGTAATAGCGCTAGGAATTAAAACTACAATCGGGTGAACTAGCAGTACCACACTAGCAAGGACTATTTCTTGCTTTTCTACTTTACGCCCCAAAAATTCTGGGGTACGTCCTACCATTAATCCGGTGACAAATACCGACAAAATCAGGTAAATAAACAAGTACGCTGTTCCGGTTCCCTGTCCGCCCCATACAATTTGTAGGAACATATTGAGCAAGGTAGAAAAGCCCCCATTGGGCATTAAAGAATCGTGCATTCCATTGACTGCGCCGCACATAGTTCCTGTGGTAGCAACAGCCCATAAAGCAGTTTGCGCCCAGCCAAACCTAACTTCTTTGCCTTCTAAGTTTGGCTGCGGTGAATCTAAAAGGGCATTTATTAAGGGGTTTCCTTGAAATTCTCCTACGGCGGTGAGGAAAGTTAAAAAGGTAAAAATTATAAATACCATCCCAAATAACAACCAAGCTTGTTTGAGATTGCCAGCAATTATGCCATAGGTAAAAATCAAGGCGGCGGGAATACATATCATCCCCAAAGTTTCTAATAAATTAGTCGCCGGATTGGGATTTTCAAACGGATGGGCGGAGTTGATAGCAAAAAAACCGCCGCCATTTTCCCCTAATTGTTTAATTGCTTCAAAATGAGCTACGGGCCCTCTAGCAATAGTTTGAGTCGCTCCTTCTAAAGTCGTAACGGTTGCTGGGGCAGCTAGGGTTTCTGGTACGCCTAAAATTACTAGCAATATTGCCCCCACAAAAGATAGTGGCAGTAGTATGCGCGTAATAGAAATAGTTATATCAACGTAAAAATTGCCCAATGGTCTACCCGTCAAGCCTTTAA
>QQTW01003956.1_pt1 | contig 11049 bp, 11 predicted proteins | sample 1904831 | NCBI WGS metagenome assembly QQTW01 (sample SAMN09435610, study PRJNA476489) | Subsurface metagenome, whole genome shotgun sequencing project.
GTGGTCACTATCCTCGGCATCCCGAATAGCCGATAATTTTGGTGCACCTGGTGCTCACTCGAACTCGTGTGAAACGGCGGGCTACTTCAATTCGGTTTACGTCAAGCCAGCCTGGACCAAGTTTTACGATATGGCCAAGTCATCAGATGCCACTGCAAACGATGTCATCGACGCATTTCCTTACTACAAATATTTCCGTGATGCACCACAGCCTTTGTTCCCTTCGGACGCTTCGAAAGACGAGATAATCGACATCGCAGGTGGTTGTCAGCGACATGTCGACAAGATTTTCTCCGAGTTGGAAGATATCCGTCCCTTCGAAATACTTCGAACGGCAAAGGATAAGGCGAATTACCTTCTCATCAAGGAGGCGCGAATCATTGCAATGACTGCGACACATGCTGCAATGCGGCGACAGGAAATAGCGAGCCTTGGCTTTCATTATGACAACGTGGTTATGGAAGAGGCAGCTCAGATCACAGAGATTGAGAACTTCATTCCTCTGGCTCTACAGGACGCTAAGAATGGTGAGCTCCCACTACAAAGGGTTGTACTCTGTGGCGACCATTTGCAGAATTCGCCGATTGTCCAGAACTTGGCTTTCCGGCAGTACGCAAATCTGGAACAAAGTCTGTTCCTGAGACTGGTGAGGCTAGGTGTGCCAACTGTAAATCTGGATCAGCAAGGGCGAGCAAGATCCTCAATTGCAGAGCTCTATAAGTGGCGGTACAAGCGACTTGGCAATCTCCCAATTGTGGAGACGGCTTTGGAGTTTAAGCAAGCAAATGCTGGTTTTAGTTACGATTACCAGTTCATCAACGTGTCAGACTACAAAGGGATTGGAGAGGTGGAGCCGACCCCTCACTTTATCCAGAACCTCGGTGAAGCTGAGTACGCTGTGGGCGTATACCAATACATGAGGTTATTGGGATATCCGGCGTCAAAAGTGTCAATCTTGACGACCTATGCCGGTCAAAGGGCTTTGATTCGAGATGTCTTGAACCACAGATGCGCAAAAAATCGGCTATTCGGGATGCCGAGGATAGTGACCACAGTGGATAAGTATCAAGGAGAGCAGAATGATTGTAAGAAAGATCTTCCTGTTTGTATTGTCAAAGCTCACTCGATGTGCAGATGTGATTCTCTCCTTGACTCGAACAAGCCGTGTCGGCTACCTCCGCGATATCCGCCGCCTCACCGTAGCCCTTTCGAGAGCTCGGTTAGGGCTCTATATACTCGGTCGAAGAGAAGTGTTTGAGTCCTGTTATGAATTGAAGGAAGCTTTTGACCGGTTGCTGAAACGTCCCGACAAGTTGACTCTCGTCACTGGCGAAGTCTTCCCAACACAGAGATTACTGGATGATGAAGTGGACGGGACGGAGATGGAGGGAGTGGAGCATCTCGGACAATACGTTTATGAGATGACACAGGCAAAGATTGCCAGCCTCAAAGCGGGAAACAGTATACCGGATGTTTTAGAGACAGTTGTGGAACCTCAAGATAGCGACCTAGAGATGGATGAAGCAGAGGAGGAAGAGGTCAATCACGAAGATGACCTGGAGGGGATAGAGTGAATACAATAGATTCTGGCGTCTCCGACGAGTAGGCGCTACGAACGGTGTCCAATTACTCGGGCTTTATCAATCCTCTGAAGATTTTTTGGGCGATAATTCTTCTACGATATTCTTGGGATCATTCCATGCAAGAGCGACATACCTGTACATCATTAGCAGGAGCGAAGAATCCTTGCAGAGGACTTAGCGAGCGCTCGTACTTCGTGTGACTGCCCCTAGCTACCAACTCGTCCTTGGAGTTCATGAACTTGATGGATGTGTAAGCTAGGTTTTTGCCAACTGTTCTCATTCGATTCAGTGAATACGTTTCGCTGCAGATTAAGGATCAATAGAAGTATACACTTATCGCACATGACCTCCTGTCTCCATATCAGTCACTGGTGTAAACGGTAGAAAGAGACACGTGAGGCAGCTTACAGCACGGAGCGTGTCTCCAATCTTGCCACCAGCATTTAGATAAGTTACTGACTATTCATCAGCCAACTGGCTTGCCGACTTGAGAAGAGAGAGTACTCACCGCTCAGATCTGTAGACACACCTGTCGCGAAAAGGCCTCTTGATGCCACCGCAAGTGAGCCACCGAGGTCCACTGGACATATCTCAGCTCCAAGCATGAAGGAAGAACGTGACCGGAAAGATGAATATACCCATGCTTGCAATCGTACCTCCATGGATTATACCGAGTCGGTTCTATGCTCGCACGAAGAACAGTTGTAAGTTCCGTAGAGAAGAGATATGAGGATGTCGCTTCAAGGGACAGGGAAGAAGGGCAGTTACTGTATGTTCTTTCTGAATGGTGAGCTCGAACTTCACAATCCCAGGCTTTGCACCTGTCACTTGTAACTATGAGAGATGTCAGCTTAAAAATGAACGGCAAGATTCTCTCCATCGACGAGCTTGACGATGCAAACTTATCCAACTGCTGGAGACCCATCCCAGAATAGATAGTGTAAGACATAAACAAGGAAACAGAACTTCGGGATATAAACATCTACAGAGACGAACATTGTCTAGCAATCTGTGTACGGAAAAGTAGAATTATCAGTCAAAGGCATTCTTGTTCATATCTTAATGATAGATTGTTGTATACCTCGGTTCCAAGCCCGAATTTGTCCTGAATGCCTCCCAAACCTATATATGCAGTCAATGGATTGAATTAGGTCGAACTGGGTGACATTCAAACAGACCATCCGCACAAACTTTAGAGCTGGCATCGTAGTGCTTTTATGAGGAGAATGGTTATGTGTTCTTGACTGATTGATCAAGCCATGACTGGCGATTCAGGGGTTTGAAGGTCATCGTGGCCGGCGATATGGAGTGACAATGATCCGGCGCATGCAACGACTTTTGAAGACTCCATTGTACCCTACGATCTGTAACAATGATTGACAGATTACCCAGGTCTCTAACTCGAGGAGCTAGCTTTCTCCCACCAGCATGTCGGTGTCTTCCCTTCGATCCTTCGAGTACCTGGAGTCACTTCCAGGTACTGTCTTCAACAAGCTATACCAGCAGCCGTCTACAGCCCTAGCCATCTTTCGGCGCATGCTACCGCATCTCGGTATGCTGTCGCATGCCCAGGAATTAAGTATACCATGGAAGCTAACAAGACATGAAAGCCAAGAGCTTCGTGATGGCCATGCTCTACATCACACACCCACTACCAGTCACTGATCTAGAGTCATGGGTACGACCTGACAGCAAGCGGTGAGCTAGGGATTCTAGCCACCAACAGAATTTGGCTAAGCCGTCCTCAGTGAGAGAGATCATGCCTTATCTCTCCTCGAACGCTTGCATGTCTTCTCGACGGTCACAAATCCTGGTCAACCACGAGCGTACACCCTCACCAACCCTTTTGCGGCCTCCCTACGCCTTGCCTTGACCGGCGGTGGAAATCACAAATCCTTCGGTGTTCCATGCGATACACCCGATCCAAATCCCGTCACTGTTGCGGAGCTGGATGACTTCGCGCGCAGGCAGTGGGAGGGAGTGCTTGGGTACATGGTCGGGAGTACTGGCGTTGATATGTATGTTGAAGGCGCTAAACTCAGCGTTGGGGTTAAGAAACTCCTACAGCTAGGAGGTCTGGTCGAAGTCAAGGGGAGACGAGTGGACATCACGCAAGATGGGTTTGCCTTTATATTGCAGGAAGTCAATGCACAAGTGTGGACAATGCTCATTTTGTACCTCGAAAACGCTGAGACTGTAGGTTCAATTTCTCTGCTCTTATTTCCCTTCTCTCTCTCTCCGGAGTCTCTGCGCTCATTCATTGTCCATTCACTCGAGGTTCGACAGCCCAATGCTCATTCTCTGCACGCAGCTGAACATGGATCGCGTCGACGTCCTCTCCTTCCTCTTCATGCTTGGTAGTCTCGAAGTCGGGCAAGATTATAGCAAAGCAAACCTGACACCCACTCAAATCCAAATGCTCGATGACCTCGGCGACTTTGGCATCGTCTACCAAACCGACTCATTCTCCCCACGTTTTTACCCGACCCGCCTAGCCACAACCCTCACCTCTGACGCCGGCGCTCTCCGCAGCGTTTCCGCCTCCTTCGATAACGCCCTCCGGTCTAGCGATGGCAAAGGCTTCATCGTCATCGAAACCAACTACCGCATCTACGCCTACACATCGTCCAGACTGCAAATTGCCGTCCTGCAGCTCTTCACCCGGCTCGCAACTCGCTACCCCAACATGGTCTCCGGCAAGATCACACGCGACTCCATCCGCCGCGCCGTCACGATGGGTATTACCGCTGATCAGATCATCAGCTATCTCAGTACGCACGCTCATCCGCAAATGCGCAAGAACAATCCGCCCCTGCCGCCGACGGTTGTCGACCAGATCCGTCTGTGGCAGATCGAGGGCGAGCGCATGAAAGCGACCACGGGATTTTTGTTTAAGGAGTTCGTGTCTGCAGCTGAGTATGAGGGCCCATGTCGGTATGCCGAAGAAATAGGCGTTTTGATATGGAAGAGTGATAATCGGCGCATGTTCTTCGTTACTAGGCATGAGCAGATTGCCGCGTACTTGAGAAATCGGCCCAGGAAGGGCGCTTGAGGTGGATAGATAGATCGTGGTGTTTGCATTGCGTGGCCGTCATGGGGTTTGATGGTGTCTCTTGTGAGTATGATGACATACAGGGTCTTCAATCCATGTCACTCTCTCGTTCTGCTGAGTTCATTCCAAAATGGATGAATATTTGGTGATTTGAAATGATGACTATGCATCCAAACAGCACCACAACCAATCATCTCTCGCCACCAAAAGGCCGCATCAAGACAACCAATCAAGGTTCTGTCATCTCGTTCGGACAACGAGAGGAACCCCCTACAACTTGCCCCTCAACTTCATCCCAGAATGACATCTCGACTTCTGCCTTGCCCGCCTTCGCGCCCAAGACTGCAGGACCGGCCTTGACCTTTGCACCCATTTTCCGCTCGTACGCCTCGCGGAACGCTGCCAGGCTAGCGTTCGCCTCGTCTGTGACGCATAAAGCATGGAGGTGAATGAAAATCCGCCGTATGCGCCGTTCATCTTCGTCGCCGGTGACGTCGGCGTCGGCACTATTAGCGGTAGCCTTTTGAGCGATACAGGAGGGACGTCTGTTCTTGGAGCGTTCCGCGATACTAGAGGAGGAGGCGAGTGCATCAGGTGTGGACTTGGGAGAGGGATGCTTGAAGAGGCTGTCTAGAGTCTTCTGTATCTCTTCCGTGTGGAAACGGTCATTCAAAGCGCTAACGCGGCCGAGCCAGTAGGTTGGTGCTTGGGCTTCTGTGACCTGTGATTGAGAAATGGGCCCTGTTGTTAGTAGCTGCTAGGCCTTGAATGGAACAATGGGACAAGGTGGGGATGGGCTCACCTGTCGTGGGTTGGTTGGGATGATTGGACTTGGGGGTTTTCGCGTATGTTTCTCAATACCAGAGGGTATCCTTGAGACCTTCTCTCCACTACCAATGTCGGCCTTTATCATATCAAGTGGCCCTTCAGAAGCCCTTGCTCTCGTCAAACGTACTGTTGCGAGGGAGCCCATTGTCTTCGACTTCGGCAGTGGAGGCGGCAGAGGTTGCATAAGTTTATGCTGGGTGATCTGCGTACTTCTTGGAATACCGGAGGGAGTCGGCAATCGAGATTGAGGATGCACTGAGGAGACTGAGAACGAGGGCTGTAAGGTATTGACGGTGCGGCGTCGATTGAAGGCGTTGGGGGTACACTTGTTCAGTGCGTCTGAAAAGGAGCTCTTTCGTCTTGGTGCTTTGGTTAGGTGACTTGCGAGTGAGATACGCCGTTCGGGATCCTGTACTGCGCTCGAGGGCTGTCTGGTGGCCATGGTAGTTCTGGATGACGCTGAGCCAGTTCGAAAGATAAGGACGATATGTGCGCAAAGATTGGATTACTTGAACCCTTTCTGAAGGCTCTTGGGCTCGTACTGTGCGGATAATTGGAGCTGGGAGAAGGACAACGAAACTGTGGATCCAAATTCTTGGCATAGAAGCAACTGATGTGGTTTGTTTGACGAATTCTCTGCAAAATCCAGGTTGGAAGTGCAAGCAGTGAATAGTACGCAGTGCCATCAAACTTTTGGTGAAAATTTGGTCAAAATACTTTGTTCGTTATCATGGTATGGTACGTGATGCTTTTCTAGCTTGAAAGGCCGCATCTTGAACCCTACGCCTCCAAACGTTCAAGAGACCTAACTCTTATAAAGGGGTATATGAGCGCCTTATAAACCCGTACGATCATGTAAATGCGCTATTCCGAATCACTGTCGATGATGAAACCTGCCCTCGCTCTGCTACGTGCTGGCTTCGCTACCGGTTCGGCATCCTCTGAATCGCTATCGATGATGAAGCCGGCTTGGAATCTGCTAGGGGTTGTTTCCTGAATCCTCGCGACCTCCTCTAAGTCGTCGCTACCAGCATCCCTCATCTTGGTATTATTGGCTGCTGCTTTCATGAACGGCCTTTTCATGGCTTCACCAGCACCTTTTTCGGATTCAGATTCATACTCGTCAGCCTCGTGTATATGTGGCGACGAAAGGGGAGTGTCTGTTGCTTCGGCGCCGCTGTTCTCCAAGGTGCTTGTGTGTGTCGGTGAAGACGATCCACCGCTTATGATTGGTATATCATCCTGATCTTCAGCTAGGGCCGAGCCTTTTCTTCTCTTTGCCCTTGCCACTATGTCTCCAGCAATCTTCCTTTTCCTATCTTTCCCAGTAACTACTTCAGTCTCATCTCCTGACTCAACCTTGCCGGAACGTAATGCCTCTAAAACTCTCATTGACTGCCCCTTTCTTCGCTTTTCCTCCTGTGCGAAGAAGTCCCGGTCTCTTTCCTCATCGTCGTCCTCGTCACTATCGTGCACGAACAAATCACTCTTGATCTTCCGCCTCTTTTCCAAATTCGCATATTCTCGAGCTTTCCTTCGAGCTTCCCTCGTCTCCTCGTCCAAGGCTGGCTCTCCATCAACGATTTTTGATTCACGTTGCCTTCTCTTTTTCAGGTTGTTCAGCGCTTGAGCCTTATGAATTGTTGGCCCACCCGCTGGGAAAAGGAAATCCTCCTCATCATTGTCGTCAATACCGTCGTCACCAGAATCGTCGTCGTATTCTGCACGGGTGCTATACTGGGTTTTACGACGAAGCAAGTCTTGGGGGGCGATGGGATTCTCGTCGTCCCCATATTGCGTTTGAGGGCTAAGCTCGTGCTTCTCTACCATTTCTGCTTTCTCCTTAAGTTGCTGCGAGGAAAACGAAGAGGGGATGATCCATATCGCCCCAAGCACATCATCCAAGCCGAGTCGCTCGAAACCAGCGAGGGACATTAGGAGACGAAGCTTGTTATCCTTGAACATAGCTATGCGCCGGGGTTCTCCGTCGGGTTTCACGACTTTGAGTATGTTAGATTTGATTCAAGGGATTAGACATGGGAAACCCTTACTGATTGATGGAGCTGTGCTTGTCTCAGCCTTGGCAGCATCAGGCTCACCCTGCTCTGATGAGATAGCCACTGCAGCTGCCTCCCAAGCCTGTCGTTCGCTCGCGGCCGCCAAAAGCACCTTCTTTACCCAGCCAACTGCCTCAATCCTGCCTTCATCAAAGAGAACGGCAACAACAACGCCAATCTGATCTTCTGGACTCTTCTCTCCTCTGACTTCTAGCTCGGCTGGCACCCTTGGCTTCGACGCAATTGTCTGTTTCTCATACCCATACTCAAGATAATGTACAGTCGCATTGATCTTGCTAAAGAGCATTTCCACGACAAGTTCCGGTCTTTGCTCGATCTTTCTCGTAAGCCTCTTGATCAATTGACGAATAAGCTCATCCCACTCCTTGTAAGTTGGATTCAAGGGATCCAGACTTCCAGGACCTTTCATCATTTTGTTGAACAACGCCATGATATCCACACGGAAGAGCATGACACTCATCTCTTGCTTGAATGCAACGCGATAGAAGAAGCGGTGAGCACGTTTGAGTTGCTCTACGGTAAGCTCGTTATAATACTTGGTAAAGGCTACGAAAGTATCGATACAGCCCTGCGTCATGAATTTCGAGCAGAAACGAGCGAAGTCGAACTTCCGCTCTTTTGAAGTGCGCTCGGCTTCTGCAATATCTTCGGCTTCGGACCATTCATCGTTGTCAACATTATCGGCCTCCCCTGCAGTTTTGGTGGCTTCCTTCTTCTTCCGGGCGCGCCGACGTGAACGAATCTGGAGATCAATGTTCTCTCGGGAATAGCGCTCTAGCATTCGCAAGAAGACGTGCGAGAGCTCTGTACATGCGTTCAGGTACCCGAAGCCTTGGTCTTTGTAGCCTCGGAGAATAGCTATGATGCGATCGTGCGTGGTCTCCTCATAGAAAATGCGGTTCTGTATATTCTCGGCAATCTCTTGATCCTCGTGGATGGGGGACTCTGACATCTCCTGTACTGTCAGGAGGATTTGTGAAAAGCATCGCATCCCTGCATTCAATTCCTGCCATTCTTTGTGGTCAAAGCTCGCCTGCAAGAATCGATTAAGTGTGATGAAGGTCTCCTGATTCAATACGCTTGCGATGAGCGCAAAACTGTCTGCTTCTTGACCAGGCGCCGGATTTCTCCCCTTCAGCGCCGCCTTGATCGTTTTTCTGCGGACACACTCGGCTTCAAGAAACCAAGACACTAAGTAGAAGAACTGCATCCTATGTGCATCAAGGATGCGATCAGCTTCTCGCTCGATGGCTCTGCGAACGTGGTTGAAGAGCGGATTGAAACCTGAATCTAAGAATTCAGTAACGAACGATCGAAGATGCTTTTTTGCTGTGGCGGTCAATGGCACAGGCATATCGAACTCGTTATAGGTCATCTCGATGTTCTTCCTTCTCTGAGCCGGTTTGTTCCATTTTTTAGTCTTATCCATCTTCAGCAGAGTTGATTGGCCATCCATTAGAACGTCCTGACCAGACACTGTAGAAACACGTTCGTCATCTCTCTTCACCCAGATCATTGTTCCAAAACGATTGTGTCGAGTCGGTGCTGTTCTCTTATAGTCCCGATTCATCCCAGCTTCCTTAGCAAGTAGGTCTTTCAATTCATCAGTCTTTTTGGCATCGAGCTGTGCATCATCCATGAAGAGTTTCTCAACGTCCACGCCCTTTAAAAGGTGGAAGATCAACTCTAAGAGCACCACATCCTGGAGATTGAAATCTTCACCCATATTCGAGCACATGGTCAAGATTAGGGCAAAGACGTCTTGATAGTGGAACACGTCTACCGTGGCGGATCTCGAAACCTCGTTTTCCTCTCCTTCCATTGGGAGGTGCTGCGAAGGAGCAATCATGGTGACATTACGCAGGAAATAAAGGAGCAGCTTAATGATTCCTTCATCACGGCTGCTTCTCTCGCCCATTGGTAGGGCTATTGATGGGATAGCGACGCGTACTGCTGCTCGCACTATCTTCGCAGTGTCATGGTTGAGAATGCCGCGCTTGTACTTGACTTGCGCCAACTGTAAGTATGGGATGTGGCGATGGTGATTGACGGTCATCCGTAGATCGTCCTTCTCAAGCGGCCACGTCAAAGGGACTAGAAGCTCCACTGCGGGCACCATAAGTATCCATCCGTATGATATCGTTAGTCGTCTAAGACTCACGACAAGCTAGAGCAATCTTTGATTTGATCCTGTCTTCGGTAGCCTCTTCTGGCCATGCCGCCAGTATTTCCAATAGATCTCCGTTGACTAGGTTGGCTTCCGCTAGGCATCTCGCAACATCAAGTCTGTTAGCCTTCTCATCGTGCAGCTTCAGCCATCTCTTGAGGTCCTTGAGACAAGCAAGTGCATCGTCTCCGAGGACGTAGTGACCTTCTTCGTCCGCCCCAGTCCCTCCAAGCTAGGATTGATGATTAGTCCGACCATCACTTTAACACAGTAGAAGCTAGAACCTACGGCTGAGACAAGGCTGTAGACATAGGCCCGAACCTCAGGATCTACAGCGCTCTGAGAAGCATCGTCGAATTCCATTGTCAGATTTATTGAGAAACCTTGTCCGCATCGCAATTGACATTGACAACGGCACTCAGAGGAGAACGCGTTCCCGCGACGCGACGGGAAGTGGGTTGGCGTTGGCCTAGCCACAAAGAGTTGCCGAGGCTCGAAGCCACCGACGCTAGCAGAAACGTCATACTACATTTATGCTATACCTTAGGTATGCAAATGATCACTCTCTCCTTGATACATCTATCTAGCTTATACACAACACAGTCAAAAAGTCTCAAAAATTGCGAGAATGTTTGGCTCTATTGCTAGGAGACAATTGCCTCGGCAAGCAGGCCCACAGTGTTCCAATGTCCGGAACTTCAGCGTATCCCTAGCGGCCAATGGAGAAGTGGGAAGATTGGGAGTTGTGGGAGCTGGACAGATGGTGCGAGAAAGGAGAGACCGAGTTTGAGTGAAGAGTTCACTCACGGAGACCAGGGACTAGGCATAGCATTAGTTGCAGCACAGAAAGCGCAGATACCGGTCACACTGGTGGACAGTTCGCAGGCATCTATAGACAAGGGCCTAAAGTTTGCAGGTGATCTTCATGTTCAGGCATTACAGAAGAAATGAACTGCGAATCTGACACTGTTCAAGATAAGCTCCTAGAGAAAGACGTCTCGAAACAACGGATATCGAAAGAGGACGCAACGGCAACGCGAGAGCGATTAAGTTCAACGACGAACATAGACGACCTGTCAAATGTGGACTTTGTTATCGAGGCTGTACCGGTAAGTCGCTATGTTCCGTTTGATGGAGATCTATCTCGTTGTCACTGAACGCAAATCAGGAGATACCTGAACTCAAAGCGACCATCTTCTCTCGACTAGCCCAGATCTGTCCATCACACGCCATCCTCGCCACCAATACTTCTTCAATATCTATCACTAAGATAGCCGCTTCAACCACGAAGGACCCAACGGACTTATCAGCCGCCTCCAGAGTTATCAGTACACATTTTAT
>QQTW01003957.1_pt1 | contig 11048 bp, 9 predicted proteins | sample 1904831 | NCBI WGS metagenome assembly QQTW01 (sample SAMN09435610, study PRJNA476489) | Subsurface metagenome, whole genome shotgun sequencing project.
AACTTTATGCGAGAAAGCGTCGTCTCGACAAAGAAAAAGAATTAGCCCAAGCCAGCACTCAGCAACTTCAAGAACAAGCTTAATTGAGGGAGTAGGGAGTAGGGAGTAGGGAGTAGGCGGGAGAAGAAATAAATTTCTAACTCCTAACTCCTAACTCCTAACTCCTAACTCCCCCTTCCCCCCGAAGCTAAGATGTCATACATTAAGAAATGTAAATCATTATTTTTGACATCTAAGCGCGTCAGTATGTCCGACAAACCTTTAGGTAAACCCCGTCCCCTTGGGCAAGTAATATTGTTATCTGTAGCGACTTTGATGCTGTATTACGGATGGTATAAGTGGATAATCCAGGAAGAATTACGCAAATACAACGGTAAGGGTTGGTCGGGAACTTTATGTTTAGCACCTTTTGTATTGGGTGTAATTATTCCTCAACTATTGCGAATTTTTGACCCAGATGTACCGGGATGGTTTGGTTGGTTTTCAATGTTGGGTATAGCTTGGATTTATATCGTACAGTTTCGCTTATATCGAGATATCAACGAACTTTACCGTCAAGCTGGAATCAAAGAACCGTTAGTAGTTTGGTGGATATTTATACCCGGTTTAAATTTAATTGTGGGCTTGCGACAAATTCACTTTTTGAGTCAATATTGGGCAATGAAACAAGGTACTACAGTTAATGATATAGTTGCTGACAATATCCCATTCCTTTCAGCAAATGTGTAGGGTGCGTTACGGCGATAGCCTAACGCACCGAAATATAATGGTGCGTTACATTTCATTAACGCACCCTACAATTAGTAAAATCAATCGTTATTTCCTAACCAACAAGTATCGCGGTGCGTTACATTTCATTAACGCACCCTACAATTAGTAAACATGCAAAATCAAGCGTTATTTAGCAATCGAGTGGCAGTATTAGCTACTATGCATCAAAAAGAGCGAGTAATTGTACCTCTTGTAGAAAAAGAATTAGGAATTAAAGTTACAGTACCGTCAAATTTTGATACCGATATATTTGGCACTTTTACTCGTGAAGTCAAACGTCCGGGTACGCAAATAGAAGCTGTACGATTCAAGGCACAAAAAGCATTAGAATTAACAGGTGAAAGTTTAGCTTTAGCGAGTGAAGGTAGCTTTACACCGCATCCTAGTTTGCCTTATATTTCTAGCAATCGTGAAATTGTTATTTTGATTGATAAACAAAATGATTTAGAAATTATTGGTAAGGAATTTTCAATCGATACGAATCATAATCACCAAGTAATCAGTTGTCTTGAAGAAGCTTTGAAGTTTACTCAAAAAGTTGGTTTTCCCGAACATGGTGTGATTGTTATGTTTGAGGAAAACCCACAGGATAGCACTAATGTATTTAAGGGTATTACCACCGAAGCGCAACTTGTAGAAGCTGTGGACTTCACACTGAAAAATTCACCAACCGGGAAAGCGCACATTGAAACTGATATGCGGGCAATGTATAACCCAACACGAATGAAAAATATTGAAAAAGCAACTTTAAATTTAATTAGCAAAATTAAAAGTGTCTGTCCTCAATGTTCTACACCTGGTTTTGAAATTACTCAACGAATCCAAGGTTTACCATGTGCAATGTGTTCTACACCTACTCTTTTAACTAAATCGGTGATTTACCAATGTAAAAAATGCAGTTTTAAAACAGAGAAATTATATCCAGATGGAATAGAATTTGCCGACCCAGGTCAATGTATGTATTGTAATCCTTAGTTATTGGTCATTTGTCATTGGTCATTAGTAAATAGGAAGGACAACTGATAACTGACAATTAACAACTAATATCAAGTTCGGATAACTAACTATAATAACAACTTATAACAAAATTTTTATCTGTAGGTTGGGTGTAACGTAGTGAAACCCAATATTATTGTCGGGTTACGCTTCGCTTCACCCAACCTACTTTAATCTAGTGACAACGAACAACTAACAACTAACAACTGACAACTAACAAATTTACCAAAACAAATGATTGAGAAAGTTACGAAAAAGCTTTCGACCTTTAGGTTCCGAATAATCTTGTGGCAATAAATCCTGCATTGCTGCTTGTAATTCATCAATTACTGCTTGAACTTGTTGAGATTTGGGTCGATTTGATTGAGGAAATGTAATCGGTTCACCAATCCTTACTGTTAATTCTTTACGGAAAAATAGGTCTTTTGTACCGATAAGGGCAATTGGTAAAATGGGTACACCCGAACGTAACGCATAAATAGCAGCACCACGCTTCAAAGGTAAAATTTGACCTTCGACGCTGCCGAGTTTGCCTTCAGGAAATAGTAAAATGCTTTCACCACGAGTAAAAGCAGCTTGCACGCTGCGGTCTAATCTTCGCATCGATTCGATGGAGTTACCTTTAGGGACGTATTCTTCGATGTTCGCAGCAAGTTCGGCTAAATCTTCCCTTCCTGCTTTAAAAGCTTCAGTAACTGCGATTTCTTCCTTCCACATCCGTTCGAGGGGAATTACTCCTTTTGCAAAACCAAGTAACAGTCGCTTCCATTTATTGTTATACAGCGTGCGAGCGTCACCCAAAATATGAAAGTAAGGTTGTGCGGGTAATTCTGACAGTAGCAAAAATGGATCGATATGGTTGAGGTGGTTTGCTGCGAAGAGTACGGGATGGTTGGGAATCCGTTCGGGAAATTCGACTTTGACGCGAAATAGTGCATGAATCAAGGTTCGCAGCACCATGCGGCGAATTTTACCACTAATTTTCTTTTTGCTGCCGTCATCCGACAGCGCATCTTGAATCATTTGATTGGAAATGCGATCGCGTGCATATTCTACCCCCTCTTTTGCCCGTTGGATGGTTTCTTCTGTAAGCTGGGGTAAATGTGGTTGTTGTTTGAGTGCGCTTTCTACTTCAATTGTCGGCTGATACTGTAATGTAGATTTCATGACTGATTCCCTAGCTTCTCAATACTGTGAATTACCCCAGTTTTGTTTGTTCAACAACTGGCATATATCTAAACTACGTTGAAGCTAACCCTCATTGTCACTTCTATTAGGCAGTTTCCTGAACGTCCAGGAATAACGCTTACTATTACTAAAGAATTACTCCCGTACCCATTAATTTCGGTAGACAGCTTACTGATTGGCATAAAAAAGAAACAGGTAAAGGGGAAAGGGTAAAGGATTTCTACTCTCGCCATCTCCCCATCTCCCCATCTCCCCATCTCCCCATCTCCCCACACCAAAATTATTTCGCTTCCCCAATTAACGTAAACGCAGCCCAATGTCCGAAGTGTAACCCAACCGTTAGTTAACTCTTAACTCCTAATTCCCTACTCCCTACTCCCCAAATAAAAAAAAGCTCCCCATCTCTGACAGACTAGGGAGCTTAGTGTGGTGTGAGGAGCAAACTAAATGTTTGCAATAACGTAATCATAGCAAATAAATTACGAAGTGATTATGAGGTTGAGATAAATATTATGTAATTTCTCTGAGATAACGGTAGCCTAAGGTTGACGTGAAAATACCAATACTAACTAAAATCGGTAAAAATAACGGTATTTCAAGCTGGAGAAGGAAGTTATTTACTTATTGGTGATTTATTTGCTCAAATCCTTGCCGTGAAATCATTAAGAGCGCTTTTTACTTTTCTGAAATTACTAAATTATCTAAAAATATAAAAATATTGTTAAATTTTTTACTGAATCTTGTTTTGATGAGATTTGTACTTTAAGTATAAATTACTAAATAATCTCAGACCCTATATTCGCAATCAGTAAAGTAAAATACTATGCTGTCGCGCATCTAACAAAGCACTCCGCAGGGCAGGCAAGATGCCTAACAAAGGCTGTGCTACAATGCGGCGGCAGCCATATTAAAATGTAATACCCACCTTGATAGAGATATTTGGTTGGAACGTCTCTTCTTAAAAATTATCTATTGCGATATAGAGGTTCTCAGTTAGGTGAGGTACAGATTAAATTAGTAAAAATCTTGTGGGGTGGACATCCCTGCCCGCTATAAATGTACTTCACCAGACTCTTGAGCGCTATATTTGTTATCGTTTAAAATGAAGTGCGATAACATTAATATTATGAATACTTCGCAGCGAAATACGCTAATTATTGGTGGTGGTCCCGCAGGACTCGCGGCAGCTTTGATGCTGGCTAAACGCGGTTGGAAAAACATCACAGTCCTCGAACTACGTCCAGCAGCAGACTATTACGAACCTGATAAATCTTTTAATTATCTCATTGATGGTCGCGGGCAAAAACTCACAGATATCTTGCAATTGACGCCAAAAATAGCAGAAATTAGCGTTGATAGTAAAGATTTTTATCTTACACAAATTCAAGCTGATGGTAGTCAAAAAACGTCAAAATTACCAGTTGTCGATCCAAATCGTAAAACAGCATATTGGATACCGAGACGTACTTTTGTTGGGTTAATATACCAAGAAATTCAACAGAATTGGCAAGACAATATTACAGTGATTTTTAACGCCAAATGTCAAGAAATAAATCGCACCAAATCAAGTGAATCAGAACAGCTTGAAGTCATTGTGCAGAATGATAGTAATATAACTAGATTTTACCCATACTTATTAGTTGGTTGTGATGGAATTAATTCAATTGTACGTACCACTTTAAAAACTTGGGATAATTCTTCATCCAGCCGATTTGAAATGCAATCTTTTCCCTCACCGAGTACAGGATTACGATATAAAGTATTAACATTACCGCCAGAATTCCCCCTTGATAATCGTGGCGAAAAACATGCTATTCCCGAAATGGCGTATGCAATTAGGAGTAAAATTAAAGATAAAAAAAGTAAAATATCGCTAGGATTACTACCATTAAAAAGTCCCGATGCTACGCGAACGGCAAATATTATAACCCGACCAAATCATGCGATATGGGATTTAAAAACAAGTGAGGAAGTATCTGATTTTCTCGAAGTATCTTTTCCCCAGTTACCTATAAATCAAATCATCTCGGAATCAGAAATCGAGCGATTTGCAACAAGCGAAGGAGGAAAGTTTCCTACACCTCAATATTGTTCGGGACTTTATTTTTTATTGAATGATTTGCCTAATTCACCAGGAATAGTTTTACTCGGAGATGCAATTCATTGTTTTCCACCAGATATTGGACAAGGTGTTAACTCGGCTTTAGAAGATGTATATATTTTAAATAGGGCACTTACTGAAACTAACGATGACATTTCACGTACCTTACCGATGTATGAATCCTTGCGACTTCCCGATATAAAACCTTTAATCAAACTTGCTCAAACTGCTTTTCCTTGGCAGTATAATCAATCTTCAATGGGTAAATTTATATGGAGTATTAATTTTTTCATTCGCTTTGCTCTTAGTAAAATCTTACCATTTGTATTTAGTCCTCCAGCATTTATCATGATTCAAAATCATAATTTAAGCTACGAAGAAATTTGGCAGAAAGCTCAAAACAGCAGTCGAAATTTGTATATATTTGGTCTAATGATAATTTTGGGATTAATGGCATTAAAAATCAGTAATATTTAATTAACTCAAAAAACCTACTAATTATTGTAGAGACATGTTTATTGTGCGTTACCCGAAATACGAGTGAAGAGACGCGAAATATCGCGTCTCTTCACTCGTATTTCGGAGATGTCTAATGGATGGTGGCAACAGTAGGTTGTTAAAAAACTATTTAGGATTGCTATAGAAAAAACCCGATTATTTTAATAAACGGGTTTAAAATCACTTCAGCAAATACTCTTTCACATACATTACCGTCGCATAAAATTGAAAGTCGATATTTTTCTTCTTACTAAACCCATGTCCCTCATCCTTTGCCATCAAATACCAAACGGGTACATTATTTTTCTGCACCGTTGCGACTATTTGTTGCGCTTCATTCAAAGGTACGCGGGGGTCATTTTGTCCGTGAACTACAAACAGCGGTTTCTTGATATTTTGAGCATTATTCACGGGTGAAATTTTCAATAGAAACTCGCGCATTTTCGGGTCGCGTTCGTCTCCGTACTCCACTCGTCGCAAATCGCGCCGATACCCTTCGGTTTTTTCGAGGAAAGTCACAAAGTTAGAAATTCCCACTATATCAATTGCAGCACGAATCTTGTCGCTATATTTTGTCGCCACTGCTAAGGACATATAACCCCCGTAACTTCCCCCTGTCACCATTACTCGGTCTTTATCGAGGTCGGGTTGGGTCGCTATCCAATCGAGTAATGCACCGATATCGCTTACCGAATCTTCGCGCTTGAACCCGTTATCGAGTTGCAAAAAGGTCTTTCCATAACCCGTCGAACCGCGAACATTGGGATATAACAAAGCTACACCCAATTCATTCAGGTAATAATTATTACGTCCCAAAAAGCCCGGACGAGATTGCCCTTCAGGTCCTCCATGAATATCTATAATTAGCGGACGTTTGCCTTTGAATTTAGCGGGAGGACGGTAGAGAAACCCAGAAATCATCTTACCATCAAAGCTTTTCCACCGTACCAGTTGTGCATCGGTGAAGTTCGCAGTATTCAATCCACCTGTTTCGCTTTCCGTCCACCGTTCAACTTTGTTAGTGCGGATATTCAAAGAGTATACGTCTGCGGTTGAACGGGCAGAAACGAGGGTGAAGCCGAAATCTTCATTGTTTTTGTGCCAAGAAATGCCTAGAACTTGCCCAACTGGTAGTTTTGGTAGCGATATTTCTTTTTTGGTTGCAGTGTCGAGGATGTGCAATACGCTTGTACCATCTTCGTTGGTAACAAAAGCAAGGTGTTTACCGTCTTTGGAAAGGTCGATATCTTCGACATTCCAGGGTATGTTGGTGGTGAGGTAATCATATTTCATGGTTGCCAAGTCAACATAGGCTAACCGTGAAAACTCGGAACCTTTATCGGTAATTGCGTACAACCCTTTACCATCTTTACTAAAAATAGCCCCACCATAGGCAATTTTTTCCTTGCCATCCTTGGGAGTAATAATTTTTTTGTTACCAGTTGCTGCATCTAGCAAGTACAAATAACTTTCGTTGGCAGAAACGTATTCTAGGATTGCAATTTGACTATCGTCTGGCGACCAGTCTACCGCACCCCAACCACCACCTTCTACTTGGGTAAGTAATTTGTCGCTTTGGGGATTTTTGGGGTCAATAATGTAGAAGTCGTTATCTTTACCCGTGCGACGAGTCGATGTATAGATGATTTTGTCACCTTTGTTCGACCACGCACCACCGCTATTTCTCGACTTTCCATCGGTTAATAGTGTAACTTCGCCGGTTGCTAAGTCATAGCGGTAATTTTGAGCAAATTCGTTGCCACCGATATCTTTACTAAATACGAAATAGTCACCTTGAGTAGGTTGAAAACTTCCTCCCCCAACACGTTCGGGGAAAAAAGTCAACTGCTTGCGTGTCCCCAAGGGATTCTTGACTAAATGCACTTGAGGTGTATCGGCGAACCTGGTGGAAATCAACATTTCCCGTCGGGTTGGATGCCAACTTGCTAAACTCGCAGCCCGAAAATTAGTATAACGCTCGACGGTTTGCGCGATACTGGCAGGGATGGGTGGAATTCCTGTGGTAACGAGGTTATCACCTGGGGTAATAGTGGAAGTTTGGGCAATAGTCATAAATGCAGGAAGCAGAACTACTGCGAGAAGGGTAGTAAAAAATTTGAATAAAAATTGCATTTTATGATTATGCCATTCAGTACTAAATTTGCAAGCGATGTTGCCAATATTTGTTAATTTTTATTTTTGCGACAATAGGGAGATTGCAGAGCAAATTCATATCGAGATACCAATTTGCCACCTTTCCATAGCGCGATCGCTCACTGTAAACGGTGACGCACCGGGAGAACAACCCAACCCGTTCTGACTGCAACTATAAGCCAGATCCACAACTAATCTTTATAAATACTTAAAACAGTTGCTAAAGCTCGACTAATAGTTTGCATTTGCTCCTCAGATAAAGTTCCTAGCTGACGAATTAATCTTTGCTGTGAAATTGAACGGACTTGGAAAGTATCTGCGGCAGAAACCTTACTCAAACCGTTTTCCGTACTGGGTTCTAAACGAACCATCCACACCACACCCGAAAACGCATTGTTCCATCCGGTTATAGGGACAATAATTTTCAACCTTAATGTTCCAATATCATTACTATTAACAATTGCTGCTGGACGGGTTTTACCTATCTCATCTCCAAGGGTTGGGTCTGAATTATACAGCCAAATTTCTCCTCTAAGCATAATCCTCATACTCGTAGAAGTCTTCTGTATCTAGGTCAGTAAACGCAGCGAGTTCGCTACCTTGTTCGTAAAAAGGACGCATTACTTCAACCGATTCTACGAGACTGAGTTTTTTGTCAACATTAACCTGTGACTTATTAGTCATTTCCTCACGATTCAACTTAGATGCGTTTTCAATGATTTCCAAACGTTCTTGAGCGGTCATCTGTTTGAGTGCTTCCAATATCTCAGCTTTTGTCATCTTTACCTCCACTCTATTTCAAAATTAATGACATGAACTAATACTTTTGAGAAAGGTATTAAAGATGTTGGGTTACGCTTCGCTCCACCCAACCTACAGACTTCGCACTTAGCTTAATTATTTCTGTCGCGTTCTAAATCTTGAATCACTTTCTCTATATACCAATCTTCCGACATACCTGGATATTGATACTTAGCGTCATCGATTAATCGTTCGGCTATTTCCCAATAACCTCCTACAAGTCTCAATAATTTTTGACGCATTATACCTGATTTTGGCTTTCGCAAATCTAGGCTAGGTGCAGTAATTTGTTTAAGACTATCTAATGCTAATTGATAATTTTGCCAATCTTCTTTCTCACAGAATATACTCGCTGCTTTTTGATAATCATCAACAGCGCGTTGCATTTCTTCGATATGGGTATATGCTAGTCCGCGATTGTAGTATGCTTGAGCATCCGATGGATTAATTTGTAATGCTTTGCTATAGTCTTGCACAGCACCAAGATGATTTCCCATTCCTCGATATGCGTTACCTCTGGCAACATAAAGCATCGCATCTTCGGGTTCAATCACTAATGCTTGATTAAAGTCTGTTATTGCCCCTTGACTATCACCCATTTGTAACCTAGCTTTACCTCGGTTGCGGTAAACTATCGCATCTTGAAAGTTCAATTTTAGCGCTTGATTAAAATCAGAAATTGCATCTCGATAATTTCCCTGCTTGCAACGAATCACACCCCGACAGCAATAAGCTTTACCATCTTGCGAATCGACTTGTAAAGCCCAAGTCAAACTTTCTAATGCTTCTCGAATATCACCAATTTCTGCTTTTTCAATCAACTGTTTGAAATAATCTTTTTCCGAAGCGATAGTTGAAGTAGGAGTTGGTTGTGCGACAGGTACGGGTTGGGGTTTGGGTTGGAGTTCCTTAATTTTTTCCATACACAGACGACAGTTTTCTGCGTCTTTCTGTTCCAGATACAACTGTGCGGCTTTTTTGAACGAAGCGATCGCATTCACAATTTCCCCTAATTTCCGCTGCACTATCCCCCGCAAGTTGTACGCAGCTGCATAATGATAATTGAGGCGAATTGCTTTCTCAACATCATCCAACGCTCCTGGTAGATTTTTTAGCGCTAACCTCGCTAATCCTCGACTGTAATATGCTTCTACCAAACTCGCATCTAATTTCAAGGCATCGGTATAATCTGACACCGCTTGCAACACTTCATTTAGATCGTAGTATGCTAAACCCCGTCTCAGGTAAGCTTCGGCAAAATAAGGATTTACTTGTAATTCTTGGGTAAAGTCCTCAATTGCCCCAGCGTAATCTTTTTGTTTAGCTTTTTCCAATCCCCGATTATAAAATTCCTGACTCATGGTGTTAGCAAGAAGGTTAAGAAAACGATAAGTTTAAGGGTCTATTTTTAATTGTGCATCAAACTTATATAATTTAACACAACAATTATAGAACGACGGCAGCTTAGGACACTGATTAACTCACACTGCGACGCGGGCGATTCCCGCTCGCGATTCGCGTAGCGATCGCGGTTCTTGTCCTAACAGCTTTGGCTACAGCTATATCTAATAAAAGTTAAAAAGATATTTTAACTCTTAACTTCTGTAAAGAGGTGATGCCAGACGCTTCAAACCGAAACCACTCACAACGCTACTAAATTACGTCTCTACTTCTAACACAAAAACTTTTAACTAATCCCCATTCCATCAGTTTCAGATACTAATAATTTTCCTTGTCCGCTATAAGTCCAAACATAGCCTTCACCCCCACCTTTACCGAAATAACCTAACTTGCAATAATCCTCTTTTATCCCATTAGTGAAACCTTTAACCATATCGTAATCGGCAATCAATACTTCATGATTTTGCATTTCAATAACTTTTGCAGGTGCTGAAGTTGCCGTGACAATTTGCGCTTTTTGTCCTGGTAAAGCTTTAATTGCAATTCGCATTTTTCCATCATTAGATCCAGCCATTTGTCTAAATTTTAATTTTTTAGTACCGATAGCAACATTATCCGAGCAAAATTGAAAAACTCCATCATCAAATTCCCATTGTTCGCTGTCGGATACATCAATCGCAGTATAATCTAAAAAATATCCTTTTTTCCTTGGTTCGAGTTTGACAATTCCTTTACCGCGATAAACAGGGGCATTATAGTCAACATCCGTCATTAAAGATACCCAGATATCCTTAATTCGATTATCGGTTTTATAGGTTCCATAATCAAGTTTTCCCAGACAACTATGTAAACTGCCTTTTTGAATTATCACTCCAGAATTTTCAAGTTTGATTTCAACTTGCTGGACAAACGGAATATTTTTTGTCGGGTGGAAGAATTTATTGGTTTCTTTGTTGATATTATTTTGTAGATACCATAAATCAGTCGGTTCCAATATTTTTACTTCGTGCTGCATGGTTCTAACCTCCGTTTAAAAATAAATTTGTAGGTTCTATTTTATACAGCTTAACAAAAATTGCCAAGTAGTGCGAGCACATGCTCATTCACCGCTCCGCCTGTAACCGAATTGATATTGAAC
>QQTW01003958.1_pt1 | contig 11048 bp, 9 predicted proteins | sample 1904831 | NCBI WGS metagenome assembly QQTW01 (sample SAMN09435610, study PRJNA476489) | Subsurface metagenome, whole genome shotgun sequencing project.
GGTTATAGCTGCCGTGCTGGAAAATCAGTAATTTCTGTTGATGGTGATGGCAATATGCGCCGCTGCCACTTTATTAAAGACCCCAGCAGCAATTCTCAATCTTATTCACACCTTGGGGAGAAGCGCTAATCCATACCTGGTATCAACAAGGGTTGATAAGATTAACCCAAATGCCTCATGTCAACAAAGTAGCAATTCAAACAAATCTTTCTTGTCAATTAAATTGGGTGGAAGAGTGCAATAAAGACAAATTAGCATTGTGGGCAACATTTCATCCAGAATGGATAAAACGCGATCGCTTCCTTGCCAAATGCCTAGAATTAGATCGTCGTGGTGTCCGCTTTAGTACCGGTGTTGTCGGTTTCCCTCAGTTCAAAGAGGAAATTGCAACTCTACGACAAGAGTTACCGCCCCACATCTATCTGTGGATTAATGCAGTCAAGCGGGAACTTCCTAATTTATCAAAAGAAGACCGAAATTTCTTCGAGGCGATCGATCCACTGTTTCATTTAAACACTCAGCACTATCCCAGCTTGGGTTATAGCTGCCGTGCTGGAAAATCAGTAATTTCTGTTGATGGTGATGGCAATATGCGCCGCTGCCACTTTATTAAAGAACCAATTGGGAATATTTACGATCGCAACTTTGAAACCGCATTATTTGAACGCCCCTGTACTAACTCTTCCTGTCATTGTCATATTGGTTACGTTCATTTAGAATATTTAGAATTAGATAAAGTATTTGGAGCAGGAACTTTAGAACGAATTCCAATCAGTTACCCGTAGGGGCGGGTTCACAAAAAACTTGACACGAAGTTACACCCATCGCCCCACAACTACCCGCACTGTACCATCTTCTAAAACTTCCTCTTCTTCTACATTAAGCCCCTGCTCTTGTACTGTTGCCATCAATGTTTTATGGGCATATTTTTGGGTAATTGAGTTAACAAATTCCTGTTGATCGATTCTCGCTCCCCAAAAGTCTGCGACTATTTCATAATTTTCCCCATCGCGGCGAAATCCTAAGTCATAACCGTTGTTCTGTCGAATTACATATTCTGCTTGAGTGGTATTGCCCTGATATCCGCGTAATGTGGTGTTGCGTTCGACTTGATAACCCAATTCTTGCAACACTTGATGTAGAATTTCACTGTTTTTAATTTGGACTTTAATTGTTGTAAAGTGAGACATATCGATTTTGTAGTTTGGATAATGGAATTGCTACTTGGTAATTGCTGTTTTTAATTACCAGAAAAGTGACGATAGGGTGAAAGCCCTGCTCTTTTAAGGCGGGGATGAAACACGAACGGCGTATTTTAATGCGCCAGTCTTATCTATATCTTAATAGTCTATGAGGGCAATTTGTTGTATATTATTAGTTAGGAGGTGATGTACTTGTACGGATGTCAACAGATTTTATTGCACCCAGATAGCAAACTAAAAGCTATTCTAGAATTTATCTGTCTTGCTGCCAATTCTTTAACCAATTGTGGTATATATTATGCCCGTCAGATGTACTTCAAAGCCAAAACGATTATTGGCAAATATGACTTGGAAGCAGAGTACAAGACCAACAATCACTTTAAGGCACTGCATTCTCAAGCAGCGCAACAAGTATTGAGGTCTGTCTCTGAATCATTTGATTCCTTCAAAAAGCTAAAGCAGGCATTTAGTCAGGGGAAGCTAACAGATAAACCAAGACCACCAAAATATAGAAAATCAGGCGGTTTAGCACTGGTATCTTATCCTAAGCAGGCTCTAAAACTGGTAGATGGTAGAGTGCGCATCCCTCTTGGGAAACAAGTTAAGTGCTGGTTTGGATTGGATTGCTTCTTTGTGCTAATGCCATCCAATCTTAGATTTGAAGACATCAAAGAGCTAAGAATTTTACCTAGAAATCAATGTTTTTATGTGGAATATGTTTACAAACTAGAACTGACATCTATTAGTGTAGACCCCAGTATGGTACTAGGGATAGATCCAGGGCTAAATAACCTTCTCACTTGTGTCAGTAACATTGGCAAGTCATTTATCATTGATGGGCATAGACTGAAGAGTAGAAATCAGTGGTACAACAAACAAGTGAAGAAACGCAAATTAGGTAAGCCTCAAGGGTTTTGGAGCGATGAACTAGCAAGCCTCACTGAAAAACGCAACCGACAGATACGGGATGCCATTAATAAAACAGCCAGATTCATTATTAACTGGTGTTTGCGTCATTCAGTTGGTCGGCTCGTCTTTGGTTGGAATCAAGGCAACAAAAACAGTATTGAAATGGGGAAAAAGAACAATCAAGAATTTGTGCAGATCCCCACTGCCAGGCTCAAGGACAGGATTCAACAATTATGTCAGCAATATGGAATTGAGTTCATAGAAACAGAGGAGTCATATACCAGTAAATCGTCTTTTCTTGATAACGATATTCTGCCTACCTATGATGAGAAACTCCAGGAGCAAGAATATAAGTTTTCCGGGAAAAGAGGGCAACGAAGAAAAGGGAAACTGCACAACTTGGGTCGTGGTGGCTACCAGACTAAAATGGGGATTAGGATTAATTCTGATGCTCAGGGTGCAGCGAATATCTTAAAGAAAGTAGCGATACAGTTAGGTTTAGACCTGACCAAGATCGGTAGGGCAGTATTGACTCTGCCACAACGATATGATGTGTTCCAAAGGATGAGCAAATCTTATCGTAAACAATGTGTAGCGGCATGTCTTCAGACTGCCGCGTAACAACGTTTAAGAATCCCTCGCGCTTCAGCCGAGGGAGAAGTCAAGAATTACCTCAATCTACTTCTAGTGGCTTAATTTCCTGCTGTATTCTATGTTGCTTCAATTCTGCCACTAACTGGGCATCATTGGACGCAGATCTTGCTCCTGCTTCTGCTGCCCATTGTTTCAAGGCTTCAATCTGGTTACGCGCGATCGCAGCTAAGGGAACTGTTCTCGCTGTCGCCTGCAATATATCTTCTGTGGTGAAGTCTCGGCGCTGTTTGTCGGTTGTCTGTGAAAATGCTTGGTGCATGGCATCAATGATTACTTGCTCGATTTCTGCACCACTGAAGTTGGGAGTCTGTTTGGCTAGCACGGCTAAATTAAATTCTCGTAAGCGGTTGGGGCGTAACCGTTGCAAATGCACTTTAAAAATCTCAATTCGTTCCCCTTCTGTGGGGAGATTCAAAAAGAAAATTTCATCAAACCGCCCTTTACGCAGCAACTCGGCAGGTAAAACTTGGACGTTGTTAGCTGTTGCCACAATAAATACGCTCGCGGTTTTTTCCTGCATCCAGGGAATCAAACTACCAAATACGCGACGAGATGTGCCAGAATCTCCATCAAAGTTACTGTTCACATTGCCAAACGCTTTATCAATTTCATCGATCCACAAGACACAGGGAGCCATTGCTTCAGTTAACTGAATCATCTGTCGCACGCGGCTTTCGCTTTCGCCAACAATGCCACCAAACAAGCGCCCAGAATCTAATCTGAGTAGGGGTAATCGCCACTGGTGGGCAATAGTCTTGGCTGACAGAGATTTACCTGTTCCCTGAATGCCTACGAGTAATATACCTTTGGGGTTAGGAATACCGTAGCGTCGCGCTTCTTCAGTAAAGGCATCTTGTCGCATCAACACCCATTGTTTGAGTTGATCTAGTCCGCCAACTCTTTTGAGTGATTCTTGGGGGGTGAAAAACTCCAAAATTCCGGTTTGGCGAATTGCTTGCTTTTTTTCTGACAAAACGCCGTTAATGTCAGACTCGTTCACCTGTTGTTTGGCAGCTAAGGCGAGGGCTAAAACCCTAGAGATGCGAGTGCGGCTCAAACCTTGACAGGCTTTAACTAACTGTTCCCGCGCTCCTCCACTGACGTGCAGTTTTTCCGGTACTACTAGTTGCTCGATCAGATAATCAATTTCCGGTACGTTAGGCAAGGGGAAATCAACTACTGTTACTTCTTGGAGCAATTCTTCTGGTAGTTCCAAAGTATGGCTAGTCAGGAATAGGGTTTGGCGCGATCGCTTCAACTCCCGTGCTAAGTTTCTCAACTCCCGCACGATGGGCACGTTCTGCTGAGTGCTGGGATTTTTCAAAAATGGGTGTAAATCCCGCAGTACAAATAGGACGGATACTTGAGTATCGGTTTTGGCAATGCGTCCCAGTGCTGCCATCACTGAACCTTTATCAGCACCGTTGTCACTCCAGCCGCGTACAATATCCCAAAACAACACTTGCCGCTGTGGTTGGGAGCGCTTTGCAACTTGCAGTAACACCTCTTCCACCGGTTCTTCTTCCACCGCAATTACATACAGGAGGGGAATTCGCGCTCGGAGCGACAAATCTAGTTGTTCTACCAGGGCGACATATTGCTGTTGGTGATCGCTACCTTGAGCATCGTAAACTCGATTGTGATCAGAATTCGTCATCTCGCCCCTAAACCTTAATTAGTGTGACATTGCAGCCATAGCTGTCGTCGGACACCTACGTTGTTGGCTCATGTGTTAAATGAGACAATATTTTTTTAACTACGTAATTAATCTAGTTTATTCGCCTTCGTTGAGAGTGCCAATAGCGCAACGGCAAGAATCGGGTAATTGTTGTTCTGGCATCTCTGCTAATAGGCGGTACGAGAGCGGATAACTGAGGTACCAGCGGACGTAACGCAAGACGTATCTGGGCGCTCTCGTTGTGCCTCCACAGTTTTTGCAACACAACCCGGTTAATTGGGTAGAATGGCACTGGTATCAGCACAGCGTTCAATCGGTCTGACATGAACATCACCCTGTCCTCTGAGCTTGAAAATTTGATCCAGCAAAAACTGAGCAGTGGCAAGTATTCCTCTGTGGAGGCGATGATTGAGGCGGCACTTCGTTTACTCGAAGAGCAGGACCGTCAAGTGCAGAGACTCCGTAGCGAACTGATGATTGGGGTTGAGCAAATTCAGCAAGGAGCGGTTCACGATGGGCCAGAGGTCCTCAAGCAACTTCGTGAGAAGGCTGTTCGGTTGAGCCAGTCTGCATGAACACTTATATCCTCAGCGACCAAGCGCTGAGAGATTTAGACGAACTTGTCACCTTTATAATAACTCCGCCTCTTCAAAAATCAATTGGGGCGATAGTTCTAGACCTGGAAGCAGCGTATCTATAATTTTGGTATCACCTGTGTAAAGCGATGCCGAAACGGCTTGCCCCTTCGGGGATCGCGTACCATCTGGAAAAAAGACTGTGATATCTACAATTTCTGGATCGATTACCCAGACTCGTAGCACACCGGCTTTCAAGTAGTCTTGCGCTTTCTGTGCGAGTTCATCCCGACTTTGATCTGGAGAGATAATCTCAATTGCTAAATCACAGGGTATTGGACAAGCCTCATTCATAGCTTCAGGTCGAAACCCTTGAGGTAGACGAGCGTAAGATACATAAGTCACGTCAGGAGTCGGCACCCAGTCAAAACCCTTACGCTTTAAAACCATTGCCCACTCTGGACCAACTCTACCCAATCCTCTACACCAGGGATGTATGAAGCGATCTAGTGCTCCTTGTAAAAACGAATGAAAAGATTTAGGTGACACTTTGGGTAAAGCTTGCCCATCTACGAGTTCGTATGCGGTTTCTGCTGGGGGTAATGCCCAGAATTCTTCTAGAGTAAGTTCAGTTGTTGTGGTCATATGCTAGTGGTAGTGGTGCTGTCGGAGTCGGGAGTGATGCATGGGCAAATCTTGTCGTAGTTTAGATACTTGTCGAAGGTGATTCGGGTTGTTGTCTTCATGACATTTACACTACCGATATGCAAAATTTCGTCAAGTGCATTTTCAGTTTGAGTACCGGGGATTACTGAACGGTAGGCACTTCGCATCCATTCGTGGGAAGTAGCAAAACTGAGTTAGCGATGTCTTCGGCTTGCCGGTGATGCGCTATCAAAGGCAGCTTTATGGTAAATGTTGCTCCCTGTCCTTCACCTGGACTTTCGACTTGGACAGTCCCACTATGGAGTTCTACCAAATTTCGCACGATCGCCAATCCTAGTCCTAAGCCACCCTGCCTGCCTGTACTATCAGCTTGGCGGAAACGATCAAAGACATAGGGCAAAAATTCAGCACCTATTCCGCAGCCCGTATCGCTTACTGTCACCTGAGCATAATCATCAATGTACTCAAGTTGAACCTGGATATGTCCTTTTTCAGGCGTGAACTTAATCGCATTGGACAATAAATTCAAGACCACCTGCTGCAAACGATTGGCGTCACCTAAAACAGATCCAGCTGTATAGTCAAGTACCGACTCGATTTCAATAGCTTTGTTTTGAGCTGCCAGACGTACACTATCTATAGCTGCCTCAATTACGAATACCAGGTTAACCGGGTGCATATTAAGGCGGAGCTTACCTGAAGTGATGCGTGAGATGTCTAGCAAATCATCGATGAGTCGAGCCTGCAACTTAGCGCTGCGCTCCATGGTATCAATGGCACGAGCAAAGGTAACCTGTTTAAGCTTCGGAGTGCGCAAAAGCTGGGTATAACCAAGTATCGCCGCGAGGGGGTTGCGCAACTCGTGCGTAACCATTGATAAAAATTCATCTTTAGCCCGGTTAGCTGCCTCAGCAGTGGCGCGTGCTGCCTGCTCCCTCACTAATAGCTGTTCGCGTTCTTCCTGGATTCGCTTGCGCTCGGTGATATCCTCAGCTGTGCCGAGCAATTGATGAGGCGAACCGTCAGCATTTCTATTGAATACAGTATTTCGGCTACAGAACCAGCGCCATTCACCGTTGATGTGTTTCAGGCGGTACTCAAATTCCAGGATTTTGCCATCTTCAGTTGAGGAGAATTTTTTGTTGTGTTCTGCTAGTCGAGGGATATCGTTGGGGTGCATTAAGTCTTGAAGTAATACCCTTGTGAACTCGCGAACCGACTTCGCTGTGTAGCCAAGAACTTCAGCGATCTGACGATTTACATAAATGTTCCGTTGTTCATTCAGGTCATAGATGTACAATAGATCAGGAGTCGTATCAGCGATTTTTTGAATGAAACGCTGGCTCTCCCACAACGCCTCTTGTGTTTGCTTGCGATCAGTAATGTCACGTTGAATGGCTACAAAGTGGATGCACTCCCCTAAGTCGTCAGCCACAGGCGTAATGCTGATTTCTACCCAAAATTCTGAGCCGTCTTTACGGTAGTTGATCAGTTCAACCTCTACTGGCTGTCTAGCTTGGAGTGCAGCGTGAATCTGAGCGAGAGCTAGCCGGTCAGTTTTAGGACCTTGTAGCAAACGCGGTGATTGCCCCAACACCTCCTCTTGACTGTAGCCCGTCATCCGGGTAAATGCTTCATTAACGTACAGAATGCGCAGCTCCAGCTCGTCAACAAGCGTCATTGCGGTGATTAGCACAGCATCGTTAGCGTTGACAACTACAGATTCGAGCAGCCGCAACCGTTCTTCTGCTTGCTTACGCTCGGTGATGTCGCGCCAGGCAGCAACGAACCCATCATCTAATTTAGCAATGCGGATATCGAAGGCTTTAGTCAGGTACTGCCTAGCATAAATATCTCCGTAGACCAATACTTCTTTAACAAGCGGTTTACCTGTTTCTACCACTTGGCAGTAATCGTCAAATAGCCCAATTTCTCGGTGAAACGGTAGCAATTCTAGCAGCGGCTTGCCAATCTGTTCTTCTTGAGTCATGCGGTTGTTGGCACAAGCTGCCGCGTTCACATACTCTACTAAAAAGTCCACAATCTGACCAGATTCGTTGCGAATGCTCCTGTAAATGCCAAAACAATCCAGCATATTCTCAACGGAAGTGCGAAACCGCTCTTCGCTGCGTTCTAACTGCCAAAGCAGGTGAGCCCGTTCTACAACATTGTGGATAGCAACACGGAGACTTTGAGGTGTGATGTTTCCTTTAACCAAATAATCCTGCACTCCGCTTTTCATTGCCTGCACAGCGATCGCTTCATTCCCCTGTCCCGTTAGCATGATCACTGGGAGGTTGGTTCTGCCTATGTGAGTTTTCAAATCGTCCAGAAACTCAAGCCCATCGATATCTGGCAGCAGGAAGTCGAGCAAAATGGCATCGGGCTTTACCAGCTTGCACAATTCCAGCCCATTTTCCCCATATTCTTCTTCCAAAATTGTATAGGTGTATAGAGGATCTTGAAGCAGGTAGCGGCGATAGGTTTCGCGATCCTCAAGACAATCATCAATGATCAAAATCGTCCGTTGATTATCTGCCATATCTATTTCTCTACTGCATCTGGAAGAAGAACGGCTTCAAACCAGTAATCAATAAAAACCTGGAGCGTTCTTGTTAATTTTTGAACATCAATTGGTTTAAGAATGTATCCATTCACTCCATACTGATAACAAACCTCAATGTCTTTAGGATTAGAGGATGTCGTGAATACCACAACTGGAATAGTTTTGAACTGTTCATCTTGCTTGAGCTGCTCAAGAACCTCTCGCCCATCTGTACCTGGCAAATTAAGATCGAGCAAAATAATCGATGGACGCGGTGCTTTTGCCAAATCAATGTACTCGCCGGTATGGTAAAGAAAGTCTAAAGCATCATCTCCATCAATGCAACGGTAAATCGGATTAGCAACGGACGACTTGCGCATAATTCGTCCAAAGGCTTCAAAATCCTCATCACTGTCTTCAATCACGAGTAATGCTTGAATATGATTACCTGCCATTTGCTCACCTCAACTTGGCAACGTAAAATAAAAAGTGCTACCCTTCCCGTAGGTGGATTCAACCCAGATTCTACCACCATGACGCTCCACGATTTTCTTGGCAATGGTTAAGCCAGCACCCGTTCCACCCCCATATTTATTAAGCGCATGCAGACGCTTGAAAATGCGGAAAATAGCATCCAAATATTTTTCTCGAATTCCAATACCGTTATCTCGTACATAAAAAGTAATGGGTTGAATCGGTTCGCCCTCCTGAAAATATTGTTCTGATTGGGCATCTAAAAAGCCAATTTCCACCCACTTTTCCGCTTTATCGTTGTATTTAATCGCATTGGCGAGCAAATTAGTGAACACTTCGCTAATCTGAACTCTGTCACAATGAACAGAAGGTAAAGGTCGGGGAATGCTAATATTTATCTTGATGTCTTTAAAACTGATGTTTAATACATCTATAACATTTTTCACCAATTCATTTATGTTTGTCTTCTGCATCGAAAGTTCCACCCGTCCCAGACGCGAAAAATGCAGTAGGGAATCAATCAAGTCTTCCATCCGCTGGGTGAGACGCATCATCGTTTGCAGTTTTGAAACTCCCTCTGTGTTGATCACATCAGCGTAATCTTCAATCAAGAAGCTTGAGTAGTTGTGAATTCCCCGCAGTGGCTCTTTCAAGTCATGAGAAGCGATGTAGGCAAAAGCATCCAGCTCGTTGTTGCTGCGTTCTAACTCGACGTTGATTTTTGCCAGTTCAGCAGCCTGACGCAAGACAATTCCCACAATGGCGCTCCTGAGTTCCAAGGCTCCATCGATTTCACATTGCTTCCAGGGTAAAGACGTTAAGCGAACCGTTTCTTGCCACAGCTTAAAGGATTGGCGAGGTGAAAAACGTAAACTACTATCTTGTTCAACCAGCTCACTGGGATTGCGTCCCCAGTTCACGATTTGAGTTACCTCAGGTCGAAACCACAAAATATAATTTTTGGGAATTTTGGAGATGGAAAGCGCCAGCAGTCCACTAGCAACATCTTTAAATTTTTCTGCTGCTGGATAATCTTTTGGTAAATTATTCGTATAAAAAACATCATTATAAAGCTTATTTTCTACCCATTCAATCAAGTCTTGAATATCTGTTTCCTGAGGTGTTGTCCCGATGAAAATGAAACTGCCATTTAAACACACAACAGCGCCTTGAGCGCCAACCATATTTAACAAGTTAGATTCAAACTTGATTAAACTGTCTGCAAAGTCTTCTTCTTCAGGAATGGATTCAACAAACTTTGATTGAATTGACTTTAATTTTATTTTATAGTCTAGGTCTTCATTGTCTTCTTTAGCACCCAGTTCTAAAGACATAACTTGTCCCAAGAACTCACAAGCAGTACGCAACTCATACGTTACATACTTAGATGACTGGTGATGGCAAGCGATCAACCCCCATAATTTATTGTTTTTAATTAATGAAATTGACATAGAGGCAGTAACACCCATGTTGTTTAGATACTCAATATGTAGAGGAGAAACACTCCTTAAAACCGAGTAGCTAAGATCAAGTGGCTTATTGGTAACTGGATTATGGATGGGAATCAGTTCTGCAGGCTGATAATTGCGATCAGGAATTAACCGCAGCCGATTCAGAGTATACAGTTGCTTGGCTTGCTTGGGAATATCTGAAGCGGGGTAGTGTAAGCCCAGATATGGACTCAATTCCTCTATTTTGTCTTCAGCGATCACCGTGCCAGCTCGTTCTGTATCAAATTTATAGACCATAACTCGGTCAAAACCTGTAAGCCTTCGCACTTCATTGACAATAACTTGACCCAATTCATCCAGGCTAGATGCAAAATGCATCTTAGCAATTGGACCTTTCATTAAATGATAAAACTTAACGAAATCAATATCCTTCTTAATTTTTTTAGGCTCTAGCTCAAGAATTATTACTTCATCGTTTCGATGAAGAATACCGTCAAAAATCAGATGTTTATTTTGACCTTTTATGGAAATTTTTAGAGGGTTGACACTTTCAAAGCTTTCTGATAAACATTCATTTATAAGAGTAATTTGCTTAGAATCGAGGAAGTCTTTTAAATTTTTGTTCAGCACCTCGTGGGAATGAAGACCGAGAATTTGAAAGGTGTTATTGCTAACTTGTACTATTTCTAACTGGGGTTCTTTTAATACAAAAAGTAGGCCATGCGGCTGAATCGAACCAGGGGTGTGAATCGGTTCATTTTCGCAGTTAGCCAAATCAATTTCTGCTGTTAGCATTTTCCTCTGACTCACGCTCTTACTTCCTATTGTAAAAATAGCAGACCTACTCCACTTTGCTGCCGCCAATGGAAAGCCTTTATCAACAGATGCTTAGTT
>QQTW01003959.1_pt1 | contig 11047 bp, 2 predicted proteins | sample 1904831 | NCBI WGS metagenome assembly QQTW01 (sample SAMN09435610, study PRJNA476489) | Subsurface metagenome, whole genome shotgun sequencing project.
TTATCCAGCATATCCATATTGTAACTCTGGTGTTTTTCGATATTCCTGATCGGATCATAGGTGTGGTGTTTGTAGGCTCCTGGGTAGCTGAAGGTCAGAACAGATAGAACCACGAGGACGCAACTAGAATTGGAAGGTATACCACTCTATTAGACAAGGAACTAGAAGCTTATCGCTGCTGCTCGGGGTAATGGTTGAGTTTTATGTAAATACCTTCAGGAGCTCGGGAGAGCCTTTGGGCTGTTCCAAGATCCGCTCTTGTTTGATATTCGGCGCTGGCAACCATATAAGCATTGTATTTACCAATTCAATTCATAGGCAAGCGGAACATTACACCTTTTCGTTCACCCGCACAATAACTAGCACCGCTCAATCCCCATCAGATGGAATGTACCAGTTGCATTGTACAGCAGTATCTATATACCTATACAGCAAGCCGCAAGCTCGCTAGCGAGTGACTTGGGAAGTTTTCAGTATCAAACTGATCGCATATGATCATTCTCTGCGCACCGCCGACAGCTCTGCAGAGCACTGGAACGGGACACGAGGCTGGCTATACACAAGTTCTGCCTGCCCTCTTGTATGACTTTATACGCAAAAAAGGAGGAAGCCAAGAGCCAAAAACCGCTCCCTCGTCTCGCGAGGAGGGAGAGCGAGAGAAAGCTTATAAAACGGACCTCTTTGGTTCTTCCAAACTGAGTTCAGCCCCTATCCTTCGAAGTCGGAGTATAGACATTTAGAGGTGAAAATGGTGGATGGGGATTGGGGGAATTGGGAAGTATGCAATTCGAAGCAGAATGTGAAGGCCAGAAAGAAAAGGGAATGGAAAACACAAGAGAGGTGAATCAGAGACGCTAGCCCAAGCCCGGCGCCACGCAGTATGTAAAAGTCCGGCCTCCAAGAAAGCGAGACGGCATTCTTTTCTCGTGAGAGCCGGCGATGAAGGCGCCGCTTGCCCTCTATGTCAAAACGACGTCAGATCGTCCCGGTTTCCTCCTGCGTGAAAGGCGTCGCAACGTTGGAACAGAAAAGGGAGCCTCACTCAACAAGGTTCGGGCCGGTGCAAATCGGTGGGTATGGAGTTATGTGCAATGCTTGTCGGAAAAGAGCAGGACGAGAAAAATTCGGCAGTGAGTTGGGGAGACTGCAAAGAGAAGCATAACCTGAGAAGCCGAGAGAAACCAGCAATCCAAAGCAGCCGCGCTTGCGGCAGCGCCTAGAAGCAATTGAGCGCATTCTTCTTCTTCTTCGTATTCTTCTGCGCCTGATTGAGCGCAATCATGCGCTGCTCGAGATGCGCGCGCGCGGCCTCGGCCTGCATGCGCGCGTTGCGCTCCTCCTCGACGGCCTGCAGCGAGTAGCGGCTGGTGTTGCGCTCCTTCTTGAGCACCTCGAGCTGCTCCTCGAGGCCGGTGCACTTGCTCTTCCAGCCCTCCATCTCGGAGCGGACCTTTGTGCTCGACGACTCGAGATCCGTGAGCGCCTCCTCGAGCGTGGCCGTCAGCTGCTTCTCCGCGTAGAGGTGCTTCTCGATGGTGCGGATGCGCGCCTCCTGGTCCTCGACCAGCTGCGCCGACGCGATGTCTTTGCTCTGGTGCCGCGAGGTCGGCGGGGATGTCGTGCCGCCGTTGAGCGCGCTGGAGGTGTTTGGGCTTTGCGGGCCGGCGGGGAGGGGTGGGAGCGGGATTGCGGGTGGGGGGGAGGGCAGGGAGGTGTGGGAAGCGCTCTTACGTAGCGGGGAGGTGGAGTCTGCGCGGTTGATGTTGGCGGCTTCTCTCGGGTCCAGCGACTCGCGATGAGACAGTCGTCTGGCGTCGTGCAACTGTGTCTGGAGGCCCACGTTAGAACACAACATGTGAATACTCGGGCAGCTGCATATGCTCACCTCCAGCTGCATAAACTTCGCCCGCGTCTCCTCCAACTCCCTCTCCAGCTCCGTCCTAGCCTGCAGAGCCTCCTGCAGGTGCGTCTGCCGCTCCGTCTGGAGCGCCGAGAGCCGATTGTTCGCCGCCTGCTGCTGATCGAAGTTGGAGTTGAGCTGCTCTTCCAGCTCCTCGACCAGCCTCGAGCTCTTCTGCTCCTTGTCGCTGATCCGCTCCAGCTCCTGCATCGTCTCTGCGTTGATGCTCGTGAGCTCCTCGACCTTGCCTTGGAGCCCGGCGGCTCTCGCCGTCACACTCTCGAGCTGTTCGCGGACATCGTTCGCTTCGGCCATGGCATGCTCGTACTTATGCAGCAGATCTTCCCGCTCATCGGCAAGCGAGCGGATCGTCGAGTCGAGCGAAGACGAGTCGGCAATGTCTCTCTTCAGCGAGGCCGACACGCCCTTGACCAGCCGAGACAGCTCGTTTCTGGCCTTTTTGACCTGCCCTTCAAGCGCCGCCGCGGCTTCCTCGTGCTCGGCATGAGCCTTCGACAGTTGACTCTTCAGTGCGGTCATTGCCTTCTCATGCGCCGTCATCTGAGACGCGAGCCGGTCTCTATGTTCAGTCTCCGCAACGCTTGCGGCATTGGCAAGCGTTCGGACCTCTTCTTCATGCGAGCGCTTCAGCATATCCAGACTCTGCTTGTACGACTCTATCGAGTCCTTATGCGACGCAATCTGGCCTTCCAGGTCAGCAACCAGATGCTTGTAGTCCTCGAGCGATTTCCTCGCCAGCTTGCTGGAACCGGCATCGCCATCGACTTGACGGAGGAGGGTCGCATGCGACGCTTCCAGTTCCGACAGCCGCAACGCGGTGGTCGCTGCGGCCTCTTTCTGTTGATCCAGTTCCTTCTGCAGTTCATCGATGATCTCTTGATGCTTTACTTGCTCGAACTCCGAATCGATATCGTCACTGGACTCCGCATGCACGTTGTCTCTCAGAGCCACCAGCCGATGCTCGTGAGAAGCCTGCAGCTGACGCATCGACGCCTCCAGATCCTTCACAGTGCTGGAATACTGCAACTCCGAGGCCTTCATGGCCTCCATCGCCTCGACATGCTTCGCCTTCCACTCGGAGATCTCGCGCTGCAGCTCGGCCACCTGCTGCGTGTCCAGATACGCCCCCTCGGGCGCAAGCTCCTTCTCGCCTTCGGTTTCCACTGCTGGAGTCGGCGGAAAGACGCCCGGCATGCCGGACTGTGGTGCCGGCGATTCGACCTCTTGGCTCTGCATGGCGAAATCCATGCGTGACGTCAGCGAGGCCTTGAGCGCTTCGATGGTGCTGAAAAGCTCCTCTTCCCGCTTGGCGTGCGACTCGTGCAGCTCTCTGATCTTGTTCTCGCTCTCCATGAGCTGGTCACGCATGGTCGCGACGACAGACATGTCGATGGGCGTCGACACTTTCAAGCTGGTTCTCTCTCGCGTCAAGCCGGAAATAATAGTCATCTTCGAGTCCATCTCCCTCCGCACCGTCCCGAGCTCCGACTCGAGCGCTTGCACCCTCTCAGACCGCAGCTGGAGTTCCGTCGTGAGCGTGTTGAGATTCAGCTCGAAAGTCTGGAAGACGTCCAGATCCTGCTCAAAGTTCTCGAGGGCGATGTTGCGCAGCGAAGCGATGGACCGGTTCGCGCGGTCGATGGTCATGAACGTCTGACTCGCTTTGCGCCGCAGCACCTGCGGGCCGGGCGGCGACTGGGGCGGCGCCATCTGAACCCGCTGGACCTCGACCTTGAGCTCCTCGACGTAGTCCAGGGTGTCCTGATGCGACTCCTTGAGCTGGGCATAGCCGCGCGCCAGCTCCGCCATGCTCTCCTCCTTCTCCTCGTTCAGCCGCCTCAGCCGCTCCATCTCCTGCGCGATCAGGGCCTCCTTCTCCCGCAGACGCGCGACGTCTTCGGAGAGTGGCCGCTTGATTGCCGCCTCGATGTCAGAGGACTCCGTGGTTATGGGTGACTCCCCAACCAAGGATAATTCCGACGATAAAGTACGCGAGGACGAATGGTGGCCATCCTCGCGCGAGCCGTTGACCGGTGTGTCGCCTAAAAAAGACGTCCGGCGGGTCGATGCTGGCGAGAGCGGCTCCTGCCGCGGAGCGTGCCTGGCTTCGTCGACGGCGTCTTGCAGCTCGGCCAGCGTGTTCAGCGCGATCTGATACTTTCGGGCCAGCTCGCCGAACTCTGTGACGGTCGACTCGTGCTCCACCCTCAGATCGAACAGTTCTTGAGTCACAGTCTCGAGCTTGTCGGCCACGAACTTGGACTGCGCGGGACTCTGGGCGAACCCGGACGTCTGTCGGTCGTGGTTGGCGCCCTTCGATGCCGTGCTGGGCCTCTCTCCGTTCACGATCGGGTCGCTGGCAGACGCAGTGGGCATGGCCGAGAGATCGTCGGTTTCAGCCGGCGTGAGAGTCAGATCCTTCGCCTCGCCCTCGCTGTCCTCGTCGTTGCTGATGCGTGGAGATGGGGACTCCTCAGGAATCAGATCGCTTTCCGGGACAACGTGACCGTTTACGGCAGCCTCGCTCTCGGCCCTGCTTTCCGTGTGGCGGGCGCGATCGAGGTCATGAAGGAGGTTGTCCAACTTTCCGATGCTCCGCTGCCGCTCAACCACATGTTCAAGCCTATCGATCTGTCGCTGCAGAAGCTCATGGTCCTGCTCCGCTTCCGCGAGACGTTCTTCCAGAGTGGAGATGTACTCTTCGCAGCTGGCTTCGCTTTCCCGCACTCTGCTGAGCTCTCGTCGCAAGTCTTGGATGATTATCGCGCTCTTCTCTTCACCATTGGTGATGCCGTCCACCTTGGCCTCGAGGTCGCGAAGGTAGTTGTCGTTGCTGGCTTCCCGATCCATGGCCTTCTGAACACGTGCCTGCAGTTGTTGCGTCATAGTCTCCATGTAGGCAATCTTGGTCTCTTTCTCCATGAGCGTACTCTCGGTCGTGGAGAGCGACGAGCGGGTAGAAGTGAGGGAAGCTTCCAGACTCTGGATGGTCTTTTCGTACTCGAGCACAACCTGCTCCACAGCCTCAGCGAACGAGTTTGACCGCTTCAGTCTCTCAAGCGCGCTGTCGCCAATGGCGTCTTTGAGCACGGGCGTGTCCTCAGAACTCTGATCGCGGGCTTTTGTGATCTCGGAGATGAGCTTGGCGTGGCGCTGGCTGAGCGCGTTGTAGTTTTCCTGAACATCCAGCACTTGGTTCTGCAGTTGGACCTCACGCTCGTGCTGCCGCTCCGCTCGCTCCTGCGGCGCGTGGTTCCTCCTGTCCGTCCGCTCGGACAGTCTGATCTGGTCGCGAAGAAAAGAGACCTCGGCGCGGAGTCGGTCGATGACGGCTTGCTTGTCGGTCTCGTCCGACATCTGCTGGATCTCGGGCTTGCTCTGGATCGCGCGGGCGCGCTGCGCGTACTGGACCGTGTTGAGCGTCTCGCTCATGTGGAACTCGGCCGGGTTCACGCATGCGACCATGTAGGTGATGGCGTTTCCGCCGAGCGAGTCCTGCAGCAGGCGGGTCAATCTCGAGTCTCGATAGGAGACGTGGGAGCCTGGTGCCCTGGATGAGAGCTGCGCGATCACTTTTCCCAAGCTGGCAAGGCCGGCGTTGATGGAGATTCCTTCCTTGGCTCTGTCGCCATGGGCGCCGGTGTTCTTCAAGCGCTCGCTTCCGGCCAGATCCACAAAGTGCAGTTTGCTGTCCACGGTGACCCAACTCTCGGAGCCGGACATGGCTTCGAGTGGCACCGAGAAGCGTTTCTCTCGGGCAGAAGTGGTTGTGGATCCGATTGTGCTCTTCTTCTGGATGAGATTGAGACTGAAGACTGCGTGGGAGCGTGAAGACTTGGCATTGATGGCGGTGGAGTCGGTCTGCCGGATGGACGACCCAAAGTTGAGCGCGCTAAGCAGATCGTCTGTGGAGTTGATGGTGACTTGGCGCAAACCGGTCAGGATGATTCGGCCCTTGGTATCTTCGCGGATGCTGACGGCAGGTCTCTCGTTCATCGGCATTGATTCGGGTAACAACAGGTCTCGAAGTTGCTCATTGTAAATCTATTGCGTATCAGTATTATTCGAGTTTGCCGGCGCGAGGTCCGTACCTCCACATAAGTGGCCTTCATCTGCCAGCTCTTGTTGTCAGCTGCTGTTGTCTTGGTGGTAGCGGTCTGCAAGCCTTGGATGCCTTGGACCGAATATCGAGGCGCACGGATCCCTGAACTACCCGTCCTGTTTGGCGTGCCTGTGAGTTTTTCGAAGAGAGAGGCTGCCGCTCGCGGTACCACGCCTGCTCGCAAATCAGTCAGCGATGTTGCGTAGACGATCAAGTCTCCGGCTGTGCATACCCATAAGCTTATAATCTGCCTGCTCGCTCGGTCCGCTGGTTCCCATCGTGTAAGACTTTCCCGCTCCGGACTGGCCGTAAGCCAGTATGGAGACGTTGTAGCCCTGCACGAAACAGCCCACGCTTTCGCTCAGATAGTCCCAGACGCCCGCCTGATCGACATCGGGTCCAAACACTCGATCGAAGACAAACATCTTCTTGCCTTGGGTGGATTCGATGGTCAAACTGGTGGGAGATGTGACTTGGCAGACGGAGCCGCGAAAGCGCTGAGGAACGAGATCGTAGCCTGGATCTGCCGACTGCAGTGGCGGTCGAACCCGTATCGCTGATAGCAACGACGGTCAGCAGCCGTCCAACTCGAAGAGAATGGTAAGAAACCACAAAAGCGACCAGCACGTACCAACTTTGACAGCCGTCTTGCCATCATCATCGGAAGCCCTGCTTCCGCCGCCCTGCCTGCTACTGACGCTCATCCGACTGGAGCTCCTGTGCGCCCTGATCATGGCGCTGACCGGCCGCTGCTTGGTGCCCGGCGGAGAGCCCGGCGGAGGTGGTGAGGCGGCCATTCTCTCTGCTCAGCGACAGCGCGAGAACAGGAGAGGGCCTGTCGTCGTGGCTATCGGAGTGTTTGTCGTCCTCCGCACGCACGGACGTGTGTCCGACCGGCAGCGTCTCGTCGCACAAAACGGTCCGTCTCGTTTGCTGCGGTCTGGGGGATTTGCAGGAGCCGGGCCAGGCCGGTGGACACCATTCGATATGCCGGGAAGCCTGGCTGAGGTCGCAGTGGTGGGACGACGTCTGGGAGCGGGAAGCGAGACTCTTGCCTAGAGGTGGCCGACCGGGTACCGTGCGTTGCTCTGCTTAAGATGCTGTGACAAAATGCGATAGGAGAGGGGGTATCTCGATGTTCTCGCTGAGGATGACTGCACGCGTATCCGACCGGATGGCAGGATGAGTTGTTGTGAATGATGGGTTAGAGCAAGAAGATGGAAGGTTGACCTGTACGGAGAGAGAGGAGAAGACAGGATGTGGTCGTCGTCCGTCCGTCTGGTTGTCGTTCACTTCTTGTTCGCGCAGGAAGGGGTGAGGGAACAAGTGTGAAAGTATTAGGGAGCGCCAGGGGCAGGAAAGGGCAGAAGAGCTGCAGGGGGGGGACAGAGTGACTTCGGGGTGGGGGAGAGCCCCGAGAAAGCCCCGGCCGGGAGATGGGAAAGTCTCCACTCTCGCTTCGGTACGTGAACTCTACACATCCTATGCCGACTCACAAGGGCGGCAGCAGGTACTCATCCGTAGATCCGCTGCTGACTCTACATCCGACACCAGATATCAGAGCCTTCAACCACGGTTGCCTGCTTATTACTTCAATTACATACAACGGCCTGTTCGCGTTGGATGCGCAGCATAATAAGTTCCTATCAGCCAACGGTCATATCTATCGCCTGAACGGACTTCTCGCTCAGAAAGACGATGCCTGTGCAGGACGGTCAGGACGGAGGGGATTTGTACACTGTCCCGCATGGAGTGCCTGTCCTCGAGTCGTGGGCTTGTTTAGTGTCGACGCCGACGCCTCTCAAGCCCGGAACGGCTTCCAAAAGAACTTTGGAAAGTGGGTGAAAGGCTGGCGAGTCCATGATCGAAAGACTCCATCCTGAGCTCCGTACGGATTCCAACGTCTGCATGTCGCATCCGCATCGGCTACGAAGGCACCGGAACCGATTGATGATATAAGTCGTACTGATATACCTGACCCTGCTGTGGTAGACTCCATCCCCAGCTGCTTGTGCATCCAATCCGTTACACCACGTCGGATTCTCGAAGAAACAATTGATCGATGCGACCAACGACATCTGGACGAAGCGTCGCTCCCGATTCGTGCCTTGGCACACGTGGCGCTCTGTCCTTGCCTCTTTCAAGCTCAAAATTTTCCCACAGCTTGATCGATTCAGGCCAGTGGCTTGTGCCTTCGTCTTCCAAGGTTTCCAAGCTTCTGGAGTTGCTTCTAGAGTTCATCCTTCGAGATCTGGATTTGATCCCGTACTCGACATTCCGTAGACGACGAGTAATTCGCGCAAGAGAGCCCTACAGCACCAGCCCGACTCAGCAAGATCTCTGCCGTCGAAACGCCTATCAGATAACGGCCATCTCCGCGGCCTCCTCTGCCTCGGCAATCACCTCGTGTTTTAGAAGAGCTGTGCGCGGAGCTCCACGTACCCGGCAACAGCTTCCTTCCACACTCATGGCTCTGGAAAGGGAGATCAAACGAGCGGAACTGCTCCTGCTTGTACGTGGTAACTCCTGCTGGCTATCACTCGTCCTCCGCCTCCTCCTGCGGACTCACATCTCAGAGTTGGTATTTTGTATGCGCACCGCAGCAGAATCCGCCAAGCCGGCACCGGAACGGAGCTCGTTTCAACCAAGACGAGATCTCCGTTGAGTTCGCCTTGCAGCGGCCAATGGGACCGGCCCGTTTCGAGGTTTCGACTCTAAGGCCCTTTGCAGCAGCTCACTTTTACTCATGATGTTGGACTGTTTCCTTTTTCTCACTTTTTCAAGTGTTTCCCATCGTGTAAGCCCGGATTGTTTCTTGCCTGCACCCCGCCTTTACCACTGCCGCGATGATCATCCGCTCCGTCTGCCCGCAGCCTCTTGAGAAAAAGCACCGGTAGCCTCTTGCTTTGGTGGGTGGTGCTGATAGCTTTCTATCGGACCGCACCAGAGGCTGTGTGCGGTTGCGTATGTGCTGCAAGATCAGGTCCATATCCGCTTCATTCTTCCGCAACCGACGTCTCTAATTGAGATAGGTGAGCGACTTGTGCCACTACAAACTCTCTCTTTGCTCCGTTAATGAGGAAGAGCTTCTCTTCATTCATTCTCACAATACTTCCTGCGCACTGCCACTTCCTGGTTGCATCAGTCACACTCTTCCTCGAACGGGCACAGCTCCGGGAATTGCCTCTGACCGTTTGAAGAAGCAAAGAGATCCACACTGTGCGGCTGCAGTCACACCTCCCTCTGAAGTTATTTCCACTCAACTCTCGCTTACATATCCATTACGACAACCTTCGTTGGGGATGGACGTTCGGCTCTACTGCGCGCTGCAATTGGGATTATGGGAATGCTCTAAGTAATCCATATTACATAATAGTTGGTTACTGAAATACGCTGCTGCTCTGCTGATACGCGTCTAGGAAGACCATGCTATGTAAAAGCATCAGTCGGGGATAGCAGGCGTGCCAATCGAATTAGGATGCAATTGGTATGTGCCGCTGGCCATTCTTTCCACGCTATCTGTCTGCGCCGAACATCACCAGGAATCAAGGATTCTCGCCTGCTCGTTGACAATACTATTTAAACATTGCTTTGCTAGGCTCTGGTTATCTGATCAATCTCGCTCTACCAATCTAATGCTCCTCTAATGACCAAGCCATCGGCTCGACGTCAAAGCAGGAGCAGGATTTCGAGGTGAGGCCGCCGTTTGGGGCCGTGGCACGAGTTGATGCGAGGTGTTGTTCGTTTGCCGAAGGGTGAGATGTATGTAAGGCCGCTTTTGTATTGTGCGGACGGGTGGACGAAGTGGCAAGAGCAAAAAGCATGGGGATGAGATGCTGGAAGTCGTGATGGCATTGTTCCAGGTAGATACTAGCTTCTTGTGCAGCTGATATGGAAGTATAGGAGAAGAATAGAACCGCGAGATATGTCACTGAGAGGGAAGACTAGAAAAAAATCCTGTTCAAGCATGCTATTTAGGCCCTAATTCAGAGGTGGATGCTCCGGGAGCCAGGCTTGCTATTGCAGGTGAAACCTATTCGAGGATGTTGCTTCGTGAATGTTGCTTCGGGCATTTGGCGACTTATATAAGTTACGCGACTCTACTTTTGCAGGCCTTGCTATATTTGCTGATATAGGCGGAGTACGCTTTCTTCGTGCTCTAGTAAAAGCGAAGATGTAGAGCTACAGAGAGCCTACGAAGTTCCGTACGGAGATATGCCCCTTATCCATGGATTTTGCGGCTCCCTGAATATTACTCCGTAGTGTCAGGGGAGAAGCATGTGAAAGTCCCCCACTTCCCCAGCCTTGGCAGGGGAGCACCGCATGCAGCCTCATCTACGTCCTGCTTCATCTAGGGACTGCAGAGGGGTGCAAATCTGACTATAAATGGTGAGATTGGTTGGAGGCGTTCGCGTGTCTGTAGGTGACACGAAACGCTGGGTCCCCTTCCCCGGTGCAGGGCGTTGTATGACGATGAAGGTAACGCTCAAGCTGCAGAGTACGGAGCACAGATTCAAGATCCATGGGTCATCAACCATTTCAGGGGTAATCATAAATGTAAGAGATTGCTATCAACTTTTCTTCTCGTTTGTCTCACGCTTGTCCTCGCCGTCCAGCTTGCAGCATCGGGGCAAATGGACGGCGGAGCTAAGGATCATGGTAATTACCGTTCGAATGATTTGCTTGTTTTGTTCCTGGATGTGAGGCGTAGACCATATATCACATGCGGTGCGTGACGCCGGGTCTCAGAGGTTCTTCGCCGTTGAGTCGTTCCAGCCTGAGGGTATCCGCGTCGCCGGACAGGGAAATATGATTCCTGTGGCCATAGGAGACCTGTGGGTGATGACTCGCTCTGAGCGTTGATGTAGTCCAAGCACGGATCACCAGCGCCACTATCCCGTAAAATGAGCCAGAATACATTCAATGAAGGTTGATAGAGTATGAGATTTGATGAGATTGAGCTGGAAAGGCGGATTAGGCGCCGAGTTGGAGCTTCCGTATGATGAATCTTTGACGCCGAGAAG
>QQTW01003960.1_pt1 | contig 11046 bp, 6 predicted proteins | sample 1904831 | NCBI WGS metagenome assembly QQTW01 (sample SAMN09435610, study PRJNA476489) | Subsurface metagenome, whole genome shotgun sequencing project.
TGATGGCAACTTAGGCGCTTGGCTGATGAATGGCACCACCTTAATCAGTAATGTCGAGCTCAGTCCCAACCAAGTCAGTAATACCGCTTGGAAAGTCGTGGGTCCTCGCTAGGCTGCTTTGGGATTGGGGCTTATACTAACGATCGGGGGACGTGAAAACATTGTGACAAAGCTGTGAAAAAACGGGTAACACTGACCTTTCCCAAACGCGCCATCCAGATGCCAGTCACCTACCGACTGGCAAAAGATTTCAATGTAGCGGCGAATATCATCCGCGCCCAAGTTGCCCCTAACCAAATTGGCAAACTGGTAGTTGAACTATCGGGGGATATTGACCAACTCGATGCTGCGATCGAGTGGATGCGATCGCAGAATATCAGCGTCTCCCACGCCTTAGCCGAGATTGTGATTGACCAGGACAGTTGTGTAGACTGTGGTCTATGTACCGGCGTCTGTCCCACTGAAGCCCTTACCCTTGACCCGCAGAGCTTTCGCCTCACATTCACGCGATCGCGCTGCATTGTCTGCGAACAATGTATTCCTACCTGTCCCGTTCAGGCTATTTCCACTAATCTCTAACCAAGTTTGAATACATCCGCTACAACATCACCATCTCCCTCCAGCCTCTTCTTTGCCGGTGAGTCATAAACCACCAGCAGCGAAGGCAGCCCAGTGATGTCAGCAAACAGCGTCATTCCCTCAGCATGGTCGTCTGTGTTTCCATAAGGAATCTCTTGCACCAGCTCTGGTCTGCAGAGCACGTCTTCTTGCAGATTAACGCCATTTTGCAACCGGAAAACCCTAACCGGACCGTCTAAATCCATTGTCGGTCCCGCCAAAATCAACAAGTCTTCACCATCCAAACACAAATCCCGAATTCCCAGACCATTCAAGTAAATAAAATGCTTCTTATACAGCTTTTCCTGTTTATTTTGCTTTAACTTCAATAGCCCCGCGTTGCTCGTTTCTAGCTCTATTTCCAACATAACAGCCCAGCCGCGTAGCACCGGACCACGCAAGCCCAGAAAAATTCGGTCTTGATAAACGGCTAAACCTTCAATATCAAAGCCATTTTCTTTACCGGGAATCGTTGCCCCAACAAAGCAGCCAAGATGCGGATCGTCTGCCAGAGCATCCATAAGCAAGTTTCCCCGCTCAGTTACCTCCAGTTTGGCAGCGCTGAGCTGCTCATCTGGATTATCTGGGTTTGCGCATGACGGCAACAACTCGCCGTTAACTAAGGGAATGCGTGCTAGGAGATAACGGTTTGCTTCCGATTCAAGTTTCGTCAGTCTCAAAATGTTTTTTTCATCAGTTTTATCGGGTTTTGGTTTTTTGCGTTTCCAACTGTGAGAACCAACCAACCACAAGTAGTTACCGGCGTATGTAAGTCCTTCAATATCAATTTCCTGGTCTGACGGTGCTGGTAACTCAATAAAATCTGCAACCCGAAATTGTTTATGCTCTGCAAAAATCTGAGAATCAATAAAAGATAAGCGTTCAATAGTTGAAGTTTCATCTGACCCTAGCCACAAATGCTTGTCAGGTGTTAGCTCTACCGCAGAAACGTCTTCACGGTGTTCTTTAAAGCCGTCCTCAAATCTAAGTAACACTTGGTTCAGCAAAGACGGGTTAGCCATGGTTACCCCTCAAGGAAATTTTGATTATAGCCCCGTGAGTAGGTGACATTCCCAATCCTTTTCCTTTGCGCCGGGACATCCTCTCTACCTTGGCGACCATTCCTGGTTTCTGAGCAAGCATAATTTTTTAGCTCCAATCAGGCAATAACTCACAAATAGTATAGTCAATACCCTTAACCTAATGTTAATATTGAGGATTATGGATCAGCCTGATCTGACTGTGTGACCGCTAATACAATGACAGTATATACACCAACTAAAACAAAAACTCTGGGAGACTGGGCAACCCTTGCGATTAAGAAACACCTGCAAAAAGTCATCAAGCACGAAGCAGATGTGCTCAAAGACCGAAAACCAGAAGATTTGCACCAAATGCGCGTCGGGATGCGTCGTCTCCGCAGTGCCGTAACCGGTTTTGCCCCAGCTTTAGACCTGCCGAAGCCAGCCCAAGAAAAGAAAATTGGCAAAATTGCTCGGCAGTTGGGAAAGCTGCGAGATTTAGATGTTCTCCAGGAAGCATTCCAGAACCACTACAAACCGGCTTTACCCTCAGAAGAACAAAAGTCTCTGGGACCCGCTCTAAAACACCTGAATAAGCAGCGTCGTCAGACTTTTGAACAGGTTAAGGAAACGCTGGAACACGATCATTACCAATCTCTGAAGCAGTCTTTGAAGAAGTGGCTGAAGCAGCCGAGTTATCAAGAAATTGCCCAGATGCCAATTCAGGAAGTACTGCCAGATTTACTTTTGCCGGAAGTGAGTAAGCTGTTGCTGCATCCAGGGTGGCTAGTGGGAACCGAAGTTAAGCACGGAGAGATTAACATCCTTAGGGAACTGAAACCTAAGATGGTAGAGCAACAACTAGTAGATAATGGACCATCTCTCCACAGTTTGCGTAAAGAAACTAAGCGTATACGCTATCAGATGGAGGTATTTAGCGACTTCTACAGTGGGTCTTACAAGATTTATCTTCAAGATGTGAAGGCGATCCAAGAAATTTTGGGTCAGATGCAAGATAGTTTCGTTTTAGCCGAGTTTTTGACGGATGTCTTGCAGTCTAAAATCAAACGTCTGCTTCCCACCCTGGCTGAACAACTGACGCAGACAAGTTACCAAGCTTGGCACCAGTGGCAACCCCTACAGCAGCAGTACTTGAATCTCGAAACTAGGAAAAGCTTTCACTTAGCCATACTTCAGCCCACCTTTGAGGAAGTGAGGGATGGTAGCACAGCGGATTGACATCCTCCCTACGGCTAAAAGTGGTAGGGTGGGCACTGCCCACATCACAAGTAATCGGTGGGCAGTGCCCTACATCAGATTCGCGCTCTAGTCTCAGTTGCTAATGGCATCGCAGAGGTTCCAGCTTAAGATCAAGAGTAGGAACCTTTCCACCGTCAGGCATGCAACACATTGTTCTAATCGCTGGGTTTGAATCTTTCAACGCTGAGCTGTATCGTAAGGCAGCTCTCGCAGCTAGGGCTCGCTGCCCAGAGTTAGAAATTCGAGTGTTTAGCGATCGCGACATCACCACAAATCCAGGCGCTGTAGAAACAGCACTCCAAGAAGCCCAAGTGTTTTTCGGCAGTCTGCTGTTTGACTACGACCAAGTTGTGTGGCTGCGCGATCGCCTGAAACACATTCCTATTCGCCTTGTGTTTGAGTCAGCCTTAGAATTATTGAGCTTGACTCAACTGGGTGCCTTTGCCATTGGTGACAAGCCCAAGGGGATGCCCAAGCCGATAAAATTCATCCTTGATAAATTCAGTCAAGGGCGAGAGGAAGACCGACTGGCTGGGTATCTAAGCTTTTTAAAGATTGGACCAAAACTGCTGAAATACGTGCCAGGGCAAAAGGTGCAAGACCTACGCAACTGGCTAATTATATACGGCTACTGGAATGCCGGGGGATCAGATAATGTTGCTGCCCTATTCTGGACGCTGGCAGAGAAATACTTGGGGCTAAAGGTGGGCGAAATTCCGCCGCCGGTGGAAACCCCCAACATGGGATTACTGCATCCCGACAGCCCTCAACTGACTTCTGGTTACTTTGAGTCGCCTCGGCAATATCTGGAATGGTATCGTCAAGCGAAGCCAGAAACCCGGCACCTGCCAATAGTGGGAATCTTACTTTATCGCAAGCATGTTGTAACCCTCCAGCCTTATATTCCCCAGTTGATCCGCCACTTTGAGAAAGCTGGGTTAGTGCCACTGCCCATTTTTATAAATGGCGTTGAGGGGCATGTGGCGGTGCGGGATTGGATGACAACTGCCTGGGAACCCCCCTCTGCTACCCTCTCACTAGATGCAGTAAAAGTAGATGCGATCGTCTCTACTATTGGCTTTCCCCTAGTAGGTGGTCCGGCTGGTACAATGGAGGCAGGGCGACAGGCGAGTGTTGCTATAAAAATTCTCACCGCTAAGAATGTGCCATATATTGTCGCGGCACCGTTGCTGATTCAGGATATTCATTCCTGGACACGCCAAGGCATCGGGGGGTTGCAAAGTGTGGTGTTGTACGCCCTGCCGGAACTGGATGGGGCAATCGATCCAGTTCCCCTCGGCGGCTTGGTGGGAGAAGACATCTATCTAATCCCCGAACGGGTGCAGCGCCTAATTGGGCGGATCAAACGCTGGATTGCCCTGCGGCAGACACCACCAGCAGAGCGGCGAATTGCGATTGTGCTGTACGGCTTCCCGCCTGGTTACGGCGCTACAGGAACAGCTGCCTTGCTGAATGTGCCGCGATCGCTCCTCAAATTCCTTCAGGCACTAAAAGACCAAGGCTACACTGTCGGGGATTTGCCCGAAGACGGGGAAGAATTGATTCGCCGCGTCAAAGAGGCTGATGAGGCATACCCCGATAACGCTCGTTCTGCGTCCGCGCCCGGCAGCCAGGATCACCAACACTCGCCCACCACCGTCAACGCCCAAACGCTGGAAAAATGGCTCGGCTACCTACAAACGTCCCGCATCGAGAAACAATGGAAATCCCTCACTGGCACTGGTATTAAAACATACGGTGATGAATTTACCCTCGGAGGCGTTCAGTTGGGCAATGTATGGATTGGAGTACAGCCGCCACTGGGGATACCGGGCGATCCTATGCGGCTGATGTTTGAGCGTGACCTCACCCCCCATCCCCAGTACGCTGCCTTTTATCAATGGTTGCAGCATGGCTTTCAAGCTGACGCGGTAGTTCACTTTGGGATGCACGGTACAGTCGAATGGTTACCGGGCTCTCCCTTAGGCAACACGGGCTATTCCTGGTCAGATATTCTCCTGGGAAATGTGCCGAATTTATACATATATGCGGCTAACAATCCCTCGGAGTCGATCCTGGCAAAGCGGCGGGGCTACGGTGTGCTAATTTCCCACAATGTACCGCCCTACGGTCGTGCTGGGTTGTATAAAGAATTAATTGCACTGCGAGAATTAATCTCAGAGTATCGAGAAGATCCAGAGAAAAACTATGCACTCAAGGAAGCTATCTGCAAGAAGATTGTGGATAGTGGGGTGGATGCAGATTGTCCGTTTGAGGATGCCTTGCGTCTGGGAATTGCCTTCACTCCGGAAAATGCCCGGATGTTTAGTAATGGGGCATTTAATCGGTATTTGGTGCAGATGTACGAATATCTACAGGTTCTAGAAAATCGCCTGTTTTCATCAGGGTTGCATACGCTGGGTGAACCGCCTGAACCTGAACAGATGGCTAGTTATCTCCAGGCTTATTTTGGGGAGGAATTGTCAGAGGAAGTGATTAGTGCGATCGCATCCGGGACAGATCGCACCGAGTTGCAACGTCAATTTGACAAAGTCAACGCAGTTCCCTTAGTTGCACGGCGGGAGAACATTACCCCACGCCTGGAAGAAGCCCTGCAAATCCGTGACCTGTTAATGCAAACCGGGGATGAATTGACGAATCTGCTGCGGGGACTCAATGGCGAGTATATTCTCCCAGCACCTGGTGGTGATTTGTTGCGGGATGGTTCTGGTGTTTTGCCTACGGGTCGAAATATCCATGCCTTGGACCCTTATCGGATGCCGTCTCCAGGTGCATACGAAAGGGGGAGAGCGATCGCGCAGAAAATCCTCGCCCAACACCTGTTGGAACATGGGCAATATCCCGAAACCGTCGCGGTGATGCTGTGGGGATTGGATGCAATTAAAACTCGCGGCGAATCACTTGGCATTCTCCTGGAACTGGTGGGGGCAGAACCTGTGAAGGAGGGAACTGGGCGGATTGTCCGCTACGAGTTAAAACCCTTGGCAGAGGTTGGACATCCCCGCATTGATGTGCTGGGGAATCTCTCTGGTATCTTCCGAGATAGCTTTGTCAACATCATTGAACTGCTGGATGACCTGTTCCAGCGGGCAGGTGATGCGGAGGAACCAGAAGACCAAAACTTTATCCGTAAGCATACTGCTTCGCTGCGGCGTCAGGGAATCGAGAACTCAACTGCTCGGTTGTTTTCTAACCCTGCTGGGGATTTTGGTTCAATGGTCAATGAGCGTGTTGTGGATGGCAACTGGGAATCGGGGGATGAGTTGGGATCGACTTGGCAATCGCGCAATGTGTTCAGCTACGGAAGAAAAGATAAAGGTCAAGCCAGACCGGAAGTTCTCACTCAGTTGTTGCAAACAAGCGATCGCATTGTCCAGGAAATTGACTCGGTTGAATACGGCTTGACCGACATTCAAGAATACTACGCCAACACAGGTGGACTGAAGCGGGCAGCTGAGAAACAACGGGGCAAAAAAGTTAATACCAGTTTTGTCGAAAGCTTCTCCAAAGACACCACCCCCCGCAACCTGGAAGACTTGCTGCGGATGGAGTATCGGACAAAGTTGCTCAACCCCAAATGGGCTGTTGCGATGGCGAATCAAGGTTCGGGTGGAGCCTTTGAAATCTCCCAAAGAATGACGGCGCTGATTGGCTGGGGCGGCACTGCGGATTTTACTGATTCGTGGGTATACGATCAGGCAGCTGATACTTACGCACTCGATGCAGAGATGGCGCAAAAATTACGAGATGCCAACCCGGAAGCGTTCCGTAATATCGTCGGCAGAATGCTAGAAGCGCATGGGCGGGGCTTTTGGGAACCAGATGATGAGAAGTTAGAGAAGCTACGTGGATTGTATGAATTAACAGATGAGGAACTTGAAGGCGTAACAGCGTAGTCAAAGTAAGATCGAACAAGAGGCTGAGGAAAACATTCAAGAGGCAATTAAGGAATGTTTAGAGGTGAGAGCTGAAAAAGGAATGCCTTTGACGGTGACAACTCGTGAATTTGAAGTTTCTGTCTAATGGCTAGCCGATATTAATATAAAACTTTACAATACTTATTCATGCAGCCAACCTTACTTAGACAAACAACGCTCACTTTTTAGACATCCCCATCTCAGTGCCTATGTTAAGCTTATTGAAGCGCTGAATTCAGCTTGCAATATACAGAACTTTTATTAATAACCCGCTAGGCATCATATCGCTAGCGGGTTTTAATTATGGTTAGTTGTCAATGCTCGAAAAATTAGGGATGTAGCAGTTCGTTACGGCGCGATCGCTACTTTAATGACCTTACGATTCTTCATATCTTGAAACACCTGCTCCAAATCCTGCAAAGGGCGGTGCTCACTGATTAGTAGCTCAAATGAAATAACTCGACTCAAAAGCAGTGACAGCGCGGCGCGTACATACTCCGGGGTGTTGTGAAACACGCCTTTGATGGTTAGCTCACTGTAGTGCAGTTGTTCTGTATTCACGGTAATAGAGGTATCTCTTGGACAACCTCCGAACAAGTTGACTGTTGCACCCGGACGCGCACAAGCGATCGCAGTCTCCCAAACTGCTGGCACACCAGTGGCTTCAATCACCACATCTGCACCCCAACCCTCTGTCTGTTCTCTAACTACAGCTGGCATGTTCTCCAACTGACGATAATTAAAAGTCTTAGCTGCACCCAGATGTTTACCAATTTGCAGCCGCTGATCATTGCCCCCAAATAGCAACACCTCCGCTGATTGGTGAGCTAATACTGCCACAAACATCAGCCCAATCGCGCCATCTCCTAACACCGCTACACGACTGCCCTGCTTCACATTTGACCGCGCTGCCCCATGCAGTACACAAGCCAATGGTTCCGTCATTGCTGCCAACTCATTCGCTAAGTCACCGGGGATAGCTAACAAGTTGTGTTGTACAATCGGGGCGGGAATTTTCAGATATTCCGCAAACGTACCGTTATTCCATGTCAAGTTGGGGCAAAGAGAATATTCTTGGCGTTGACAAAAGAAGCATTTCATGCATGGGGCAGAGTTGTTAGCTACAACGCGATCGCCCACTTGCCAACTTTTCACTTCTTTCCCCACTGCCACAATCCGCCCAGCTGCCTCATGCCCGAACAATGTAGGAGGGCGTAGCATCTTAGCATGACCACCGCGACGCCACACTTTCAGATCCGTGCCACAGGTAGTCGCTGCCCCCACTTCAATTACCACCTCCCCGACACCTGGGGTGGGGTCAGCAACCTGTTCTAGGCGTAAGTCTTCTTGACCATACAGTAATGCAGCAAGCATTGTGTGTTGCGTCCCTAATCATAGCTCCAACCGATTGTATCAGGGCTGTTAGAACTCTTTAACTCAACTAGAAGGGGCAAGGGGCGCTTAGCAACGCAAGAGCATTATCACTTACGCGCTGCCAGAACATCTTTGTTAAGCTTGTGACCGACAGCTAAAAGCGGCACTTCCTGCCAGCAAGATGTACAAAACCAATAAACTCCTCCCTGACGGACGTGACGCAATAGAGAGCTACCGCAACAAGGACAACTGTTGATTCGCATAGTCATCTTTTTATCTCCGTATTTACAAAATGTTGATTAAAACACTGGTCAGGGGGCATGAATGGAGCAATTTTCATACTTTTGTTGTGTCAGTTCGGCTCAATATACTCAGCACCAGCCATTAAGCAGCTATTTTTTTAAGATAGAGCCTATCGTTTGCTGGTTTCATCTATCCTGGGGATCATCTGCAGTTATGGCTTACAGCGATCAGCACCCCTACAATGGACTTGGACAAAATGGGACGTGAGAGGCAAGGCTTGAAAAAAATGGGGCAACCGTCCAACCTATAATCTCCGCTACCCACTAATAACCTCGAAATACGGTTGCCCCATTTTTTTTGTCGCCACATCTCTTGCCGTATATTTAGATCCCTCGCCACCCACTAACAACTTCAGTTGGACGGCTGTCCCATTTTGTCTAACTTTATCCTCGCCCCCTGTTGTGGTAGCGCCGGGCGTCGCTGTCTTTTCTTCCACTCAAGGCGTCTGAAAATCCGATTGTGTTGCTATGGACAATCGATTGACACAGGTTCAGCTAACCCAAATAGTTAGCGAAGTAGAGCGATCTTGATTACCGTTGAGGTTATAGAGCTCTCCCGCCTTTTACAAACACCTGTTCAGCCGTCAGTTGCAGTTCTGGAAAGTTGGCAGAAATGATGCGATCGCTGCCTCTGAACTGCTTCACTTCCTACTCGCCTTCTATCAACTCGTAAACCGAGACGGTAGGTTTCTTAGGACCAATGTACTTGCCTTCGCCCAACGAGCCCGTAATCAACTATCCAGTATTCAGAGATGCCTAGCGAATCGCACGGAGAGCCAATTTCTTATAATAATCATTTCTCCAATTTAACGCCGTACTATTTTCTGCTTGTACCAGGTGCAGATAGGTTTCCCGCGAGCGCCCCAAAATAGAGAAACTGTAGTCCGTTGCTGGTTTTTGGAAACAGAAGCGAGCGTCATTACCACTACTGATTTTTCAGTAGGATTGTACGCTTCAACCGCTCATCTGGCACCAGACACCAATTTCTGATCTATCTGGTAATGATTTTGTTTGAAATGCTAGATTGCTGCGCTTATCTCAGATCTTGCACCATTCCCAACAACCGCCTGCTTTCTCAATTCGCGCTCCTTATAGCCAAAGTCGTCTCAAGACGACTAAATAGCTACTCTCTCAAGATTTCAGTCCATTTTAATGGACGGTATGCTATGAGCCCGGAACTTAAGTTCCGGGTGGGCGAGGCGGAGAACCTCAAATGGTGCAAGAGCTCAGCTTATCCTATTGGGATTTAGTTTTAGTTTAGATGTGACTTTAATCACTTACAAGATTTTTTTTCTTACATATGTTGTTACCAGTCTACTATACAAGTTCTGCCTAGCGTACATTCATTTAAATAATTTTGCGGTAACTCGGAAATTGGGTCAACTTCTCAGTGTAATTGTGCTTGAAATACTAGCCTATATCGCGGTAGTCTGCTTCTAGAATCCCGCTTAACGTGTTTTCTTTCAAAGGTTTGCCGTCAATCCATTCATGTTTAAGCTATTTTTTTAATCTTCATAAATTATGGGCTTTTTTTTATGAATAAAGTTAATGTCATTACCAGCTTGCCTCTCCTATTAGCTAGTGTGTTCATGTATCAAATAAGTATAAATAAATACTATCAAGAACACTAGCCAAATAACTTGTATTGCTTTGGATTCCATTGTAAATATAAACTGTAAATATTTTAGAAATCTCAGCAATGAAACTAATAGATAATAAGGTTAATGTTTTTAGCGATCATAGTTATGAGCTTCTTGATGAAGTGCTTATGACTAAGCGAGGCTTCCTTCATGAAGAAGACCCCCTCAAGCGATTGCCAGAGCAATACATATATTGGGAAAACACTGCTGAGACTTTACCTAAACTAATTTCACAAGTTCTTGATGAAAAGGCTCCTAATAAAGAAGGCAACTATTTTTCTGCAAGACGATTGTTACAAGAGATGCCCAAGTATGAAGTAAATGACCTTACGACAGAGAACGAAAAGCGTCGAGCAATTCTTTTATTAGGTATTTTTGCACATACTTGGGTGTGGCTTCCTTATGTTTCAGGGATATCAGATAAACCCGAGCAATTTATTCCTAAACAAATTTCAGTGCCTTTATTTCAACTATCGGAAATGTTTGCTCGTCCTCCAGTATTAACCAATTCCGACTTATTTGATTATAACTGGCAGCAAAACATCTCGAGTGGAGAGATAAATATTCCTAATCTTGATATTCTTAATGGGTTTGTTGAGAATGATGCAGAGAAGTATTTTTATTTAACTTTTTTAGTGATGACGCTGAAAGGCGCTCCTGCTATAGAAGCTATGGTCAAGATCCAAAAAATATTGTCAGGTATAAGTTTTGTAAATGATTTAGTGCTAGGAGAATTAAAAATTCATTTAGATGTTATTGCAGAATCTTTAGAAGAAGTAAGAAAAGTTCTTGCAAAGGTATTTTCAACTATAAATAAAGAAGATTGGTTTAATACAGTAAGATGGTTTTCTGTAGGTTGGAACAATAAAGATATGTTTCCTAATGGCGTAAT
>QQTW01003961.1_pt1 | contig 11045 bp, 12 predicted proteins | sample 1904831 | NCBI WGS metagenome assembly QQTW01 (sample SAMN09435610, study PRJNA476489) | Subsurface metagenome, whole genome shotgun sequencing project.
GCCGCAGAATTACTCAAAGAATTTAACCACTTTTTTTTGCTTGGTCGAAGCGTAAGGATACTTCTGGCATTGGGTGGCAATTTAATGAGAAAACGAACTTGTATCATCCAGTGACATAAAATTTACTAATTTATTAAAACTTAAAGGCTTAACTCTACTTAGCAAGAAAGTAGAATTAAGCGTTTTTTAACGAAAATGGATTAACCTAAACCGAAAAAATGACCAATTAAAGGCAATAGGTGGTTAAATTCTTTGAGTAATTCTGCGGCGGCTGGTAATGCTGTTGCTGTTCCTTTAAGCGCTGCAATAGCAGTTTTAACGGGTTTAAAACTTGATTCTTTGTTAGGATTTTGTCCTGACGAAGCTAGGACAGCTACCTGTTCTAAGGCTACTTCTTTATCATCTGCTGGTAAGGCTGGTTCTGCTTCAATGGCAGTTTTTAATTTGTTTAATAATTCTGCTAATTGCAATGCATTGTGATTTTCTGAAGCTTGCAGTTGGTTGATAGTAGCAGCTAAATTTGCTGCATTAATTTCCCCTTGATTAATACCAACACCAAAAGAAGAATTACTTTGATTAATATTCATTTCTGTCATGGTTGCTCCTATATTGTGTCCGTAATTATCTCCTTGAACGTGGATGGTGATTTTGGCGTTTTCGTCATCACCCATATCAATTTGTAGTTTGGTTAGATAATTTTCTATATAGCCGTAAAATGGTAGAACAATATTAGAATTAAATGTGTCTGCTGAATCTTTGAAACTAGCTGAATACCCACAAAACACACGAGATAGAAGTAAATAGCCATCATATTGCTCATAATATGTTTTCAATCCGTATTTTAATAATTGGTATTGAAAAGATATTTCTTCCTCCTTTGAAGTATCAGGAATAGGTAATAACAAGTGTGGGTAATTACCAGCTATAGATTCCATGTCATATGTATGATAATTATGTTTTTGTATGAAGTTCCTAATAATTGCATTATTATCAATATAATCTATAAATCTTTTTAAATTACTCATTCCTTCTTGTGAATTTGTTCTGATAAGCCGATTTGCTACCATCCGAAAATCCAAAGAAGTCTTTTTCAGTTCACTCTTAGTTATCTTAATTTCTTTATCCATTTTATCTTACTCCACAACACGGGCAGTAAACACCGATTACTTGATGAATAGGTCTAGTTTTAACAGTGATTTCACAACAATTAAGTGTATAGGTTTCAAGTTCTTCTTTTTCAAATAAATTTTTTTCATCATCCATTTTAAGAGGCTTACCTGCTTTGAACTTGACATTTTTATTACTTCTAGAGCTTCTTTCTAAGTCTTTAACCCATTTGTTTACCAGGGATTTGGCATAATTTGTACCAATAATGAGAGCTTGTTCTATAACTTCATCTGATAAAAAATGGCTACGTTCATGTCGTAATCCGCAATAAGGACAAAAGATTTCGATGATATCTTCTCTTTCAAAATCTGTAACTGTTAGTTTAAATCTGTCCTCACAAAAAGGGCATTGAAGCGTAACGAAGCCATCATTATCGCTAGGGACAGTTATTTTGAAAGTTACTTCGCTCATATCAATTGTTTTTTGCCGTTAGAAGTTACAAACCAGCGAAACTACTGATAAGATAAGCTGCGATTGTACCTCACCAAATATAATTAGTTAATCTACTGGATATATAAAATACATTTTTCCATGTAAATTAATACTCGCGTAGCTAAACTTATTGGAACCGAAGTACAGCAAACTTAAACGATGCATAACCCTTATAGAGAATGTAGTTTAACGCTTTTTAAAAGTTTTGAAACAGTTGTATTAGTAGTATTAACCGTAACTTCGGGGAGAGTTAATACTAGTATTTTTTATCACTAATTGTTTACGAGTAATGATTGTAATAACAGTTAGCGCTCTTGGGGGCATATGGTAATGTTTTAAATGTTTTTCTGGATATGCCCGGTGTGTACTATAAATATGTCTTACAATGCCCAACAGTAGCGAGTCCTGGGTTGACCATCTGGCACGGCTGGAACGCCATCACAACAGTGGTGCTAGTGATGACCTTGGTTATCGGGTTACTTTTAGGTTGCTCAATGCGGCTGATTATGGCGTACCGCAAAAGCGGGAACGGGTTTTTATAGTGGGTTTCCGCTCCGATTTAAATGCTAATTGGTCATTTCCCGAACCAACCCATACCGAAGAGGCGTTGATTTGGCATAAGTGGGTGACAGGTGAGTATTGGGAAAGGCATGGTATTTCTAGTAATGACCGTCCAGAAATGCCAGCTTCCTTAAAATCGCGTTTGGAACGATTTGGAGCAAATTTGTTGGGTACGATGACTGCCCCCTGGTGTACCGTCCGGGATGCTATTTCTGACCTGCCACCACCTGAAAACGTTGATATAGCGGCATCGATACCCAACCATGTTTACATTCCAGGGGCGAGAAGTTACCCAGGACACACGGGTAGTCCTTTAGATGAGCCTGCCAAAACCTTGAAAGCAGGAGTACATGGTGTTCCCGGTGGGGAGAATATGCTTGTCCTGCCAACGGGGGAAGTGCGTTACTTTACAGTACGGGAGGCGGCCAGGTTACAGACTTTCCCTGACGATTATTATTTTCCCTGTGCTTGGGGTGAGTCAATGCGTCAAATTGGTAATGCGGTTCCTGTCACCCTTGCTTGTATTATTGCTAAAAGCATCCGCGACCATTTGCACTCATTGACAACTGGCAGGAAAATGATAAGTGCTGTCTAGTAATAATTACTCATGCCCTTAGAGGTTTTTCTTTTCCCCTGCCACCTTGCGCGACCAGTTGATTGAGTTTCAAACTAGACAGCAATGCTACCCGCTCGCGGAACTCGAACAATTTAAAGAAGAGTTAGCAGGCTATGTTGGTATTTATTTGCTGTACTACCGAGGACAATTCCCCTTGTACTCAGGTATTCGGGTTGCTAACCAAATTTCTTGCTGTATGCCGATTTATATTGGGAAGGCTGAGAATCCGGGTAAGCGTACTGGTAAGGGAAACGTTGCAGGAGGATTAATTGGGCGTTTAAGGGAGCATCGAAGTTCCATCCGTCAAGCCACAAATCTTGATGTTGCGGATTTTGATTTTACGGTGTTGGCGATGGCAGTTGATTTGGTTGCTTGGGGAGAAGCTGTGCTGATACGTCACTTTCAGCCCCTGTGGTGCAGTATTATTTCTGGCTTTGGTATCCATGCACCGGGTAAGGGACGAGGAGGGTTTCGGCGTTCGATGTGGGATGAAATACACCCCGGACGGTCGTTTGCAGAACAGTTACCAGCTAATCCGGTTATAAGCGAGAGTTTGCAGCCCCAAGTTACGCAACATTGTCAGAATTTAGCTGTACGGCTGGGGTGTCCGATGGAAGAACGGTAACAACCGAATTTATTACTCGTTAATGGTTTTCTTTTTGACCAACGCGATTTGGTCTACGTTATGGTCTTGGTAGTTCAAACGGTGATTTATCTTTCCATCATCAACCCACAGGTTTTTAGGGAGGTTTCACGGAACATACCCTGGTTGCCCCTATTGGGGTGGATTTGAAGCAAGTTTTGTAACTTCTTCGATCGATAAATCAACTCCCTTCGCTACTTCGGGGATGCTGTAACCCATGCTCAAAAAGCGTGCTGCTGCTTTTAATTTGGTTTGACGTTCTAAGTCTTTGTAAATTCGTGTTTCTTCAATGTTCAGTCCCAGCATAGCTTCCACTTCCTCTCTACTTAAATTAGAAAACTTGTAAACGGCGATTGTTGTAATAATATCGATTATCTCGTTTTTCGGCAGTGTGCCTGTTTCTTCTAATTGTACTCGTTCAATTAACAGACGAGCCTGCTCCGCCATCGCTTTCTCTGAGGCAATTGTCAACTGCATTAAATTTATGCCTACTGGCAGAGTATTGGGAGTGCCCAACTCATCTAAGTAAATGCGCTGTACTTGGTCGCTGTTCAAAAATATTCGATGAGTTTTTTTATCGCTTGGTTCCAAACTGCGTGATGGAAAAATTACCACACAGTACCAGTCATCGTATTGAGACTGATTCCGGTTCAAATACATCATTGACTCAGTAAAGAAGCGATGGTAAAGAGATTCATCTTTCTGGAATTGAACTTCTGCGAAAAAAATGATTCTGGGTGTTGTACCCTCTGGAGGTAAAAAGACCCCATCGATGCGAAAAGCGGTTTCTTTTACTTCAACCGATTCAAATCGATAGTTCTGCGCCTGTGAGGGACGGTCATCAACGAATTCAAAAATTAACCCAGGAAATCGCTTAAAAATTTGGTAATAAATGGAGTCTCTTTTCACACTTTACACCCTCAAATAAAGCTTGTTATTCTCTATTAATTTTATCGTGAAACTGACACCTAAATATCTAAAGTTTACAGCTTGATTTAGAGAATTTATTTATGTTTTTGGTTAGTACCAAGATACTTTTTAATCTGCTGTAAATCAGTGTTGGTTCGCAGCGTGCATTGATTTGCATCGCCTCTACTTCCATACCATCTAACCAAAATACCTGGTTTTGTTGATAATTGAGCAATAAAATTGAGAATTAAAACCCTCACGCCTCTCGAAAACGCTCTTACGCAATCGCCACCGCGAACATACCTCAAATCCCTGTTATATCAAATCCGGTTGATTACCCACACGAAGCGCAGAACCTCCTGCTTAACCTATAAGACTTATGGGGTATTTTTACTAGACTTTGAACAGAGAATAAATTCGATTTAAATTCGTTTCTCTCTCTGCCCATTGGGAAGATTGTGTATCAAACTAAGGACATATTCTAAGTCATTTTATATCATAATTACTAATATTAATTAACAATTGATAGACGTACACTGCGGCGTAACCAGGGGTGTAACCAGTGGCGTACCCATAACCGTAACCAAAGCTATACCCAAGTAACCATAGGTAGTTGCGGTTGGTTACGTGGGTAAATTCCAGGCGTGGATACGGTGGTTACGCTGATTAGTTTTTATTAGGTAAACTGTAGCCACATTCTTCATTACCGCTCAATCTTTTATCAGCAACTAACTTTGTTAGTGCATCTCTGAGTCTGCCCCTACCTGGATTTTTGACTTGCCAATCTCGCTCCCAGGCTTTGTGAATCCTAATTGCATTAAAGGAAACTAAGCTATTAGGAGATTTTTCAACAAGTTCAACGATTTGGCTGAAAAATATTTCGGATATTTCTTCTTTAATTTCCACATCAGGCGCTGACAGTTTCAACAAATTTTCTAGCTGTTGAACAGTTGATTGACGGTCAGTTGCAGGTGTATGATTTTCATCAGCAGCTTCTACATCGCGGAAATTATCAACATTAAAATTTGGGTTATTATCTACCAATTCTGGGAAGAAAGTAAGCAAAGTTCTAGCGGGGTCAGGTTGACCATTAACGGGATGCTTTTCTGTTTTCATCCATTCAGGTAAAATCCCAATTTCGCCATCTTTAACAGCTTTATCAAAGCTATCTGGGTCAGCCAAAAAATATCGTCCTGTAGCCACAGAAATTCTTTTTAAAGCAGAAACTTGAATGCTGGTAGATTCGCAGCCAATAAATGACACCCCAGATTTGAAAGTATCTGCCATGCCATTGGTATTTTTACCAACCCAAGTTGATAAATGCTTGCCATGTAACACGACAAAAATTTGAGCGCCTTTCTTACTAGCACGGGTAAGTAAATATTTGACCATCCATTCTTTTTGGTCATCGGTTAAATAACCAGATAAAGCAACCGCCTCATCAATCACCAAAATAACATCATCGTATTCCCCCTGAGTCGCGTTATCCATCTTTTTGAGGTAATTAAATAAAGCCTGTGCGACTTTTGCATCAGCCTCAGAACCGTCTAAATTATTCCAATTTAAACGACACAATAAACGGTCACATTTGAAGGGGTAAATATCATCCCCAGCCGTGAAATAGTGAATTTTGGTTTGAGGGTTAAGTGCTTTGCTGAGAATAGCCAAGATTGCCATCAGCGTTCCCTTTCCCCCGCGCTGGTTGCCTGCAATTACAGAAATTTGGTCTTGAATGCACTTGGCAATATCAAAACCGCCCTCAGTCAATGCTTTGATAATTGCCTCAGCCCTTGCTGTTAGTGGCAGTTTTAATAACTCGTCCCGGTTTGGTGTTGTTGGCTTATGTGACGAATGAAGTAAATCATTGATATTACCTGGGGCTAAATCATTAATATTACCTGCTGATAAATCATGGATTTTACCTGGAGGTAAATCTATAATCCGCCCTGGTGGTAGGTCAATAATACGAGGTTGTTGCTGTTGGGATTGGTGTTGAATAAGAGCATTTACTTGATAAAAGTCCGTGCGGGGGTCAACCGTCACAGCTTCTAAGTGCTGTTTCAAGGTGTTGGCACTGGGCAGGCTTCCCCTATACTGCTCGAAACAATCCAATAACCAACGGTAGGCGTAGAATTTCTTCCCCGAATCAACAATACTGAGGTAATCTGTCAATTCCTGCTTAAATTCCCTCAGCATGGCGTATTCGATACGCTCCATCCGTTCCATGTGGTCAAGCAAATCTAACAAGTCATCCTGGTTTGTAAACCACTGTTCTCGTGCCTCGGCATCGCCCATTGCACTGAGAAATTCCCATAAATTGCCCCTGATAAACGGAACGGGTGCAAATTTATGGGTGGCGTTGTTGTCCTTGGCAACTGTCCAAATATAGGAACCAAAGCCAATCAATGCGGCAATGGGTGCTATGGGACTAGTAGCGTAACAAACTGCCCCAACTGCACCACCAGCCAAAGTGATTAATTTGGCTAAATTCATGCCTGCCCGTCCATCAGTTGCGCGGCTGAGTAATTGGTCTTGCCGTTCCTGCAACCAGGCTGCAACATTACCAGCTTCCAGATGTTCGATGCTGGGGTAATTTTCTCGTAACCGTGCGGTTTCTGGTGTGGTTAATTGGGGTATTTGGGGTTTTTGTGGTGTTACCCCACTTTTATCGTCACGAATTGCATCCCCGGTGGCTGGCTTTGGTGAGAATTGGGGGTTAGAGTCTGGTTGATGATTGATAAAGTCCATAATATCGTGAGGGTTAAATATTCGCGGACAAAATTAATCACACCCAGTATTGGAATTCCAATGCTGGGTGTTAAAAGGAACTATCACCGTTTACTGTGTTTCCACAAATTCCAACCAATTTCACCCGCCATCATGGCTGCAAAGTTATAAACTATACAACCCACAACTTGACCGGGGTCTGTAAAACCAAACGGGTTACGGCTGTAGAAGGTGGTCACAAAATCCAGCGTCCAAATCAGTAGGGCAATCAACCCACCTGAATGCCGTTCCCGCATCCCAGCGCGTTTGTAATCGCCCCAAAGTGCTTTTGTCAGGTCAATTGAGCCGGACGGCTTGGAGGGGAGGGAATATTGTTTGGACTCTTCAAATTCTGTCTTGGCAAGGTTAGGTTTTTTACCTCTGAGGGTTTTAGCCTCGGCTTGCTGAATGCACGCACTTATGACGATAGAGAACCAGAATAGAGGGTTAAAGGGAACGGTCAACCAGCCAAACCAACCTATCCAACCCCGTTCAAACCACGGAAACATTGGTGTCCCTTGAAACAGCGTTTGCCAAACTCCATCAGCAGAGAGGACAACGCCACCGCCAAACATCAACATCCCCAGAATTTTCGCCCCAGACGTGCCGGGTTGTACAAATTGAGACATGACCGCCCCAGCGAACTGGAAGGGGATAGAAACAATGTCTACAACCCATTGGGCAATGATTTCGATGTACTCGCCTATTCCCTTTTTCTGTTCCTCTTTCTTGGCTTGGGATGCGTCTTTTTCTCCTAATGCTGACATTTCTAGACCTCCTTTCAGGAACGTGGGTTAATTGTTGGAAATATTTTTTTACTTACTGAGCAGGTGAATTGTTGCAGATATTTTTATACCAGTGCTTCCAAAGCCATTGGCGGTTTTCAATCCGTCCAATACAAACTCCTGCGGAATCGTAAACATAAACGGTTTCGTCCTCTAAGTAGCCTGTGGTATCCGGGTTTGGGTTGCGTTTGGGATTGTCGAAGTAGCGGCGAATTTTGAGTTTTTGGTGGGTGGGCAGTATCCCTGTGCGCTGCAAGGTGTCTGCGGTTTCTTTGCGTTGCTCGATTCGGGAGCGTTCAATTTGTTCGCTGGTTTTGGTTTTGGAAGAAGCGATCGCAGCATCCGCCTCCATTTCTGAATTTTTATTAAATGCCTGGTATTGGGCAGGTAACTTCAGAAATAGGGGGGACGCAGTTAGTAACAAGCTAATCAGCCCTAAACTGGCTTGTAGTTGGTATTTGTTGCGTCCCATTGTTCCTACTTGCTGTGTTTTACTTGGTTGACCAAAGCTTCAATTAAACCAAGGCGATCGCTTTGTTGAAGTTCCTCTTTTGACCGTTCCACAGCTTCTTCTACCCCTTCGGTTAAATCCTCAATCTCCAATGCGGACTCAAACTCCGCACATAATTCTTCAGCAAGCTTGTAAATCATCCAAAGTCGGTCTATATTGTTCAATTCCTGTAATTGTGCGCCCCAAGCTTCTTGCATCTGGGCAAGCAATCCTTCGTCACCAGGGGTGTAGTTGGTGTAATAGCCTATTGGTTTTGACATGGTTTAAAATCAGGAGTGTTGTGTATTTTCGTTTTGCGGCGTAGATACATCTTCTTTGGGGGGCGATCGCTTAATCTTGGCGGAGGAGGCGATTGCTCTCAAAAAAACGGTTCCACAGCCTTATCTGTAACCATTGCATTCTGACGTTTGCAGGGCAGATAGGTGTTGTAGGTACTGGCACTTGGAGGGTTGTAGGTATTCCAGCAGTTGGCACACGCCCATCAATGCATCGCCCAAGGTGACATCCGAATTCGTGAGAATGCGGGAGCGAACAAACCAGTTTCCGGATTTGCTAGGTTAAAAACCCCGATAAATCGGCATAATCGTTAGTTTGTTTGGGCAATTGTGGTTGCTCGCTATTAAGCTTCCAAGAACTTGCTTCTTGCCCGTGTTCCATCATTTGCAGCAGTAAGTAGTTGACTACTTCGCCCATGTCGTCTACACCCATTTTTTTGGCTTTTGTAGCCAGGAATAAGTGTAGGGACTTGCGAATTACGACTCGAATCATGCCACCTCATCAAGTTTCAATATCTGCGTTAACTCATATAATCCTTGGGCGTTAGCCCACACAGGGTCACTGCTCACGACAAATCCCGCAGTTTCTAGGGCTTCCCTAACACCTGGGAGCAGTGCGCCTCCACCAATGACCAGGGCACAACTGGCGTTAGCCCTCCAAGGTTTGAGAAATTTCACTGCTGGCGCCAACGATGATTCAACCCAAGTTCTCAACTTGGCATCGTAAATATGTTTGAAATTGAATCCAGTTGTGCCGTACTGAAATTTTTGACTTGGGTCTGGGTTTTCCAATGCGGTGCGGATGTACTGTTCGTTGGCTATTTCGCCACCGAGATAGCGAGTAAACTCGTCACTATAGGCGATATCCGCAATTAGTCTTTGTACTCCAGCACGGGCAAATGGTTTGCGGTCTACTAATCTCCCCTTAGTCCCGAACAGAGACGCGATAATCGTCCCGTTGCCGATGTCCAAGGTGATATTTTGGGCATTTAAATCCACTTCATGTTTGTGGGTGAGTAGGGCAGGATGTCCTTCCTCGCGCACAATCAATACTTTGGATTTAATTTTGGTTGCTGTGGGGTAGTTGTTGAACTTGGCAATACATTCAAACGAAAGTGCGGTTAATAGTTCATCCCCAAGGGTTTTGGCATCGTGGATTGATGCGGCGATCGCTAGGGAGTAATTTACTTGGTATGGCAGATGGGAAAGTATGCCAAGCAATGCTTCCAGGGCATACTCAACTTTACCTTTGGGGTTATCGCCAATTCGTAGAACTCCCTCTGGGTCTTGCTCCAAGGCTGCGTTACCCACATACCAGCATTTTGTTTTGGGGTTAGAAGTGCCTTCTTGATATTCCACAAATCCCGTGGGCGGTAACTCGTGGGGTCGAAATGTCAGGCGTTTAAAGTAAGCGGGGACATAGCATCTAGCACCATTAATAATGGCTTTGATACTTCCGTGCCCGCCGTCAAACCCTATTGGCAGGAAGGTTTGAGCGTTTCTGGCGGATGCTGTCAAAAGTGACATAAGCAATAATTCTTAACAAAAATCCAGGAATTTGGTTTTCAAGGTTCTGAAACTAGCTCGCAGCTTGATTTTCGGCGAAAGCAAAGTCAGGAGATACCGCACGGGATTCCGTTGGTTGACTTAGAAGCTTTCGCCAAAAACTGGCTTTTTTACCTTCTGGTGCTATGGTAGCTATAGGGATGCATCCCTGTCAACTCCCGTGACAAATATATGTATGAGCATTGACAATGAGGGATATAGTGTACATATCCTCAAGTTTTTAATGCCTACTAACAAACCTCGTCTCGTGCTTTATATGAATCCAGATAAGTTGGCAGAACTACAAGAATGGGCTAAGGAAGAACGGAGGTCATCCAGCAACTTAGCAATTTATCTGATAGAGAAAGCCTTGGAAAAACGACAGAAGGAACCCAAAGAAGAATCTAAAGAATGACTTCGTATTGACAAATATTTATATATCAATGCTCAATTTGAGTTGTTAAAGTGTATAACCACCAATAAGTTTTTTACGGGTACTGATTTAGGTAAAAAGGGGGGTCAAAATGGTGAAAATAGCCAACAACAAGCAATTGAAAATTGCAAAAAGAAGCAAGGTTGACAAGCTACATAAACCATTAAATTTAGAAACTATCAGCTCCCCAGACTTTTCATCAATGTCGCCGGAAGGGTTTCAACAACAAGATAACTCTCAAACTATCGCGCACCCAAACCCCGTAACACAACCACCCTTATTTCAAACAACTGATGATGCTCCTGTAATGACTTCCCACCCTTACTTATCGGGAGCGCAAGCTTGTTTAGGAAAAACTCTTTGGGATGATATTGAAGGTGTTCCTTGTTTTCGGCGCTTTTT
>QQTW01003962.1_pt1 | contig 11044 bp, 13 predicted proteins | sample 1904831 | NCBI WGS metagenome assembly QQTW01 (sample SAMN09435610, study PRJNA476489) | Subsurface metagenome, whole genome shotgun sequencing project.
ATACCTTAGCGAAACATCCTTCCGGACGAGCGATGTGAGCCAGAGAATAAGAAGGAACAGTTCTATATTGTGCAAAGATTAAATAGTAACATGGCGCAGGTTCATCCCACGCTTGGGTGGTTCCAGTGGGTCGTCGCGGATCATGGATGTTTCGCTAAGGTATCGAGGGTATGTTTTCCACGCTCCTGAGCCAGTCGGATGAATACCTTCAGGCGTTGTTTCGCGCTTGCACCCCAATTCAATGGGGGTTTGGGGCATTGAGGCAAATCTTCGTCTAGCGAAATGTGGAAATGCATCCACTTTCGTACCATGCGAAGACCGCTGTTATCCTATTGTATCTGACTCGTCTTTGCTTGCCTGGAGATGCAGAAGCTCTTGCGGCTTACGCCTCTACCATCTAATGTCGCGGTTCAGTGGTCCTGTCAGAGGCGCTATGCCTTTGGTAAAAAGCGAAATTTACTCCTCTGGAGTCTTCCTTGTCTATTCCATCATGTCTGAGGTCTTCTTGTGAGACTCTTTGTGGCTCTCCGTACTGCCAATCCTATCCGAGAAAGTGGATTGCTTGAGAGCAGACGGTGTAGACATGTTCGCTAGCTTTGCACTCTTACTCCTCGTCAGCGTCTACATCGTACATTCAGCCCCACCGAGAGACATTCCGGCAGACTTGTATAATCCATCGGCAGGCGATATCCAAGAATTGGAGTCCCCGTGTCCTAATTACTCTCGTTGTGGCAGCGATGGCCTCAAGTACTGGAAGAGCCTGATGAACAAGTTGGCATCGCCTAATCCTGTGGATCGAGCCGGCGACTGGAAGATCTACAAAACGTACTATGGTCACTTGCGAGTCAGTCTTGCTAATGCAGGCCAGGAGGTGGAGCAAGATCTTCTCAAACACGGCTTGGGGCCACTTGACGACCACTACCAACGATGGCATGTCTTTTCTCTCCCTCAAGACGACCTTGAGCTGGTCGAGGAATCGCCGTACCAGAACCTGTTCAACACAAACACCGGAGTCATCGTTGGTGTTTACAATCGGCGGGCCGAAGACCACTCGCTCAAGCAGCTGCAGTGGTCCGAGATTGCCTATCAAACCTACCTTTTGGCTCTTGAGGCAGGCCAAAGTATATCAGCCTTACAAGTCGTCATTCAGACGGACATCGTCAATTCCGGAACCTACAACGTGGCCAGATCAGCCTACAAGTCGATTGGTACGCTTTTTCTTCTGGTACCAAGGGAGCGGCGCACTGATTCCTTCTCAGGTCTAGACGCCGATGAGGACGAAACGTGGAGGAGATGGACCTTAGCGGAACAAGAGGTAGCTAAACAGTCTTTCCCTATACGCCCGAAAAGGCAATGCTGACCCCAAACCTGGTCCAAGTTCTTTTTTTATGCCTTTCTCGGAACGGACAATGTGAAAGGAACCGTGTACCTGCTCAAAGACCATTCCGTCGCTCTGGGCAAAAAGATCATCACAGAAATATGGACTCGGGCCAGTCCTCAGTTCGATATGTGGATAAAACTTGGGCCTATGACTGCACCCACTCTTTGAAACTGATACACCAAGTTACAGTACCTGAATCCAGTCCCGTGGTGTTCCGCAAATGTTTGCGATTCGGGAACGAACACTGTAGCCTGCATTCCGCCACCTTGATCACATAGTGAAAACAGTGGAATCGGTACATCGATTGCGCGTTATTCGTAACCGACTATCTTTTTTGGCAGAGGTCGCTGACACAGGTATTCCGCATATTCATATCTTTCGCCTTCTGGCAGAGGGCCACGGCGGTTATCGTGGGCGACACGGCGCAGCAATATTTCTTCGACATTACAGGCAAGTCATCCGTCGATACAGTGCTCCAGATGCACTACCCCCCATCTGTGATATTGTCGGCCGAATAATTCTGCTTAGCGTCAGAATAAATGTATACGGACATGGCGGGGTTCTTGATTGCTTCTACCCCGAACAATCATTTGCATCACTCTTGAGTGTCATCCTCTACTGTCTCCTTCAGGGCTGTATGTTATTCGCCGGAGCCCGCCATAATGACAGGTATAGATTCCGAGTACGAAGAGTATGGGACCAGCGGGTACCTTTCCAGCGATTCGAGCTTCTACGGTTTGCAAGCACTGCCCAGGGTTCAACATCGATCCCAGTTCTGACTGCATTGGCTTGCACCAGGTGACGATGAAACCAAGTCAAAGCTGGAAGAAGAATGCGAAAGGTTCGATCCGACCCGGTATTGGACCAATCACCCATACCTACTTCCGGTCGTTGCAGCAGCAAGTGCAGCTAAAGCCGAGGCCGCTTCCTCATCTACAACCAAACCGCTCTATAACCCTTACAAAGGCCTCACATACGCTCGCCAGCTCGAAGAACCTGTCTCGGACTTCCTGCAACGCCTCCCACCTCTTACGACCCCCGTAAGCAGGGACTGCCCGTGGATCTTCATCGCCAACCCGCACGCCTCATCCCGACCAACCGACAAAGACCAAGGTGCCTTCAGTCACGCGGCAGAAGAGATGCTCGAAGAGTTCACCCGTCAGAAACGCGAGATCGAGAAATCCATGGCCGGGAAAGCGCAATCGAGCATCACGAGGAAACTGACGCCCCTACGCAAGGCCTTGGAGGAGAAGCTGCTGGCCAAGGCGAAGGAGAAGCACTTCACGACCGGCAAGTGGATGCTCTTCCCCAGCCCGGAGGACGTCAACAGCCGATGGGCGATCGTTGCGGAAGCGACCGTGAACCGAGAATTGGGCATAGCAGCAAAAGTGGCGCCGGACAATGGAGAGGGCGATCGCACGCCCCGGCTGATATGCGTGTACACTAAAGACTTCTCCGACATCGAAGATGTGAAAAGAGTGTTGGGCCGGCTGGTCGAGTTGGGATTGGTGAAGAAAAAGGACGATAGGGGCATATACTACAAAGCTGATGCCTTGACGGAGATGGGGATCAATTCGGGGAATGAGTACGGGCTCAAGCCGACGCTATACAGCTCCAAAGACTTGCTGGGAGGCGGCAAGAAATAGGCTGGTCCGAACCGCGGTGCACTTGGGTTGGGTTGAACTGCGATTCTGTCTAGCCAGTTGAGCGATCTGGTGTGCTTAAGAGATACCCACTTTGCGCTTTTGCAGCAATGACTGTTCCTAGCATTTGTGTGCCGGTGGCGGATGAGAACTTGAACCAGCTCCGGGAGTTTTTAGTAATGTTTCACATCCGGTCAGGGTTCCAACGCCTTGCTGTATGCTTCAAATGCTACCGACAACAAGTCCCGTCTAGACTATCGTCTCCAGCTCTCTCGCGTAACCTATTGTATTCTCAATCACCTGCCCGCTGGCGACCAAGATATCTTTCTCCGTCCGCATGTCCTCCTGTTGCTGCGGGAAGTATATCCTCCCATCCTTCACCACCCATCCCCTTGCCTGCGCGAAATCAACCACACTGCCTTCGCTGTCTAGGAAAAGCAGGTTCTTGGCGTTCGCGATCGGTAGCGACGGGTAAGCCTTCTCCGAGCAAGAGGCGATCTCATCCCTTATCGTTCCGACCAAGACCTAACGTGAGCGGTCCCGTCAGCCGGAATCCATGCACCCCCAGTGGAAGTATCCAATCCGTCCCCATCCCCCGCCTGCCCCACTTCCAGCCCCTCGAGCACGGTATGGAAAGCCGCGTAATCGCCCTTTGTCAACAGCAGCAGCAGATACAGCCCTGTGACTTTGCTTCTCTGACTCGCGGTATTGTCGCCGTATGAGGATTCGGAGATCTCGTAGAAGGGCAGGAGCTGCTGGTAGTAGCGCGTAAAGGCGTCGGGCTGCTGGAGGCGGATGGAGAGGAGGGCGCCGGTCTCGAGCGTTTGCCGCGCGAGGGCGAGGATTGACGAGGAGGTTGATGGGGTGGGGATTAGAGCGTTGAGGGTGAGGAGCTCGCGTTTGGCGGAGGTGAGGAGGGAGGTTATCTTTTGAGGAGAGAGGGGGGATGGCGTTTCGAGCTGAGAGAGGATATTGGAAAGGTTTGAGGTGGACATGATGATTGTGTGGTTGGAAAGATGTTAAATGTTTGCGGGCTGTATGATTCAGGAACGCCAAGAGTCAGCCCTACGAAAAGTGATCTCTAGATTCATCGCATTCCTGTTCACGGCTTCTTATACTGTTCCAAATCCAACAAACACGCTATTTCTTCATATTTGAAGAGTCCCGGTCTTGTCAAATATGGCAACGGAGCTTCTCATTAGCACCGTACTGGATTTGCCGCCCAGCTGCATAGAGTTTTCCCCAGTAGAACCAGATTATTTCATTGTGGGGACATATGACCTAAGAGTCGATGAAGCCGAGAAGTCGAGTCTAGAGTCTAGGCGGAGTGGAGGTCTAGTCGTCTTTCGATATACGGACTCTGAACTGTAGGTGAAATATTGCTTTGATCAAAGTGAAACGCCCGGGAATGACAATGACAGTTTTCTAATCTGCACAGCCGAATAATACAGTCACTCGTCTTACCTTTTGCTGTCCTTGATTTGCGTTTCGCTCCTCGTGAGCCCGAATACTTCGCCGTCGCCGCAAGTAGCGGTGCCGTTCACTTCTTCTCGTTCAACAGCTGGAAACTTGGCCCGGTAACACATGAGAGAACCTGCGTGGTGGCGCTGATTCCGGACACCCTTGTGCTGTCATTGCAGTATTCCCTCCGGCCCGGAGAACCATTGTTACTGGCCGCTAGTCTGTCAAATGGGGATGCTGTCATCATCGACACTCATGACCACCAGGTGAAGAACAGGTTCTCAGGAGCTCACTCCTTGGAGGCTTGGACCGTAGCATGGTCCGCCGGATGTCTGACTCCAGCCCTGTATACCGGCGGGGATGATTCAGCATTGTGCTGCCTCCCTTTCGGAAACACCCTCGGGCTAGCTGTTGACCAACCTTATGCGCGGACCGCCTTGGACTTCGTGCGCGACGGCAAGACCCATCAGGCTGGTGTCACTGCAATACTCCCACTAACTATAGACCGCGATCACCATGAATGGCTTCTCACTGGGAGTTATGACGAGTACGTGCGCGTTCTACAGATCACCTCACGCTCGAAGAAGACGCAGGTCATGGCCGACCTGCGCTTGGATGGTGGAGTGTGGCAGTTGAGAAACTTGAGATCCGAAGCGCTTTTCGAGAACGACGTCAAACCGATGCGCTTTTGGGTTCTCGCGAGCTGTATGCATGCAGGGTGCAGAGTACTCGAGATCAGTAAAGCGCCACAATGGGACGGGAGCTGGACGATCGAAGTGGTGGCCAAATTTGAGGAGCATGAGAGTATGAACTATGCCAGTGACGTCAAACCAGACTCTTATCTTGACGACGTCAAGAAGGCTACCTTTGTCTCCACGAGCTTCTATGACAAAAAGCTATGCATTTGGAAGCTAAAGGATACCTGAAAGGTTAGCAAGGAGACCAGGTTGTCCTCGAAGACGATCACAGAATGGACGCATGAGGTAGACTGAATCGAATCATAACTTCAAGCCTTGGCTTGGCTTCAATGCTCAGCTCGAAGCCAGGGCACAAGGGCCAGCTCCAGTGTTTAGCGAGTATTCCTCTCGCTCGCCTCAATCGCAGCCTTCAGCTCCGCTTTCCTGTTCTCCTTCCAAGCCTTATGCCAGGCGTCAATTTTTCCTCCGAGGATCGTCGTGTTCGCAGGGTCCATCAATATCACCCCTCTTGCGACTACGGCATTCTTCAAGACCACTTTACAGCCGATGCTCATGCCCAAGCCGACACCTCTGACCTCCTGCAACTCGATCCCGAATATCCTAGTCCCGCGGGCGTCTTGTAGCGACAGCTTGTGCGGTCCACCTCCCTTGTTCACATTTGCGCCAGAATCATCGGCATCCTCAGTGTTCGTGACGCGGATGATCTCTCTACCTTTGGTGCCTTCGCCTCGCTCCAGAGCCTCGATCGCTTCGATCTGCTCCCACCGGCTTTTGCTCATGTCCTCGATGCCCAGCAGCTGCAGCACGACGGGCCCTTGCAACCGACGTTCTTTGGTTTCGACGTTGTTGATGTCAAGAGGAAGGCATTGAGGAGTATCAGCCGAGAGGGAAGTTGTGATATCTGACGACAGGAGACGGAATGAAGCTGTCTGAGTCAAAGCTGGGATGGGCGTCGTGAATTTCTGAGTGTTCATGAATGCAGCAAGCCATTGTTGAGTAGGGTGAAGATTCTTGGTGCTCGCTAGTTGCGCCCCCACCTGGGCGGCGAGTTGGGCCATCCAAAGGTTCGAAGCAACAGCAATTCGGAGAGAAGCAAGATGTGGACAGTAACGAGGAATGACGATGTATTTCGCCAACAAAAAGTGGCCTATGAGACACGTATTAAAGGCATCTGGGCACTATTGTAGAATGATACAGACTACTTCCTGTAATCATGAGGACAGCGTCGAACATCTGTGCTAGGAAATCAAAACACTTCACAGTTTCTAGATTGTTTTGAATTGGTCATCCACTACGAAGCCAACAACAGCTTTGGATTTCCTGCCACATCTGTTAAACTCGAGCCGCTATTCCTGCGCATCACCCTTGTTTCCGACGCGCCAAGCCTCCAACCGAAGATGATCCGATTGGCCAACCTCAACCTCACCTCTTCTCATGGTGAGGAACTCGCCCGTTCAAAGCAAAGCAAACAACAATGACGACCATCACTTCCCCCCGCCAATCCATTGCCTCCCTATCCCCCGACCCCTCCCGTCGCTCCTCCCTCGACACCGCCACCCGCTCGCGAGGCACCTCCCCCGCCCGCCCCGCCCGCCGCAACAAGGCCGCCCTGCGCGACTACTACAACCTCAAAGCCGCCACAGCCCCCGCCGATGCGTCCCAACGTGAAGAGCAGCAGGATCCGGCACCGGAGATCATCAAGCCGAGCGAACTCGACGCCCCGGGCTTCGACGCGGAAGCCTACGTCCGGGGCGTGCTGGAGCGGGAATCGCTAGCGGGCCTGCTACGGATCGAGGCCGGGCTGATCGGCGAGATCAGGGGCCTGGACGCGGAGAAGAAGGCGTTGGTGTACGATAACTATTCGAAGCTGATCGCGGCGACGGATACGATCCGGAAGGTAGGTAGTTATCGGGTGGCGTCTATGGGTGGTTGAAGGGTTGTTGGTATATGTGGGGGATGTGAGGGATTGGCGGCTGATACGGGGATATTCATATAGATGAGGACGCACATGGATCCGTTGACCCCGACGACTTCGACGCTCGAACCCGCTATAGCGCATATCGCCGAAACGGCCGTTTCGCTGGCGGAATCGCTGCAGGGGAGATCCGGTCAGGGCAAGGAGGAGGAGGCAGCAGGGGAGCGGGAAGACGACGACGCAGTCGAGATGAAGCGGAGACAACGAGAGACGGTACAATGGGTTTTGGCCGCACCGTCCCGGCTCAAGAATCTGGTGGAAGGAGGCCAGAGGCAGAAGGCCGAAGAAGATTGGGCAGAGGTGCGGGAGTTGCTGGAGAAGTGGGAAGGTGTCGAGGGCGCGGATGAGGTCAAGGAGCGATGCCTACGGGTGATGAACGAGGGAGCACCAAACGATGCCGGATGAGTGCGTGTTCCCTCAGTGTCCGATCCTGTGTTCCATGATTCGGTACCACGACATCGACCTATCGGAACCGGGGTCGACAGACAGTCGTATTCACTCAGTGGCAAGATCACGGCCTACTATCCGCTCTACTCCAGGTGGCATCGCACTTTGCACGGCGATGCGAAGCCGAATCTTGAAGGACGGTTACTGTTCGGGCATAATAGTCCTGTCCTCTACGTTACACTTGTGATCGCTACCAAGACGTTCGTCCTCAAGCCATCTCAGACACCGTCTCAGACCACGTCCGCCGCCATTTTCAAATTCGCATCGGTCATCGTAAAGGCAGTTACGCGTCGAATCCAGGGAATATCCAAACGAAACCGGAGCTCTCCGTCGCACCCTGCCCATGTCAACCATCAGATCCTCGAGAGCGCTTCCCAGCCGCCAGGTTTCCAGGGCGCCAGCATGATCGATCGTTGGGCATCTCCCCCTGCCCGTGTTCCGGTATAGGCTTCCGACAGATCCTCCGCGCTTAAATCGCCTCCAGGCGGCGCCTTCTTGACGGCCGTCAGGATTGCCATCAAGGCCGGGTGAGGGTCGTCGGTCAAGCGGGCTAATTGACGCCAACCGTAGGGTAAGGACGGTCCAAGCATGACGGCCGTTGCAGCTTCGCTTGTTTGTGCCGAGACGCGATCCCTGTCACCTGGGTATAAAGCTGCCACGGCGTTCAATACTTGAGCGAGCTGCTGGTGCTGTGCAGGGCTGAGGTCGTCTCGACTTCTCAACAGTTGCAGATCATCGAAAACGGCATCGATCGTATCGCGATCATGGTCGAGCACAGCAATAACACCTAGCAACAATGTCGTAGACACATGGCCCGGATGCTTCTCAATTGAGTCAAAGAGTTGATCGCGAGCCATCGCTCGTTCCTGCTCGCCACCTTTGGCCCAGAGCACTTGAGCTAAGAGGCAAACAATGTCGGGATCTCCTTGGCTTTCCTCCAGTACGCCCGTGAACATCTCGATCGAGCGGTCCATTGCACCCAAATAGTAGTGGCCTAATCCAGCGGACAAATGCGCCGACAATCTGGTCTTTCCTCGCGTGGTGTTCGGTTGATCGTCATCTGCTGAGAGATCAAGCGCCGTCTCTGCGTTCTCAGTTGCCCCTTCGAAATTCCCCTCTGCGAGGAGAGATCGACTCAAGTCTGCTTTAGCTTGAGCGAAATGTCCAAGAGTCTCCTCGGATTCCGACGTCTCATACTCGGTCTCAAGGGCCGAGCATATTGTCGACAATGCATGGGATGCATTCACATGACCGCCGAAACGCTCTTGGAACAAAGAGCGAATGTGGTCACACGGAAGGTCAACCAAGCTCAGTTTGCTGAGCCGATCTAACGCTAGAAGTGGCTGGAGAAGGTTGGCAGAGTCTTTCGAGGCCTGCTGCAGAGACAGAAGGTGGTCGAACGATGAAGAGGCATACGATCGCTGGATTTGGGTGGCCGACGCGCTGGAGATCTCCCACGCATGAGTGAACAGCGTTCTAGCCTCGTTCGTTTCTCCTACTTGAGCGGCAAGCAAACCCTGACCGAGCCAAGCCTGGGCATGATCTGGATCTACGGATTGCGCTCGACTGAAGGCATCATTCGCTAATTGAACATCGCCTTCGATTAGATAGAAGACGCCCAGGTTGGTCCAGGTCCTTGCGCTCTTGTCGTTTAGGTAAAGGCTGCGAACGAAGGAGTGTTGGGCAACGCCGGGGTGGAGCTGTGAAGTGACTATTCCGAGAGAATTCCAAAACTCCGAGTTACCGGACTCGAGTTCAATCGCTCTCTTGAAACACTGGACAGCAGCTTTGAGGTACTTTGACGCCTGTGCGCCTTGGTGGCCGCTGCCAGGGCGGCAACTGTGTGCTCGATGCTCAGCCCATCCCAGATTGTACCATGCCACCGCTCGGGCGTGCGGATCGTGTGTACAGCATGAGATTGCTCTTTTCTGGGCCAGTACAGCTGCAAAAGAACAGCTTTCTACCATCGATCTGGCGCTGTCGTATGAAAGAGGAGATTCAAAAGCCGCCAGATCAACTTCATCGACATCGGCCAGCAGCTTGTAAACTTCCAAATCGCAGTCACTTTTGAGAAGGCCTTGTACGTCTTGGGTGGGGAAGTCTTCGATGTATGTCTGTATGTAAGTGTAGATGGAGCAGAGATCCCCAACCGATTTCCAAAGGTTGAAAGCATCCTTCCGCCAAGTCACAATATCCTTCGCAGTCTCCAGCGCCTCCCGAGCGCTTTGTATAGCACGTCCGAAGAATCCTAGCTCTAGGTCGTTCCACGCAGCTTCAACCAAGGTCTGGAGAGATGCAATTGATACCCCGTATTCGTGTCGCCTCGAAACAAGAACGTCTCGGTATCCAGCGATTGCCGCATCATATTCTCCAAGTTCGCGCTTGACATTCGCCAGCATGTACTTTGAAAACCACGTGTCACCGAGGACCTGTGAACCAAGCTCTTGCTCGAGCTTCTGCGCTTGCTCGAAAGCTTTGGTCGCAGCCATGTACCGCCCAGAACTCTGGTAGCTTTCTCCGAGGCCAACCCAGCTGTAATAGTCTTTGGGCGAAATACGCAGGGCGGATTGGAAAGAGATGATGCTCTTTGAATACTCCTGGTTGGTGAGCTGTACGACGCCCAACGCTGCAAAAGGCCAGCTGATGCCTTTCTTTTTCGAACCGGGCGGTGGCCTCAACTTGCCTGATTCTACCACACGTTGCGCGACTACCTCCACGAGATCCCATTCGCTTGTCTTAGCAAAAGACTGAGCCAAACGCTCGGCGGCCACCACCTCTGACGAAGACAGCTCGAAAGCTTTTTGGAAGCATTTCCGCGCTCGGCTCTTGTCTTTTGCGTAGTCGGTGTAGTAGATCCCCAGGCTTGTATAGGCAGGGGCGAAGTTCATGTCGGCCTGCAGGGCGGAGATATATCGAGCGTAGGCCTTGCCTCGGTCCCTCCGCGATGACTTGGAAGTGTCTAGGTTCCACATACACATGCCAATCCGGTATAGAATTTGTGCCTTGAGATTCTTCGTCCGCAGATCAGGCTCGTCGAGAAGGGGAAGACTTTCCTCGAGTTCCGACAATGCAGCAGCATAATCGCCATTGAGTGCCTTACACCATGCCGCTTCTGCTCTGATTCTTGTGCTTGGAGCGTACCGTAAAGCACGCTCGAGAAAGTCGATGGCATCCTCGAATTCCTCTTGTTCCTCTAGAATGAGGCCTATTCCTACTAAGGCCGAAGAATTGGCGGGCTTGCGTGCCAGAATACCCTCGAATAAAGACCGTGCCTCCGGATGGTGCCTCGGAGCCTGATGATGGACCAGCGCTGTGCCGAGTACGAGGTCGATGGCGTCGGAAATGTTTTGGAGTGGTAAACCAGATAGGCGTGATTCAAGCACAAGCTGAAGTCGTGCCTTCCGCGCAACCTCTGCAGCACTCTCATACTCTTCAAGGT
>QQTW01003963.1_pt1 | contig 11038 bp, 6 predicted proteins | sample 1904831 | NCBI WGS metagenome assembly QQTW01 (sample SAMN09435610, study PRJNA476489) | Subsurface metagenome, whole genome shotgun sequencing project.
CGTTCCATCCTTCTCAATTACTTCCAGACCGAGCAATAGAGTTTGTGGTTGGATTTCTCGGTTAGCGTAAAAGCCTCTTGGGCTGAGACGCGAAGAGACAACTGACGAGGAAATGGAAGCCATGGATAGCCGTCTTGAGAGGGCCACCCCAAATCTTCATGAAGAACTTCGCATAGAGGGTTTTATGAAGGTCATGTACTTCTACTTCGCTGGGTGGTTGACGTGATAGCAAGAATCAGTCGTCTCAGGCCGACATCTCAACCGACAATTCATCGCTGTTGATCAAGAGAGTGTTCGCTTTAAGCTCTTCGAGACTAGGCCTTGAATGAATCGCGGAGGGGTTTTTTAAATCCCTCCACCGCCGCGACACCACTACTTGGTACAGGTAATCCGATCATTGATAATACACGACAGCAGCTTCCCGGATTCCTCGCTTTTCCTCTTCGAAAAAAGGCATAATACCCATTGTGCCGCGCAGATTTAGCCCTCCTGGACGTGTCGATCCCGCCATGCCACTTTTTGACCCCTCAGTTCTTCTTGTTGGAGAGATAAATTGGAAGTATAGGCAGGTAGCCACAACGAAAGATATGCATGAGGCGAAGCGAACACCGACCCAAGCCTTATGTGAAGGTGTAAGTCGGAAATTGCCGCATTCCCTCCGGCGCCATGTTCAAGTGCTGGAACGGTGCACTGGAAGGGTCATAGTATAAGCCTTCGACATGTCCGTCGGAACGCCTCAAGGACACATAGTAGAAGCCGCTGATGGTGAGTACCGAGTGAGCGTCGAGGGGTTCAATAAAGCATTTTTCTGTTGAGATTCGTCAGCCGTCCACGTAGCTTCAAGCATGGTATAAACCAGCTTGGACACACCTTTCCAGCGCATTAAGATGTACTTTTCCCGCAACTGTTCCCTCATCCATTTCTTGCTAACCAGGCCACGGACCATCTCATCATCAGTCAACGTTTTAAAGGGTTCCAACATCCGCCAGTAGATTGAGTCGGTGTTTTCGTCCGTGCGATAGGTTTTGGTATCCAGGGTATGCATGTTGAAATCGACGATCTCTCCTTCAAGAAATGTGGTGATGCTGGAAACCTGAGTCGAAGAGTTCTTGTCCGGCACATTGAAAGCTTCCATGGTACCAGCCAAAGTCATACTTTCATAATCGACACTATGGATCTTGACCTTGACAGGCCAACGCTCGTCAGATTGTTCCATCACCGACGTTTGCACAAGGGTTCTCTCGGCTGCAGAATTGAGAGGTAAGGTGCGGGAGTGGCGTGTAGACTGGTCAACATTTTCATAGGTGCCTAGTGGAACTCTTGATCTTGCATGCCTAGCTGGCGTCTGTGAAGTCGAGGTAGACAAGCTATAGGAGAAGCTGTGTCTGTTCGTTGGCAGGGCTTGAGCCTGGCCCAGCTGGGGTAAGTCGCTAGGCCGACTCTCTGGCCGATTGCGATGGAAATTGGTAGAACCGTTCGTAGCATGTTGAGATCCCGAAAAGATGCCTCCTATCCTCAACCAGGAGCTTTCGGCAGGCGGATCGATCATCGCGGTGTTTAAGATGAAGTCGTCTTGATTCGTCGTAAAGAACTCCTCCTTTACAAAACCACCCGCTGCAGCCGAAGAGACGCTTTCTTGGTATGTGTCGCAGAAGCGCAATCTTTCAAGGTATTTGATGGCATCCTCGAGAAGCCAGTTCGAGCCTTCCTGCCGACGCCGAAGTTCTTCCTCCTGCTGCCTCTGGTAACCACTCAAGATCCAATCCCGTCGCGCCAGATCATGTAAGCTGGCTGGCATATTGGTGGAAGGCGACTGTTCTCGATGACGGCCACCCCTTGAGCCCAACCCTGATCGTCTGCGGGGGTCTGAAGTGCGCAAGTCCGATGCAGAAGGCGGTTCCCGGAAGTCGCTTTCCTGATTCGAACGTTCTCTCTCTGAGATATGGTTCTGTAACAGACTCCTGGAGCGTGCTGAGAAAGCTGTGTTCCTCCGGACTGACTGCAATAAGGCTGCTGTTCGTAAGGAAGACTCGGCTGTTGTAGCACTGGGTCCGGCGCCACTTCGAATATCCCGGTTGACGGCGGCTTGAAGCTCGCCGCGGTATGATTGCATCTGGCGTGCGGTGGATAATAAGGCTCGACGCTGCTCATCATAAAATTCCGAGGATGAGCTTGACATTGTGGGCAGACCAGACCAGTGCTCCGGATCGCTCCTTCCGCTCTCTGCAGTCGGCGCCCAGCCATGATAGCTAGGGTTCGATCTTTGCAAAGCCGAGGAGGCACGGTCTTGCAGTTCTTGCAACTCCGACGGACTATATCGTCTCTGGTTCGATGCCAAAGCTGATTGTATTTGGCGCATACTGCGCATACTCTCACTGTCGTGGCCCTCCGCGACGCGAGTTCGCAGTAACTCTTCTCTTACCTGCCGCCTTAAGGTGGGCAGATCGTCGAGGGAGCCATTGCGGGGAAGATCGTCGTCTGAAATTGGGGTGCGTAAGAAGCTGACGTTGGCATCGTTCGCATCTTGTTCGGCCTGGGTTGTTGTGAGAGTGCTGGCCAAATCTGGGACTGGGCGGCCAAGGGCTTCCAATTCAAAGAAAGGGCTTGCAGAGGCATCTGCCACACGAGGATCCTATATTTCCAACGTCAGTCAAGCTTCACATGCGAGTTCTCAACACAGCGGACGCTTGCTGACTGTAGGAGAGTTTGAAGGCGGCATGACTGCCCGTTCAGTCCAAGCAGGGCTCCAGATGCACTAATTACAGACGAAGCTCAGTTGGATGAAGACTCGAGCTCTGTAGTCATGCAATAGGTCGCAATACGATGGTGGATTTATTGGGGCTTTTGATGGTGAGGTTGACTTTACCTCAGCAATCAGCGTTCACCCGAAACCCTAGTTGAATGAATGCGGCGGGGTTTGGGGGACACAAAGGCTGAGAAATCCTTGCGCAAGGCTGCAACTTGCGCAGCTGCTTCATTGATTTGCCTCTCATACTACCTGTCTCCTTCAGTTGAATTTTCAATCCATTTAACTACAATGGCTAAGCATAAGCCATCGTTCATATGCCTTCCCACTTACATAAGACATTCACAAACTTCATGGATGGCAGCTATAGTATGGTCTAAGCGTCAAGATGACGAGGCAAAATATATAATACTCAAAAGGTGTAAAATCCCGAACAAAACCACCAAAGAAATGATCAGGTTCACAGAAGATTGATCAAGGTTCGTGGATACTTCGGATATTTCTCCTCTTGATATTGGGCCAAGTATACTTTCGCGGCCTCGATGTCTCCCGTCAAATCAGGTCTATTAGCACCTCGCTCTAACCCACTAAGCTTAGCAACTTGAAAGAGTGAGCAAGGTAAGGTACGAAGTAATAATAATATAGGTCCATAGCTTAACAGTTGCCAGCACAAGCCAGGATCAACGAGCATTTCAACGCTTTACTGAATAATGTGAGGCTTACCGAGGGCGGTCAGGAAAAGATTGTCAGTCACGTGAGGGGCCGAGGCAGACATCAATTCAAATTTCAAATACTATAGGCGGACCCACCACCTGCTTGCCGTTATTATTGTCGAAGCGGCACGTTCTTACCACCGCGTAAGAGGTGCTATGACCTGATACCACCCTGTCCAATTTGTGAGCTCCTCGACCACGAATGGATACCCAGCGGATATCGCTTCGGAAAGACGAATCCCAAGGCTACGGAAAAATCCACGAGGACAGCATGACCACCGTACAGTTACAGATACACTTGCACACGCTCGCTCTCTTTCTCCAGCTGGGGCCACTAGAAGAGGAAAGCTTCTGGAAGAGGGGTCACCAATCTCTTGACGCTTGCGAAAGCCAACGTGGAGAAGAATGGTCGTCTTGGGATGAACGCTTGTCGATCAGCCGCCGGCACTTGTATCGCTTGACTGGCTTCTGCAGCACCGCATCATCAGATTGCCCCTTATTCAGATCCACCTGGCCTGTCACATGCGGCCGTCTACATCCGTATCCAGGAACTGACGTCGCCTTCCCGCTTCTTCGCGTGCACTCTGGTCTCGCTGCATGGCCAACGGCGAACCTAACCGGGTCTTTGGGTGATTGGAGCCTCTAATCTCCCATTAGCTCCGAAGAAGAGTAGTATATTTCCTATCTCTTCTTCACCGTCTTGCTACTTGCCTTGTGTCGCATTGTCGCATCGTCTTCTCCTTCTGCCGTCTCCCCCCTTTCCTTATCTTACTCCTCACCCTGGTCGTCTCCCCACGACTGGTTTTTTTTGATCTTGTACTATCCACGTCATGGGCAAGATCAAAACCATCGAGTATTTCCGCGTCCTTCCGCGTTGGCTGTTTGTGAAGATCACCGATGAGCATTGCAATTACGGTTGGGGTGAGGCGACCCTCGAAGGGCACAGCCAAGCCGTTGAAGGTTGTCTTGATGCAATGATACAGCGCTTTGTGGGTTATGAAGCAGAGTACTGAAGTCCTCCGTGTCAGCGTTTGACCGATCGAGACCCCCATGTTGACAGTTAATTAGCAATATAGAGCTTCTTTGGCAGACGGCGCATCGGCATTCCTTCTATCGTGGTGGCCCGGTGCTCATGTCTGCACTTGCTGGCATTGACATAGCCCTGTGGGATCTCCTCTCAAGACGACTGAACCTTCCCCTACACGTCCTCCTCGGTGGCGCCGTGCGTCACAAAATTAAAGTATACAGTTGGATCGGAGGGGACAGGCCCCGCGACGTCGAGGCCGCAGCAAAAGAGCGCTACGCCCAGGGTTTCCGCGCCGTCAAGATGAACGCCACCGAAGACGTCGACTGGCTGGACAGCCCCTCCGCACTCGAAACCAGCGTAGAACGCTGCAGGATCGTCAAGGCCCTCGGCATGGACGTCGGTCTCGACTTCCACGGCCGGTTACACAAACCCATGGCCAAGCAACTCGCAAAAGCACTCGAGCCGCACAAACCTCTGTTCATCGAAGAGCCCTTGCTGTCGGAACACTATGAGGGCATCAAGCAACTCTCGGGCCTGACGACCATCCCCATCGCTCTCGGTGAGCGCCTCTATTCGCGCTGGGACGTCAAGCGCTTCCTCCACGACACCTCCATCGACGTCCTCCAACCGGACATCTCGCACTGCGGCGGCATCTCCGAGATCCGCCGCATCGCATCCATGGCGGAAGCCTACGACGTCGCCCTTGCCCCTCACTGCCCCCTCGGCCCCATCGCCCTCGCGGCATGCATGCAGGTGGCGATGTGCACGCCCAACTTCACGATCCAGGAGATGGGGCTCACGATACACTACAATACGGAAGCAGGCGCGTACGACATCAATAACTATATTAAGGATAAGCGCGTCTGGGACGTGAGGGAAGGGTACGTGGAGGGGCTGAGCGGCATCGGGCTGGGCATCGAGGTCGATGAGGAGGAGGTGAGGAGCGTAGCCAAGGAGGCGAACGCGTGGCCACCGAAAGGGTTTGTTGGCCCTGATGGCAGCATCAGGGAATGGTAGCTTGAGGGCGCTGTCTGGGCAGGAGGGATGCTGTTGCATACCATGGGCTGTATACGGGGTTATAGCATCTCGGCCAGTTTCGGGAGGCTGTTTTTAGCTGTGCTATCATTTTCGGTTGTTGTACGTACCTCTTGTACTTCTCTTCTTCCATTCTCACCTACCCCTTTTGCCTGGCGCATACCTTTCGGATAGTTTAGTTAGTTTAGCATCAGCGCGGGCGGCAAGGATGATGGCGATTCTCTTCTCAGCGTTTTGTTATCGCGCAAATCCCTCCTCCTCCGTATCGAACTTCGACAAAAAGAAAAAGAACCCGTGCACATCCATGGTATTATTGTTCATTGACCTGGCTAAATGTATCTCCTAATAAAGCTCGCAAGCGCTAATCCGGGGGTATAAAAAGCCACATGAAAGAAGAATCTCGAAGCCACCCCGAATACCCTCTCTGTCCCTAAAAAAAAGAGAATCGACGCAAGAAGCTCTTCCATCCAACTCGCTCATGCGTCGTCTCCCAAGAGCCACAATCATGGCAAGTTGAGTTGGGTCGCACCAGCGCTTCCTCACTTACCCCCGTCTTCCGGCCCTATCTTTTTTCATATATTTCTTCATCTCTTGCTCGATATGTACCAATCATTCATTCATTCATCCTCGCCCTCCAACCACCGAATCCTCGCTCGATCCCTCACTCCCTTCTCCTCCTCATCCAACTTGCGCATGCTCTGCCGGACTTCGTCCTTGGCGAACGCGATTTCCTGCTGCTGGATCTTATACCAGTTCCGATGGCGTTCGCATTTCTTCTTCTTGCAGATGCCTTTGCCGAATTCTTCGCCTTCGGCTGGCTCGGTGGTAGTGGATGAGAAGACAGGGAGTGCGTCGCCGTTGATGGCAGGGTGGGTGGCTGTTGTTGGATCTTGCGATGGCTGGACCTCACCGTTCACCTGTACGGGGGATTCAGGTCCAGTCTGTGGGGGAACAATGGAGGTTGGCGGGCCGAGTTTCCGATCGTTCAGTTCCTTTATGCCATCTGGAGAACTACGCCAGACATCGAATTCCTCGTCCAGCCACACGAGACGGGTGTCGAAACCGCAAATGTCTTTGACGTTTTCCTTCTTCTTCAGTTCGTCGAGGACGCCCTTTGCGCGTTCGCGGACGAGGACGAGGAAAATGTCACGGTCATCAAGGAGTTTCTTGCGCGTGCGTAGTTCGTCTTTCTTGGTGGTTAGTGTACGGAGTTGTTCGGTTTCGGCGGTGTTGTAAGGGATCTGGTTGGTCATGATGATGGGTTCGGCGGTTGGCGCGTCTTCCATCTTGATATCGCTGTCCGTCCTTTCTTTAGCTGCGGTGGGTGGGGGACTCAAGACACCGTTGCCTAGCTTGCGGAACTCCGTGATGTCCTTGACGTTTGTGACCAGGGCTTTGAGTTCTCCGGGTTGAAGTATTCCACCGCGGGCCGGAGGCGGTGGTTTGTTCCCATCCGCTTCGCTGTCTCCTTTTGCCGCTGACTGCTGGCTAGAACCGGGCGCTAGTATGGGGGTCTCGGTTTCGGTGCCTAATTCCATGTTGGCGAACGAGTTGTTGGTTCTCCTCCCCTTCCTGGCTGCTTCAGGCAGGGGCGTCACGCCAGGTATCAGCTCATGCCCCTTTGCCTCCTCTTGTAACGCCAACCGCCTCATGAACTCGTGTCCGTGCTCTTTGCTACAGTACTTGGATCTGGGGTGACCACTGACACGGGCGGGCTGCCTGCAGCTTTCCAGGCGGCACATGGGTTTCCAGAGCGTCTCGCCTTGTCCTGCTTCGGTGCAATTGGGACCTAAAACGGTTCAATACTGGTATGGTGAAGTGCGAAGTGGACAAGCGTACAGTAGTATTTCTCGATCAATTCCCCCTCCTTCTCCGTCATGTTGATACACCGCCCATGGAACCAGTCCTCACATGGTCCATCACACGCGATCATCCATGTGTGATTGTCCGGCCCACGGCAGATGCAGAAGACACCATCTTCATCGTCATCGTCGTCATCGTTGGCAATGGATGAGCTGCGCTGAGGCGTCGCTGACTCTTGCTTGCGATTCTTGGGCGCAGGAGTCTTGCTCGCTCGACTGGAGGTTGGTGTAGCGTGGCGGGCCAAAGGGGATGACTTTTCAACGGCCTCGACGGGTTTGTCAATCTTGCGTTTCTTGGCTGCCGGTTTCACCGCGGTCGCTGTTCCCTTTTTCGGAGCTGGTCTTTTGCGACTGGACGCCGGTTGGGGTTTGAGCATACTGTTTTTGGCTGAAGCATTAGAAGGTGCTGGAGAGGCTTTGGGCTTCATGTCCGCCGTGGATATTGAAGCTTCGGTTTCGGGGTTCGGCTCCGGTGCAGATGAAGATCCTGGCGCGGGCACCGAAGGTTGAACAAATGTTGACTTGAGGTCACTCGCGCTGTCAGTGATCTCAGTCTTAACCTCAACTTGTTCTGACGGGGTGGGGAGGGTATCTGGAGCTTGGGTGGGCAATCGAGGCTGAGGTGAGTGCTGGCTGGTCTGCGAGGTCACTGGCGCATCTTCAGCGTGACCTGTATCGGAAGGACCGTGTATCAACGCAGCAGCAGTATCGATACCAGGCAGTATGGGTAGTAATGGTTCTTCTGGATGAATTAGAGGACCGAATTGGTCAGCGACTTGCGAATGACTGCTATCGGGCAATAGTGTCCGGAGTGGAGGTAAAGGTGTAATAGAGCTCTCTGCCGTTTCAGAAGCCCTTCTTGCTTTCACCTCACTGCTTGTAGGATGGTGGTATTGTTGCAGGCCTGGACTAAAGGTTGGTGATGTTGGCGCTGTCGCATGCGATTGATCGTAGGATAACGGAGGGGTGATTCGACTGGATGTCGGCCTTGACGAAGCCTGACCACTTGATTGACGATAGGCGCTCAGGTTCATGAAAGATGTGCCGTTTGGGTTTGTGGGTGACAGCAGTGGACCGCTGCTGGTGGCCGCATCTGCCAGGGTGTCAAGTGGAGATTTGACCGACGGTTGGACATTCGGTCCTCCGGTTTCCACAGGAGGTAGATCTGGCGGCTTCACTCCACTGAAATCCAGATCCTCACTTGCTGGGAGGGCTTCTTGGGTGGTCTCTTCAGAGGTCGGAGCTGGATTGAGTAGTGAAGATAAGTCGGCCATTGCGATGAATGGCAAACGAAACGATGAATCTCGAATGTCTGGTCAGAGGGCAATGGACAAGAAGATTAAGGTACGGGCGTTCATTTCCATCTACACGGACACTGGTACTGTACTTGACAATGATGCCGAACACTCTCAAGACACGCTGCTGTTGTCGGTGGACGCGAACGCCAAAGCAACAGTCTTCGTGGGGTTTGGATGATCGACCGCCAAGCTTTGTTCAAAACGTGCTCTAGCTCGTCTCCCATGAATCAATGTGTGGGTGACACTATGGGTGACACTGTGGGGAGGATCTGATTTGCCCCGTCACTGCCGAGATTGCCACCATCTGCATCGGCTGGCGAAAATCAGCTCTTGAAGTAGGTGTGTGTTTGCAGGTACCCGTATGACAACCATCATTCGTTCGCTGTCTAGTCCCAGCTGGCCTCCTGGCTCAGTTGGCCCTCTATTGGATCGGCGTCACGAACAGCATGCGTCCCTCCATCTCGACTTTCGGTTACAAGAAAGAGCATATCCTGGCACAGGACTCCTTCCGTATGGTAAAAGAACTTATGGCTACAGACCTATGCCGACCAACAGCCCGCGGTTCGGTGATCAGAATGCTCCACATATTGCCTGTTGCGAATATCAGGCGAGACTCCTGAGTATCAGCTCGGACGTGACACTATGTCACCAGATTTTGGCGTTGCCCAACAACGCATATGCCCTTGGCCAACACTCCATCGCCAGTGCAGCGGCCTCAGGCCAGACCCTCCAAGTTCATCTACACTGTTGCCCGTTTTGCCTGAGACACATCGCCACCTTGGACGGGTCGACTACCAGGAATGGGGGTTCGTGAGACATCGCAATGGCATGAATGAAAACACAGCCGAGAATAAACCCGAGCGAACAACGGCTCATAAAATATCCCATCAGCTGTTCCCTAGTATCAGCATACACTTAGGCTCAGACCAGATCGAGAGGCTCAGCTTCTACGTACTGTGTCCGCAGGTCAGAGCAGGTCCATGGCATCGACATCCAGCCGCGTCGCAGAGTGCCTCCCTGTTCTCAAGTACCTCGGAAAAGCCGTAGCGGTCGGTGTATTCGAGTTCATGCCGCCCAGCCCTGTTCCTCAGAACCGGCTGGAGTGGTTTTAAGATGGATGGGAATAGAGGGCCGGGCAATGGCCCAGGGCAGGATCCCGCCTTAGACTCTGTCAGCAGGCACCTCTGAACCACCATGGCTAGGGATACAGACCCAGAACTGGTCATCAATGATTCTCTTTCCGTCTAGGTTGCTTCTCGTCGCCGGATGAGCCAAGGCGAGAGGAAAAAGGTAAGCCAAAAGCAGCGCAATCTGCAGTGCAGCCAGTTCTACGGACTTCATTCCGGCCTTTGACTGTTTCTGTTCGTTCTTACTCCAGGACTTTTTGCTTCCTTTAACATTTTGGCGTGGGCCTAAATGCGCGTCCGGTTTCGGCGTGCCTCCACTTGACTATGCGACCTGCTCCACCGTTGAAGGCTGGAAACTCTTCAGGCGACTGGGCGGCTGGGGTTCGTCTCAACCAGCCAGGAAAACAAACCCCATAGCTAGGTTTGGCATGCAGCGCAAAGCGCCAATATAGACATCTTATTACCAATACCAGGAACACGACCCGTGACTGTCAAGCGCAAGCAGCCAATTTCCGCGGAACCTCCACAAGCCGCAGTAGCCAAATGCACCTCACACCCCTGCGCCACGCCTTTCTCGATCTGAAGTGGAGTAAAACTTTGGCTATCCCCTGGCTAGCGAATGCGTGTATAATGTTGTTGTCGTTGCATCGATGTCCCAGCAGCTGTGACTGCTGAAAGCACAAAACCCCTGCTTCCTTCTAGCTTGGTCCCGATCTCGCCCGAGTCCCTGTCAGAAGTCCATAATGACGAAACGAATATTCCTTTCAACGTTCTATATAAAGTCGAACCTTCCCAAGCCGCAGAGCTAGATTCCATCAAAAAGCACAAGAAGGACCTAACAGAATTGTAAGGCGAGCCCTCGGATTGGTGAAATCGAGGTCTCGTTTTAGCCTCACATCCGATCAATGCAGACCACACAGACCAGAAAAAAAGCAAATAAAGAAGAAAAAGTGACAATGCAGTAGGACCAGCCAACATCCACCACACCCTAGAGGCTACCTACCGTTCCATATCCATCCACGTTCTTCCCGGTGGTGTGGTGGGCTTATGAATGTCCTCGATGGCGAGCCTGCTGGTAATTGAATTACGCCCACAAGGGGTTTCAAATCCCAAAGGATCTGAAAGGGTTCGTAATTCTTATTATCCTTTTGCTGCTGGTTTGGTTTGGTTGATCGGGTGTGGGTTCGGATGTTGGCTGGTCCTACTGCATTGTCACTTTTTCTTCTTTAT
>QQTW01003964.1_pt1 | contig 11036 bp, 7 predicted proteins | sample 1904831 | NCBI WGS metagenome assembly QQTW01 (sample SAMN09435610, study PRJNA476489) | Subsurface metagenome, whole genome shotgun sequencing project.
ATGAAACTGACAACACGAGGTCATTACAGCGTCAAGGCTTTGCTCGATTTAAGCTTGCAGCCAGTTGGTTCGAGTGCAAATGGACGCGGTGGACGCAGTGCTAGTTATCGAATTAGCGTGCAGTCGAATGGTAACTTACTAATTGGTTCAGCATACACAAAACAAATGAACCTCCATCCTGGAGATGAGTTTGTGATTACTTTAGGTAAGAAGCACATTCGCTTAAAGCAGGTAGACGCAGACGAACGCGAAGAAAGCGAAGCGCTGGAAGCTACAGCTTAAATAGTTATTTGGTCTGCCGTCAGTGGTCTGCCGTCAGTGGTCAGTGGTCAGTGGTCCTGCCGTCAGTGGTCAGTGGTCAGTGGTCAGTGGTCAGTAGTCATTAGCAATTAGTTATTGCTAAGGACAAATGACTAAGGACAAATGACTAAGAACAAATGACTAAGAACAAAGGACTAAGGACTAAGGACAATTAACTATTGACTAACAACTACATCATTTTTTGATGGTACTGGTAAATAATGACGAAGTGCCTTAAGCGTGACTGCTAAACTACAGGTTAATGCGATTTGTTCGCGCTCCAGTAGACCTAAAATAAAGTCCTGATTATCGCGTCCTACCACTGGTAATTGATGCAAACCTCGTAGTGCCATACGGTCTAAAGCCTCGCGTAAAGGCTCATCACTGTATGCATATAGAATATCAGTAGTGGAGATATCCTTGAGAGTTTGATTAGATAAATTTTCTAGAGTTTCAGTAGATGGATTTGGGTATTTTTGCCAGTAAGAAAGGGCACTATTGATATTTTCAAGGGTAACAATCCCAACTAAATCCTCGGCTTCATCAATTACCAAAGCAGAGTGCGTGCGCGATCGCCACATAGATAATGCTGCCTCCAACACACCCATTGTTGCTGGCAGCTTTTTCGGATTGCCGTGCATCGCATCTTCGACTAAAATTTCTTGCAAAATTTCTGCCTGTTCGTCTTTAAATTCGGATAGACCAATTTGCTGCAAATTTGAGTTCGGGGTCGTATCGGGTTTCATTCGTTCTACCACCCAAAAACTTAAGCCCACTGCTGCCATTAATGGCAAAACAATCCGATAGTCACGAGTTAATTCAAATAACAATAAAATTGACGTTAAAGGAGCTCGCACGCTAGCAGCTAAAACCGCAGCCATTCCCACCATTGCATAAGCTGGGGGTGCTGCCATATGCGCGGCAAGTGCTGGGGCTATCAACGCCAAAATTTTCGCATATGCAGACCCTAAAGAAGCACCCAAGAACATTGCAGGTGCAAATACACCCCCAACAAAACCACTCCCCACACTAATCGCTGTCATCGCCAGTTTTACCACCAACAACACCACTAATAGCTGAAGCGATAACTCCACATCTTGAAGCATTGCTTGTACAGTACCGTAGCCAATTCCCAAAATTTGTGGTAATCGTAACGCGACAACACCAACAATTACACCACCAATAATCGGATGAATTGGGTTTGGAATCCGTCCTAACCATACTAAGTAAGGTACTTTCCCCTCAAAGCAAGCCTTCGCAAATCGAATCGCTTGGGTATAGGAAAGCGAAACTAAACTTGCCCCTAAACCCAAACCTAGATACAAAGGTAATTCCAAAGGACTGCGAACTTGGTAAATAGGTAATGCAAATGCTGGTTGAGAACCCAAGCCAATTTGGGCAGTTAAAGCTGCCAGTACCGCAGCTAATAACACCACACTGACAGCAGAAGTCGCAAACGATGTCGCACCCAATACCACCTCAAGCGCAAAAAATACTCCAGCAATCGGAGCATTAAACCCAGCCGCCAAGCCTGCCGCTGCCCCAGCACCCAAGAGCAGCCGCTGTCTTTCCTGCGATACTTGTAGTACTTGGGACAATAAGATGCCAAAATTGGCACCAATTTCTACGCTTGGTCCCTCAGGTCCCAAGGAAGCACCACTTCCTAAGGAAACCGCAGCCGCAAGCATCTTAGTAACGGGTCGTAATTGCTGCTGTACCCCTCTGCCTTCTGATGCGTCTATTAACGAATACAAGCTGGGTCCAAAGTCCTGGGTACGCCATCTCATCAAACCGACGATTAAACCGCCAAGGGTAGGAACGCTAGCAAGCGTCCATGCACCCCAAGCACCGATTACGCCCATGTAATTTTCTAACATGAGGTCATGAACTAGTTGGATTGAATAGTGGAAAGTGACGATACCCATACCAGTACCACCCCCAATCAGGACTGCCAAAAGTAATATCAGGGTTTCGGGGGATGGTTGAAAACGGTTCAGTAAATGAGTCAGTTGTTGAGAAGGAGTAGGCAAGGCAGGTTGTTCTACCACCTTCCTAAGTTCAGCGGGAGGCACGAATGTCATTGATGGGTGAAGTAAATCTAATAAAAAATTTAAATTTTCATATCTAACTTTTATTGTCAGTCATTATTTAGCAACCAGACAACCTCCATCTTTAGATTTTGCAAAGCTTTGGTTAAAAGTTACGAAATTTCACTCACACTCATAGCGAGGAAAATGGTTAAATAATAATGAATGGTTAATATGTCGCCCTTAGGGAGCAAAAGGCTACATCGGTTACGAGTCATTTTTACCGAAATCTAGCTATACTCGTGTTGCAATCGTTAAACTGTGCTGAAAAGAAATCATACTATATGTATAGGTTAATGACTTAAATTGCATCGAACTGGTAAAGAAAGCGTGCGTTTGACTTGAGAATTTTAAGATAGCTACGTGTTTTATTGCGAGTAAGTGGACTTTTGCGGACAAGGTAGATGAATATACACACCTTCGATAACTATTATTTGACTTGCCCTATTTGCCAAAAAAATGGTGCGCCAAAACCTGTAAAGTCCTGCGTGGGATTATTCAGTTGTCCCTATTGCCAGGAAAAGCTAGTGGTGTCGCAAAGCGGTCATTATGTCCGCGACCCGTTTGTATTGAGGCAAATGATAATTTCATCGGCATTGCGTCGTCAAAGCCGACCCTTGGCAAGGATTATTCGTGATTTTATTTTGCTGAAGCGTCCCTTGTTAGCGCTTGTTGTGGGAAGTGCAATTGTGTTTGGGATGATTGGGGCAACGCAGCAAAGTACTAATCTCGATGATTCGACTTTACGCAAGAGTGATATCGATAAAATTATAGATTGAAGTTTTAAATAAAATTACGACCGCATCGGCTCGTGGCATCTCGCTGCTATAACTTGCTATTATTGTCAGGCAGGATGCCTCAAGCCGTTTCGTAGCGATTGATTTTTTGGAATCATAACCGCGACGTATTTTTCGTTATTAGTATCATTCCCTCGGAAGCGTCAAGAATTGTCACAGAATTTAATTTGAGTTGTTCGAGGTCAGATTGTTTGAGTAAAACGTAGGGTTGACCGTTGTATTGCCAGTAGTATTGTAGTTCGCTTTTTTCGGCAGCAATGACAGTGCGATCGCAATAAAAATCCAATGACGGGCGATGATGCGAGGAAAAAGCATACAACTTACTAACAGCGGGGTTTACCCGTTGAATCATAGCTGCTACAGGTTTAACAGGGTAATCTTCGTTAATTTCCCAAACCCAGTAATTCGACTTCACAAACAGCAGCAGCGAAACATAAGTACCCCAAAGCAAGACCTTCAAAAATTGCGCGTCACTACGTTCTGCCAAGATAGCAGCTAGTGCCATTGTCACAGTAACCGCAGCCAGTATTAGCTGTAAATCGGGTTGCGGTGGTTTGGCAAGACTGAAATAAATACTACCACCCCCTGCGACTGCCGTGAGGATACCTAAACCTTTCACCCAAAGGCGGGAGTATGATGACAGCAGAGGAATGTTTTCGACTTGTGCAAATTGGGCACCGAGTGCGAGGGCTAAACTTGGGTAAATTGGGAAGACGTACCAAGGTAGCTTAGTACTCATAAAGGTAATCGAAACAAGATAGACACAAATCCAGATAATTACTAATTTTGCCCAACTGAGGTTACGATTTTTCCAAGTTAGACACAAACTCGCAGGCAAAAATAACAACCAAGGATGAGTATATTTAATAATTTCGAGTAAATAATACCAAGGTGGCTGCGAATGTCCTTCAACTGGTTTCCAAATCCGGCTCAGGGATTGGTCTACCATGCCGACATTAGTAAAATCATTACCGTAATGCTGCCATTGGGCACCGTACCATAACCCTACAGGCAAAATACCAATAATGATGGCTGTCCACATGTAGCGATTGGTAAGGAGTCGCGGAGTATCCCAAAATAGAAATGCAAATGCTACAGCACCCAGTAAAACCCCCAACATTCCTTTCGTCAGGCAAATCAAGCAAAATCCAATCCCAACACCAAGGCAGTAGCGGAGATTGCGACGCGATCGCAAAGCACATAGCATCATCACCATGAAGAAACATACTGATGCTCCATCTAACATTGCCAAGCGTCCGTGCCGCACCACAGGCAACATCGTCACGTAGACCATAGCACTATAAACAGCGCAAGAGCGTTGATAAAAAATCTCACGTCCAATGCAATACAACAAGGGCACCGAAATCGCTGTTAAAATTGCTCCAGGTAAACGTGCCGTCCACTCATGTATCCCGAAGAAGGAATACATCCAAGCAATCAGTATATGTAACAAAGGAGGCTTGTTATGATATGCCTCACCTCCCAGTGTTGGGTAAAGCCACCGCAGTGAACCAGCTGGAGCGCGAGATATTTCACGAGCAACTTGTGCTACAGTACCTTCGTCCCAATCCCGTAGCGGCAATTCTCCTAAATTTATGGTAAAAATTACTACTGCTGCCACAAGTAGCACGATCGTCCATATCCAATCTAGCCGTTTTGCAAAAGCTCGATATTGTTTTTCTAGACGACCCCAAATAAAACTTCTTTCTTCCATGGTGTAGGATAGTGATTTTGCTTGCGAGTTCACTTGCTTGTTTAGACGCTTTGAAGTATGTAATGTTGCTATCCGCTAACAACGAGTGTCTTCATCATCCCCAAACTTTAAATTACCTCAACTTTTAAGAATCGGTAAGAACGTTTTTTGACAAACCGTAGGTTTTCTTTTAAATTCGTCTTGCACTTAGTAAAAATCGTCAAAATAACCATTAGTAATAAATATAAATAAAAAAAATCAGCCTCAGGTAATAATTTTCAAGATCCAATTCCGCCATCTACTAACTAGTTATATATAGGAGTTTATAACTATGGATTTACCATTTATTTTCGACTTAGCTATAGGATTAATATTTATCTACTTAATTTTAAGCTTATTAGCATCAGAAATTCAAGAACTGATTGCAACTGTCTTTCAATGGCGCGCCGAACATTTAAGAAAATCAATCGAAGTTTTTTTAGCTGGCGATTCTCAAAATTTTGATGAAGCTAAGGTGATGCAACTTGCCAATCAAATATACGGCAATCCACTTATCAAAAGCATTAATCAACAGGCAAAAGGTGTTATTTCTAATATTCCACGTCGGGCAACTTGGGCGATGGCAAATATATATCGTTCGTTTAATAAAAATACTAATTTAGATGGTAAATCGCAAACAGTCTTTGGCGATAGTAGGCGGAGCGGACCCTCGTATATTCCATCAAATATTTTTGCCACAACACTGATGGAAACATTGCAGTTCCCTATGTTGGCTCAAAGACTTTCCGAATCGCGTTTGGATAATTTCAAAAATCAACGTTTGACGGAAATACAGGATGTAATTTTTGGATTGCAAGAACAACTTGGAGATAATGATGAATTTGCCGATTTCTTTAATTTTGCATATCAGGGTTATTCCGAGTTACAAGCTGATTTTGAGCAAGTTATCTGGAATTTACAACAAAATAAGTCTGACTTAAATAATAGTATTAATCGCATGACTGCAAGCCTAAATAGGTATATTGAATCATTTCAGTTAAATTCACCAAATAATGAGTTAGTAGCTAAAGCCTTACAGCGATTGCAGTTTCTTAAAAATAATTCATTTGCAAATGTCGAAGATACTATATCTTTAGCTGGGTTAAGACCAAATGTTAAAGAAGTTGCTCAAGCGATTCAGCGTGGGACTAATATATATCAAGAACTAGCTATATCTCTTCAAGATAAAGACAATGAGACATTTCAAAATCTCGAAAAATTAATTGATAGATTACCTCCACCATTGGCAAATAATATTACCAAATTAGCACAGCGTGCCGAAATGAATATTACAAATACTAGTGAAGCTGTAAATACTCTACGTCAAGAAATAGAAAATCATTTTGATAGTTCAATGGAACGTGCTTCTGGTGTCTACAGGCGCAATGCCAAAGGTGTAGCTTTATTGATTGGTTTGATTATTGCAGCAGCTACTAATGCTGATGCGTTTCACATGATTAGCCGATTGTCAAAAGATTCAGCACTGCGCGATACAATTACTCAAAATGCCGGACAAATTGTTTTACAAAATCGCAATCAACTAGGCTATGTTGATATTGGAACTTTGCGAAGTCAAACCGATGAAGCTTTAAATAATATTGCTTTACCAATTGGTTGGACAGATGCAAATTTGGAACAACAAATTTTATGGAATAGCAAGAAACAAAAGCAATTTCCATTTTTTAAGATTATTACTTTAATTCCTGGTTGGATTGTAAGTGGTCTTGCGATTGGAATGGGTGCGCCATTTTGGTTTGATTTGTTAGGTAAAGTAGTTAATGTCCGCAATACAGGTAAAACCCCAGCTTCTACTACTCGAAGCGAACAGTAATTATGTAATTGTTGGCACGTTGATAAAATTAAAACTCATACAGCAGCAAGCAGATTACATAAAATACAGTAGGGGCACGGCATTGCCGTGCCCCTACGATAATCTAAACTTACTTACACGCTGTACTTTCTGCGCCTCTGCGATGCGCGATGCCCGGTTAGAGTCGATGGGGGCTATTATGCCCCGCACCTCTCTGTTAGAACCGGACGTGTAACTTTAGTTACATCCGGCTCCCGATATTCTTAGGGTGTTTCCCTTTTGCTCATGTGGATATAATCGTGGCAGGACTCATGTACAGCGATTAGATTTTTTGGTTTCCAGTTGCTGTGATTCCCATCAATGTGGTGTAGGTGTACTCGTTCTTCACTTGTGCATTTTAAACCACAGTGTCCACAGGTATGGTTTTGTCGTTTTAGGGCTTTAGAGATGTTATTGTCGTATGACTTACTGTTGCGTTCGCTCCAGTACGTTAAATCGCCGTCGTAGGGTGATTTATTACCTTTGACATTAACATGTTTGTTCTCGGAGAAAGAAACCGATGGGAACGCTTTATCTAATAATTTCTTACTAGTGTGGCTGTCTTGTTTGGTTTCTTTATTAAATACCTTATATGTCCTGTGTTGGATGTGGTAAAGCGAGAATCTTGACCCATCCATTTTGCAGAACTTATGGTAGTTTCTCCACCCTCTAACTATTGGTGCGAGCTTAAGAGCTTTTACCTTGGAACCATAATTCGAGCAGTTAACAATGGCTTTTACCTTCTGGCGGAACTTTTTGTAGTTATCCACTGAGGGAGTACATCTAAATTTTCCGTTGCTTTGCACTTTGAAATGCCAGCCGAGGAAGTCAAAACCATCTTTCGTAGCGGTTATCTTCGTCTTCTTCTCGCTTACTTTCAATCCTCTTGCTTCTAAGAACTGGCTTATTTTTTCGAGTATGGATGTTGCATCGTCTAATGGTTTTAAGATTATTACCATATCGTCGGCGTACCGTATTGATTGGTGAATATCCTCTATTCCGTTGAGAGCGATGTTAGCTAATAGTGGACTGACTACACCACCTTGGCAAGTTCCTTGTTCTGGAAATTCAGGGTTTATTCCTGCTTTTAAGCAGCGGAAAATTCCCGATTTTATGCCCAATGGAGCTATAAGGTTATCCATTATTGTGGTGTGTGAGATCCTGTCAAAACACTTTTCAATATCGAGTTCTATAACCCGTTTATTGATTCCATTTGCGCCTGAGTTTAGGTTTAAGAACAGGATTTTCTGAGCATCATGTGCCGAGCGACCCGTTCTAAATCCATAGCTTCTTTCGTGGAATAGTGCTTCGTGCGCTGGTTCCAATGCATACTTTACAAGGCATTGCCACGTTCTATCCGCAATGGTTGGAATTTTGAGCATCCTGGTACTGCCATCCTTTTTTGGTATAGGAATACTGCGTAACTTTTGGTGTTTCCAATTATTACTAGATGCTCTGAGCAGTTCTTCAAGCTCAAAGCGCTCCTTAAAGTTAAGGGACTTTTTGCCATCAATGCCTGCTGTTTTCTTACCAGCGTTTAGCTGAGTTACTTGACGTATTGCCAATAATCTAGCCGCAGTGGATTTCATGATAAGTTTTTGAAGAGACATAGCTTTACGCTTGTTTCCTTCTCGAACCGCTTTGAACACCCTTTTTTGTAGGCGAAATAGGTTACGTCGGAATTTCTTCCAGGGTAACGTCTTCCAAGATTCACTAACCTCATGGTTGTGCCTAATCATGCTCTAACTCCAAAAAGTGTTACCTGAATACCTTGCGAAAATTACTTCGCATCCTACCCAAATCAAAACAATTCCGTATCTCGTCTTACCTACTTGGGGTTCGACAATCCCAAGACCTTTGATTCGTTTTTATTCGTTCCCTCCGAAGATTGCTTGTCCCGTTAGGTGTAGCCACTTTGACCATCAGAAACCCTAGATTCTTGCTGCTATTAGCCTGAATATGCAGCGGGTTTTAGCTCTGATGAAGTCAGGTTTTTTTGAGTTATGTCCTGCTTGATGGTAGGTCACTTTTTTAGGCTCTGTTTCACCGTGGGGACTCCCTGTTAGCACCAGTGTCAATCCATAACGATTGTCTGATTGCGGTCGGGTAAGGTTCGAGAGTTACCTCTCTCCCCTCCCCTAAGAACCGTGCATGAGACTTTCGCACTCACACGGCTCAAGCCTTACTTCAAGCAATTGGACTTGGTTTTTGAATGTTCCTGTTTATGGCAAGCTTTGTGCAAATGCTGTAGGTTTTCTAGGTCGTCTAGTCCACCTTGGGCAACAGGAGATATGTGATGGGTTTCGATTTCTTCCCCATTGAATAATGGTTCACCACAGATTGGACAAACCCAATTTTGGTTTTGAGCAATTTTGTAATTCCGAGAGTTTTTCTCCCAGTAGCTCTTACCATATTTTTGGTGGCGTTTTTCCCAATATTCACTGAGTGAAGGGTCATCTGGCGACGCTTTACCCTTGACCTTTACATGGCGTTCGATGGGTGTGTACGCTATTGGGTATAAAATTAAGTCCTTTTGTTTCCCTCGGCGGTCGCTAGTTGTTGTAGCGAACGTCCATTTGTTGCCATTGATGGTTTTAAAGTAACGCTTCTGTACCCATTTTGTGTTTTTGTTTGGGTGTCTACGCTTTGCCCAACGCCAAAGGTATTGCCATGTTCTGCTTTTAACATAGGCAAAGGTTTCTTTACTTACTACTCCTTTGTAATAGTTAGCAAAACCACGGAGAATTGGATTGAGTTTTTGTATGACTTTCTCTTGTTCGCTCCCATTCATTGCTTTAATTTCTTTCCCAATTCGCTTACAAAAATCTAAGACTTTTTTCTTCGAGGGTTTGATAAGCAGTTTGCCATTATAATGGCGGTGGTTGAAACCAAGAAAATCAAAACCATCTTCCATTGACGTAATTAGCGTCTTCTCCGAACTGAGTTCGAGTCCTCTTTTAGATAACCATTGCTGAATCTGGATTTGGGCAGTTTCGAGACTTCCTTTGTCTCTAGCTGTAATGATAAAATCGTCAGCAAACCTAACCACTCCTAACTTTGGGTTGGTGGATTTTATGAATGTTTCTAATCCATCCAATCCAATATTGGCAAGTAGAGGGGAACAAACCCCGCCTTGTGGTGTACCAGTGTCTGTTGGGTTAAATTTCCCCTTGAACACAAATCCAGCTTTTAACCATCCTTTAATTAGGTTCCTTTTCGGGAATTTGTTAATCATGTCTAGGATGGATTCATGGGCAATATTATCAAAGAATCCTTTAATATCAGCTTCTAAAACCCATTTGTCTCTATCGCTTTTCAGTCTGATATAGTTCTGACTAATTGCATCTAGGCAACTTCTTCCGGCTCGAAATCCATAGGAGTTTGGTTCAAACACGGCTTCCCATTCGGGTTCTAGCGAGTTAACTATTATTGCTTGTTCGATTCTGTCCCGCACGGTTGGAATTCCGAGCGGTCGTTTTTTACCGTTGGCTTTGGGTATCTCCACCCGTTTTGTCGGTTGTAGATTTCCGCCGTTCCAGTTATTAACTAGAATCACTCTTTGCTCTGGGGTATTGATTATTTCTTTGTCAATTCCTGCCGTTGCTTTACCTTTATTGGTTTGAGTAATACGTCGAACAGATAATAATAGATTTGCGTAGCTTTTTTGCATCAACTTCTGTAAGTTTCTCAACTTTTTGAAGTTACCAAGTTCTCTTGCACGAAAGATTCGATGTCGTAGATTCTTAACAAGCTTGTTAACTTTACGCCAATTGATTTCGCTCCAGTTTTCAAGTTGTTTCTTTAGTCCGTTTGTAGACATTACTGTCTGCATCTAACTTGTCCTCGGATTAAGTTTCTTTAACATTTAGTTCTTTCGTATAAGACCTAGATGAAGTCTGCTTTCCTTTCGGTTAGAGGCAAATTTTGAACCTCTATCCTATCCATTACAGATAGGCGTTCGCTTTTTCATCCATCCTCTTCCCTCCAGAGATTTCTGCTTCCCTTGCGGTTAGCTTACTAGGAATATCGACATTTTCTAGACTCTGTAGGGTTTACCCCGTTGTATCGTTTAGCTTTATGTCATCAGTTAGGTGCTATTTCTTCTGCGGCAAGATTTTTGTTCATACGATATTTAAAACAGGGAGTTAAATATCCGCTTGCTTACCTTTTGGTTGGAGCTTATCAGCCTTATTTAGCTCCTTGCTGGATAACGCAGTTTCAAACAATAGTTCACGTTAGTTCACCATTTGATGACTCTCTTTGGCTCCTAA
>QQTW01003965.1_pt1 | contig 11036 bp, 8 predicted proteins | sample 1904831 | NCBI WGS metagenome assembly QQTW01 (sample SAMN09435610, study PRJNA476489) | Subsurface metagenome, whole genome shotgun sequencing project.
GTGCGGCTGGCGCGGCTAGAGGGCAGGTCAAGGGTGCGCTTTCAAGCAAGCAACAGGCAAAGGGTGCACCGAGCAAGGTGACGGGCAAGAGTCGCTGAGCAGAGTTAGCAGTGGAGCTTGGAGTGGGTTTTTCGTGATGACGCAGGTAATATCATATGTGCTCCAGATGCATGGCTGAGTTGAGAAGGCAACAACAATGCCGCTACGAAGGCATCCATGGTTTTCCATCCTGTGCGATGATAGATTTGCCCTGCTAATCTCATCTGGCGAGCTTCTTCTCATGGAAACTCCATCTCGTCGCGGATATGAAGCTCTCTCACATCCCCTACGTCTCTCACCTTTCCTCGATTTGTCTTCCCGGTCCTAATAATGTGCGAGTCAGTAATGGAACTCCATTCAGATTCGTTGAATCAGTTCAACAGGTGGCCTGTCTTGCCCAGTCACGTGATCTCTCACCTACCAATCCACAGCCCTGGTCGTTGACGAAAGCCTAACTCAATGCCCAACCAGCCTCCCCACCCATCTTACAGGTATGACACTCCATATGGCCGTTGTACGATTGTCAAGTGAGGATAAAGAGCGACCGCCCTGGCAAGGCAAGTGGATGCCTAACATTGTCTTTACGCCTATTTCCAATTCATAACGAGTTGCAATACCATCATAAAGAGTTAGAAGGCTAACAAGACTAGATATGAAACGAGAGTACTTCTAGAGTTGCTTCCCTGAATCAGAGATCTTACCGCTATTTTCCCTCCTGCTTCTTGAGCTGAAACCGGGAGCAAATCTGCTGTTCTGATTTGGATAGGGTTAGTGAACTGATGTTCTACGTAGTAGATTTTCAAGGTGAATGCTAAAATTGACCGTCCGCTCATTACGTAGTAAGCTCCCGATAAAATAATCTCCATCACGACGCTTACCAAACAACATGAAAGCTACACGACTCCCTTATCAACATGAAAATAGAACAAGGAGGTTGACGGACTTCGAAGTTTTGTAATCTTTTGCTGTTGCTTGATAATCGCTGGTATTATTAATTAATTATGACAAAGATTTCTAGTGCTCCCTGCGCTGCACTAGTTTGTCAGATGCTGCATCGGCCCCTATTGGTCCTGTGGTCTGACGGGAAACTTATTCGAGTGGCGCGAAGACAAGCTCTAGTTACCGGAATGGAGATACAGTGACGTGCTAGTAGAATGCGTCGTATCACCATCATTGATGAAGCTTTTGTTCTCGCACGACGAATGCTCTAGCAAATGTATGCAAGACCTGTACGTTACTTAAACGCAAAAGTCCAAAATCTCCCGATCTATAGCAAAGGATGTAGCGCTTCCATATCGAGTAGTCACGACAACAGTCAACTACTAGTTAGTGGCCCAAAATGATCGGCGCTTCGATCGATGATCTCAGATTGGACTAAAATGTAATTCAGACTTCCGTAGTGTTGGAAATCATCTGCGCTTATTTCCGCACACCCAGTACTTCACTACGTAGATGATGATGTTTTGTAAGCAGAAGTAGTAATGATTTGTGATGGGCAGCAGCAATCCCGTTTCGAAGACGCGTCAAGGCACACAAATTTGAGCCTAACAATGGGTACATACAGGCCGCAAGAACCTTTCAATCCAGATACAAAGAGGACGGATGTACCATTCAATGGGGGCGCAATATTCAACAGATTCACCACGTTCCTCAATTAATGCAGGGACCTGCAGCAAACTCCGATCGCTTGTGTCAACATTCCGCACCTGTACCATCATTAAAAAGTCACCTTGTGCCCTCGGGAAATTTGTGTTCTTTTACACCCTGACTGGTCTTTCACTGTGTCCATCCTAACCCTTCTACCATGGGCTCCCTTGATAGGTCCTTACCGAAAGACGTCCATCAAGTCGTGATCATCGGCGCTTCATTCGGAGGCATTCCAGCAGCCCATGGCCTGCTCAAGGACGTCTTTCCAGCCCTATCCACCGTACGCAAACAGAAGTACAAGGTTGTACTGATTGCGCCAAATGACCATTTTTACTGGAAGGTTGGCGCGCCCCGAATGATCGTCAAGCCAGAGGCTCTTCCTCTGGAGAAACTTCTTCTTCCCATTGCCGATGGTTTCAAGCAGTATCCCAAAGACCAGTATGAGTTCATTTATGCATATGCAACCTCAATTGATCCAGACAAGAAGACAGTATCCACATCCACCAATGAGAATGTCCATTACGATAGCCTTGTAATTGCTTCCGGCACTACCTTTGCAACTCCGGTGTGGTCCACCTCCAATGGCTTGGATGCGCTCCGAGCGGACTTGGCAGAACTTCACGAGAAGCTACCAGTAGCCAAGTCAATTCTGGTTGGTGGAGGCGGTGCAGTTGGCACTGAGACCGCAGGCGAGCTTGGGGCGGCCTTTGGAGGGAAGAAGGAGCTCACATTGCTGTCCGGATCAACTCAACTGCTTCCAAGGCTCAGCAACAAGAATGTCGGTAAAGATGCTGAAGCACGCTTGACCAAGCTAGGAGTCAAAGTAATCCATGGTGTGCGCGTGATATCATACAGCAAGAATGCGGAAAACAAAACGGTTATCAGGTTGAGTGACGGAACAGAAAAGATCGTTGACCTCTACATCGAGGCGACCGGCGACCGACCAAACAGCAAGTTTGTGCCAGAGCCATGGCTAGATCCACGCGGTTTCGTCAAGACTGATGGCCGAACACTACGCCTCGACGTCGCGGATCTGCAGAATGTGTATTGCGTTGGGTCAGTGGGTAGTTATTCGACTGGGAGTATCTTTGATACGAAATTTGCCATGAAAGCGTTGCTAGAGAGTATTCGCTTGGATCTGACGGGCAAGCGTGAGACTTCCTCATCTTCTATCGCCTCCCTCGATCCAACTCCACCTGGATGGATGGCTTGGCTAACGAGTTGGATTCCGTTTTACGGGTCTACAGAAAACGGCACAAGAAAAGTCTTCTACAAGAAGTTCCAGAGCGATCTGCAATTTATTCCTCTTGGTCCCAAGCAAGGTGTGGGTGTTGCTTTTGACTGGAAAGTGCCTAGCTTCGCTGTCGTCATGGCGAAGAGCAAGGATTACATGGTCAGCAACGCACCGAAATTGGTGGATGGTACGGACTAAAGCAAGAAGTGCAAGGTGATTGTTGCGCAGAATTATTTGATACTGTACAATGATAAGTAATGTCAAGGAGCGGGTTAGAGGAGTGAGCCGGACTGGCTCCGTTTGTAAGCACTACAAGATTCTGGAGATTCGATAAACCAGAAGAGTACAGAAGGCCAGTTACTCTTTGTGACAGTATAGATTGCAGAGTAGGCCATCGAAGTTTGGTAATTTGCTGAGCATTGAGGCGTCAGAATTGAACCCGAAATTGCCCGCCAGCTGCCAAAGCTCTTTTCCTCGAAACTGATGCTTCCTCATCTGATCTCAGTATTCACATCATATTCCACTCCCGGACAGGAATACGTTCTGTCCAACACTATTTCTTCATTGTTGATCCGGCGCAAAGTCCAATCGATCGCATTGAAGTAGACAAGAGCAGCTCCATCGGTCCCGCCAAATGTTGAAGCCAGCTCTGTCAACCTCCTCGGTTCGACGAGCTACAGCAGTTGCACATGCCTCGTGCTTGAGAAGAGCAACTGCGGCACAACAAGCTGCTGCAACTTACCACAGACCAAGACTGGTCCAAACTATATCTACTCCAGCTCTGTCTTCGCCCTCCACGTCCCAACGGAATCCAGGCAGAACGCATTATACCAGCAGAGCCTTTACATCCACCACGAGAATGGTAAGAGACGTTTTCCATTGGACTAAACTTCCTCTGAATTCGCCTTATTATGATACAGCCAGGCGGACTAGGACATGTTCTGCGTGGGGTTCAAGCTGACCTGGGACATCTACAGGCTGCTTCGACAAGGACAGAAAGCGACGCATTCGGAGAGATCCAGGTGAGCACATACAGATCAGGTTGAAGACAAGAGCAGGGTTGGTGACAGCTGGTACAGGTGCCTTCAGACAAGTACTGGGGTGCTCAGACTGAAAGGTGAGAGGCCCAACGCCGGAGGCTCTACCTGATGAACACTTAGTACAATGCTGTTGTAACTATAACTGTTCATGATCGCTCATCCGGATTCTGGACATCAGGTCACTGGAGAACTTCAAGATCAATCAGCCTCAAGATCGAATGCCGCCAGGAGTGATCAAAGCATTTGGCATCTTGAAGGGTGCTGCTGCAACGGTGAACATGAAATATGGGCTTGGTGAGGAGTCTGGTCACCCAGAGTTCGGACTCGGTTACTGATCTTGAAAGATCCCAAGATCGGAGAAGCAATCCAGCAAGCAGCTGCTGAGGTTGCTTCTCTCAAACTAGTCGATCACTTTCCTCTTGTTGTTTGGCAGACTGGTTCAGGTACCCAATCCAACATGAACGCCAACGAGGTCATCTCCAACCGCGCAATCGAGATGTTAGGAGGAACGATGGGAACCAAGAAGCCAGTCCATCCAAATGATCATGTCAACATGTCCGCCTCGTCGAATGACTCTTTCCCAACTGTCATGCACATTGCCGCTGTCCTCGAGATTGAAGGCGACCTTCTCCCTGCCCTCAAATCTCTCCGTGACGCCCTCAAAGCTAAAGCCGACTCTTTTGAGAAGATCATCAAAATCGGCCGAACTCATCTCCAAGACGCCACTCCTTTGACTTTAGGTCAAGAATTTGGTGGCTACGTTGCCCAGCTCGACCGGAACATCGAACGCATCGATGCCTGTCTTCCACATCTTCGTCAACTAGCACAGGGCGGCACGGCAGTAGGCACAGGTCTGAACACGTTCGTTGGTTTTGCCGAAAGCATCGCAGAAGAAGTATCGAAGCTAGCAGGCACGGAATTCAAAACCGCCCCGAATAAGTTCGAAGTACTCGCCGCGCATGACTCAATAGTGGAAGCAAGTGGAACTCTCAACACGCTCGCCTGCTCCCTCTTCAAAATCGCCCAGGATATCCGCTATCTTGGATCCGGCCCCCGCTGCGGACTAGGAGAATTGCAACTGCCGGAGAACGAACCCGGATCCTCCATCATGCCCGGTAAAGTCAACCCTACTCAATGCGAAGCACTTACCATGCTCGCTGCCCAGGTCATGGGCAATCACGTCGCCGCCACTGTCGGCGGCATGTCCGGCCAGTTCGAACTCAACGTTTTCAAACCGCTCATGATCCGCAATCTGTTGCATAGCGTCCGCCTTCTCGCCGACGGAATGCGCAGCTTTGAGAAGAACCTGGTTGTGGGGATCAAGGCGGACGAAAAGAGAATTGAAACGCTGCTGCATGAGAGTCTGATGCTGGTCACATGCCTAAATCCCGTGATCGGTTACGATATGGCGAGTAAGGTGGCCAAAAATGCGCATAAGAAGGGTTTGACACTTAAGCAGAGTGCGATGGAATTGGAGGCGTTGAGTGAAGAGGATTTCGATAAGTATGTGAGGCCTGAATTGATGTTGGCGCCGAAGGAGAAGAAATAGCAAAGTGTAAGAGGAGGCAGAAAAAAAGGTAAGGATTGTATATTCTAGGAATAAAAGTTGATGGTCTGAAAGCTGCTACATTTTTCTACCTTCTGCCATCATCTTGTGAAAGATGCTTGAAAGACTGTGCAAACTAGCCGGTTCATTATTTCCTCAACCCCTGGCCTGGGTCAGACTCACACTGATACCTCGTGCTGCCATCCACGTCTTGAGACCATGACAAACGCCATGAGGTCAATGTTAGCATATTCAACTTGGCTGGCCTTGCCTGATTACTCGAGCCCCAGACTGGGTACGATAGCATGCAATCTCTACGGACCATCGCCCATCCCTCTCGATTCGAACCATTCAGCTCCTTTCCCCACCTCATCCTCCTCCTGTTACTCTACTAAGTACGACGATGTCGAATGTGCCTGGGCTCCACTTGGTCAGCGTACATACGTCATGCCAGCCCCAGCGGGATTGTGAATAATGGCAAAAAACATTGCGTTCACTGAGGATCTCGCCGTGCTGCCCCTTTAAGTGAGGTGTTGTTGTGTGGTTTGAAGCAAAGAAATGTTCTCGGTTGGTTCAGATCATGGGTTTAGGTGGGATAATGGGCGGCTGGGAGGATGGCGGAATATGTGTGTCATCTCGTTGGATGATCAGGGTGAGGTTGCATGGGGGGGGTTATGAGGATTGGTGGGAAGGCTGAGTTTGTAACTTGTAAGAGGCTCTGGAAGTTGTTCCTTGGGCTCCTCTATTTCCTGTCACTTTACTTAGCTTTTCTTGTCTACACAAGTCATTCCCTCGTCCAGTCTCACACTATATCTTTCTATCATATCATATCAAAGTCCATCTGACCCCATCCACCAGCCACAGCGCTAGCTTAATCCTTTCGTCCACCTCGACTGTGATCTTTGCTTGGTCGAGATAAAGTATGAATGCTTGGAACGAAAGTCAAGTACCGATCTGTACTGGAGCTGGTAACAGATAGCCATGTGCGCTGGACTTGGGTGTGCTGATGGATAAGTACTAATTTAGGAGGTTGGCTGAGGTTCTGCCTGATATTCCGGGTTAGGTACTCTTACTCTTACTGTAGCGTTTTGGGATGGCTGCAGGAGTAGACGCTGTTGGCTGCATTTGGTTCGACGGCGCTCTTTGGTATGGGGGAGGAAAGGGGGGAGTTAGGTAATCACCAACTCCAGCCCGCGGCCCTCCTTGTAGGCTTGTTATACAGCTTCACTCTTCGGCTACTTGAGTACCACAGTAAAGGCCGGTACTGTAGATGGGGCCGGTCCTGGCTGGGAGGGAGCTAGTTAGAGAGGTAGGTTAAAGGTAGGTGGTTTGGGGGTATAAAGAAGAAAAAACCTGTGAAAGTTTTCAGTATTTGCGTTGGACAGAAGGGATTGTTCGAGTCCGCCTCTTAGGGTTCATGTCCTATTTGGGCTGGTAAGTTTAAATAAGCTGATACTCCCTCCCAGGACGAATGATGTATTAACAGACGAAACTCATGCTCTAAATCAGATGGGACGGGACAAAGGAAGATAAACTGTGAATTTTGCGATATTGTTTTCATATATCTATATATATATCTCTCGCGCTCTTTCTTATTTCATTGTAGTGCTCTGTATTACAGCGCATATGATTTGCCGTGCTCGGAATTCAAGAAATCAACCAAACCTCCTCTCGAACAGCAGATCTTTGCCAGGCACACAGCTTCGATGCACTGTTACATCGCAACATCACATCATCACCGCGACATGGTCATCCATGTATTTGTCGATATCGCCCAAAAAGCAGGCGGCCACGATACAGACCACGCCAAACGCGATGCTAGCCAGATATACATACTTATAGCTTTCCGAGTAAGCCATCCTGCCCGCAACGATGACCATCTGATAGGCCGTCTCGTTCCCAGCAATCCCGGGTATGTTGCGAATGCCATCGGTGAGCGATATGGCAGTGAGCTCGATGGCTCGGGTGATGTCAGTGACGTTTGTGATGTTAAGCTGCGAGACCATGACGCCGCCGACGTACGACTGGAGTTTGGGGGCAAGTTTCGATATGTAGATATTGGTATAGGCGGCGTAGCCGATCGCGCCGCCGATGACGCGGATCGAGAGCGTCAGTGCCGTGATAGTGGCGATCAGGTCGTCGGGGCAGATGATGGTCGAGATGATGGTCGCGGGCACCACAATGCCACCGATGCCCAGCCCGGCGAGGACCAGGAGTCCCCACAGTTTATCCAGGTTGTCGGGGGTGGCTGCAGCGAGACTACCGCAGCCGGCTGTCATAAGGACAGAGGAGATTATCATGAGCTCTTTGTTGTGGCCGTAGGCGCTCAGGAGCCACAGGACGATGCAGGCGCCGGCCATGACGCCAAGGCCGAGGGGGAGGCCGCGGATGCCGACGCCAACGGGATCATGGCCGTAGACATTGAAGGCTTGCGAAGGCCAGAACACCAAAGCGCTGAAGAAGTTGGCACCGGAGATAAATGTGATGATCAGGGTCAGGGCAAGGATTCGCGGTTCTCGCTTCAAGCGGGCAGGGAACATAGGATACCCGGCGCCATAGGTTTCCCAGATGCAGAAGGCTCCAACCAGGCCAGCCCCTAGCAGAAGGGGAACAAGGACATGTGCAGACGACCAGGGGTACTGAGGAGGTGTCAGTGCGAAGCGAAGGGATGGTTGTTCACGGGTAGAACCCACTTGATACCCGCCCCACACCAGACCAGCCATGAATAATATCAAACCAGCGATGCTCAACAACCCACCAATCCAGTCAATTTCCGCTAGAACCTGCTTCCTCGTCAATCCTCTAGGGTGCACCTGAAGAGGTGGGAAGTAGAAGAATAGTGTTGCGAAAAGTCCAACCGCAGCCCATGCTCCACCTGTTGCTGGTCGTCAATACACACTTATTCGGACCAAGATCCTGTAGGCACATACAGAAAGCGCCACAATATCTCCAGCCAGCTTCTGCCGCAATCAGTTGCCCCCAGAGTACCGATGGGCAGAATGGAAAAATGCTCAACATTAAGACTGCAACGTATTTTCCACGGCTTCTAGTTGGCGCCAGCTCCGCAGTGCCAGCAAGGGAAGTCAATTCGCAGACTCCAGCACCTACACCTGCAATGGCCATGCCTCCAATGAAGGCGTTCATGTCTTTCGCGGTGCTGCAGATAACCATGGCCACCACCAGCAAGACGCCCCCCATCAAAGCCACATATCGACGACCCATTATATCGGAAATGGAGCCCACGAAAGGGCAAATAGCAGCGAGAGCAAGGAGATAAGCCAGAACATACCAGGCATAGCGGTCGTGTCCTCCGATGTCACTATAAATATACTGAGGGACAGCACCTGGAACTCCATCAAAAAAAATCAGGGTATGCAGAAAGACAGTCATACCGAGGATGAAGACTGGAACCTGACTGCCAGTCCAGAGGAACGCCATGGCTACCAAGCTCATGGCTCTGCGGAAGGACATCTGCGCCACTCAGTCTCTGAAGGTGCTGCATGGAGTAATATCAAGCTGCCACGAGAAACTTACGCGAGGCTCGATATCATGATTGTTGTCGTCGGCCCGATTTCGCGATCCATCCTTTTCGTAGTCGGCAGGATAATCTGAGCCTTGCCGCATGAAACCTTGCACTTCAACATGCCTGACTGCATTATGCTTCCTCATTTCGACCATGGTCTTCGAGGAATTGTCGCTACTTGCCATGGGTATGTTTGTGAAGTGTGTAGACTGCTTGGGGAGGAAACAATGCTTGATATGTATGGAGATCGTGGGCTAATCCGAAGGGAAGCGCAGGAACGAGAAGAAGAGGCACGTATCGAACAAGACATAGGAAAAGCGAGATTTGAGGTAGACAAGTGCGAAGGAAAAATGGTTATACATGCCGATGCGACTCTATTGTAGACAGATGGTATAGTCATCATTCAGTGGCCATGATCCGGGACTATAGATAGTCGACGTCGGGGATTGGGTAAGTATGTCTGCAAAATTCATTCACTGGTTGCCATGAATGAGCTTGTCCTCTGCTTCTGTCACGATGATCCTCAGATCTACCGCTTCCCTGGACGGATCTGGAGGTAGTGTTGTGCGGTTCCGGGCCCTGGAAACCAACAGTGCTGTTGACTTGTGCAGATCCTGTGTATCTCAGCATGCAGGTTGGTGTGTAACTGCGCCATTTAGTTTTAGTAGACCATCCGACGCTTCAACCAACCAATGTAGTACATTCAGATTCTTGCAGGTGTTCAGGGAAGAAAGGAGAGAGCGCATTGATTCTGCAGCTTCCTGTCAACCGCGAATGGCGAGGATATTGGGCTGTGAAGAATCAAGGTCCAAGAGTAGCATCCAAGTTAATCAAGGTCAAGCTGCCGAATGCTGGTAGTTAAAGGCTTCTTCTCTCCGAAGTGCAATTGAAGGTACCTGGCTCGAGTGTGCGGGCTTCCACTGTATCCAGATGCTCGCCGTCGTGAATAATCATCTGCCAGGTACACGAGTAGGTGGCACGAGAAGAACAGCGGAACAAGATTCGGCCATTGATAGCACCGATAGGCATCTGACCGATGCACCTTTGACCTCATCCCTCGAGTCAAGACGCCCTCAATAGCCGCTGGCCACGAATCTGTCAGCATCCAACACCAAAGACTTGTCGTGGCATGCCGCATACCTTTTTCACCGCACACGTGAGATGGAAGCCGTCCCTTATGCTGTGACACCTGTGCCCAGGATTTTAGGTGTTGCACCCCCAAGATTTGGGGTGAGCCGGAAGCCCATTCTGCTTTGTGGGTGTGCTTCAGTGTGCGGGATTTTACTGTTAGTGGTCTGTTGTGATCAGGTTTTGAATTTGCTACGGAGGCACAGGGTTGTAGCGAGCGCGCCCTCTGATAAAACATACTGTCTGCAACATGCTCGCCCTATCTTCATGGCCAATGAGATGCAAACACAGCTGAAGGGCCAGGTGGCGTTATTTCTGCAGCAGAACAGAGTCAATTCGTGTGACTGATGACTGCAATCCACCTTCACATCCACACAGTTACTATCCATACATCTCTCCCGAGCATCTGACGAACACTCGATCAAACCCAGGGCATCTTGTCAGTGGAGTCAAGTTTTTTCTCCTTGCTTCTATAGTTTCACTGCTCGGATGGGGAAATACTATCGCTTGGGTACACAGTGCTTGCCCTCTGCGCAGCTCCCCAGTAGCCAATAACACCATTTCAGGTCTGGTTTGCTTCTCTCAGACCATGTATGTCTGCTTCTGTTTTATGCTGGGTATTGTGATGTCTCGGCAACTTAGTGATGACAACGTGGTAGCCAGCCACATGTCCATAACTCAACGGCCTACTAGTTGCAGCCATTCTTTCAGGTGATGTTTCCATGCTCGTCCAGCTGGAAAGGATGCCGCACCCTGAAGACGCCATAGCCGTACGCTAGAGTTGTCTGGTCGAATGTGGGTTGGTCGATGGATGCGTCGCCCTGTTCAATGTAGGCAATAATAGCATCTCTCCGCTCTGTGGGCTGCATCTTGTACAAT
>QQTW01003966.1_pt1 | contig 11036 bp, 9 predicted proteins | sample 1904831 | NCBI WGS metagenome assembly QQTW01 (sample SAMN09435610, study PRJNA476489) | Subsurface metagenome, whole genome shotgun sequencing project.
CCCCTGAGGAGGAAGACCAAATTCGTCGAGAGAACGAGTGGGCCGAAGAGTAAGCCAATATTTGTCTCTGTATCAATCTTGTACTAACCGTCTCCAAGTCGCTAAAAGCATGCCTAATCCTACGACCTTCAATAATGGTAAACCTCAAGGTGGTGGATTGATGCATGTTGGCGTTCTGGGCACTTGTTTTGCTCGTGATGTTGCTAAGTGACAGCCTCGACACATTATGATGGAGTTTCTCGATATTAGCGAGCTTTACGACAGTTGAAGTGCTGTCATGCCTCTTTGCTTTTCCCTGCGCAGTGCGTCTGCCACTGATCTCTCCAATTTGAGATCCTTGGATAGCAAGCCGGACAAATAGCCTAGACACTCGGCTTCTTTTGCTATCCAGTGCATAGTGGTCACTGCAATCAATCAATCAATGGAAAAGTCCTTTGAATTCCCTAGCTGTCTATGTGAGGTTGTGATAGCGTGTAGGAAGTAAGCATCTCCCTACTACGCTCGTCGGAAAGGTTTGAGAAACGGAAGCACGGTTTTGTAGCTACTGTCCGGATGGGCTCAAAGTTCAAGGATCATTTTAATACTATGCCTGGCTTCCTTGTTCGGCGCTTGTTCTGGAAGCTTAACAAAGCCTTCGAGCATACACTGAGGTATGCATATGCGCAAAGAAAAGAGTGATCAAACTTCCATTGAACTGGGATTTGCGGCTTCCCATCCGAGAGAGCATATGCGATACAAACGTCAGTTCTCTGCATGCACTATCACAGCGCTCTCACCGGACGCGAAGGCAACTTCGCGCTCAGTCAAGCACCGTAGCTCTCAAATGGCCCTGTTCCCTAACCACAGCAGCAGCTCAAGATCCCTTCCCACTCCGTTCCACCACGAGATCTCCACCCGTCACCATATTTCCGCGTTCAAATTCCAATCCTCGTCTTCCTCCAGTGTCTTCGCTTAGCATTGTATCTGCAGAACGTAATGGAAGAACTTTAGCCTATGCTCCTCTGTCTTTATCACGGACGGCCCACTGAGGGAGGCTTGGTTGTATTATTCCGTACCTGATCGTATTCCCCGTCCTCAAGCGGATCCATTGCGGGATAGGTCTGTTTTGTTTCTGCGCTCTGGCGAGCTTTTGCTTTGTGCGGAAGGATTTATGGCTCTGTGAGGGTGGGAGTGGAAGGGTCAGCATTTCTCGCTTGATGATGTGTTCGGGGTTTGCTTTGCTTCTGCTCTAATAGGAGGAGGAATTGCGGGTTCAGGACGGAGAAGATCATACCGGCATATTGACGTTATCCCGAGCGATACAAGGAGGGAGGGTATTTTGATGTTCGAGGTCTCTGGTGGGTTCGCGACGTAAAATTGATGGTGAACAAATTTGAGTGTGGGCTTGGCATGAGGCTGCGGGCAGAAAATGTCATGTGACTGTGCGGGCTTTCAGATGCGGCTGCCAAGCCCGTGTTTCTGTACACTTGAAAGACCGAGGCTACTGGTTAAGAGGGTCAAGTTCAATTGCTCCTCCAAGATCATAGATGGCTGCTCATCGACTACTTATATTTGGTGGTTGAGAGAGAGAGAGTCAGCAGTTCGCAGGAGTCTTTGAGTGTCTTCTTGCCAGGATGTCCAAGTCATTACGGATATTGGTCCCTGTGAAGAGGGTGATTGATTATGCCGTAAGTCTGTCCGATTTCGCTATCATCCCGACCAGAAAAAAGGTGACATCCATTCGATGTCTCCGTCTTATTCTCTGCAATTTCTCAAGTACCCATTCCTCCCAGGACCAAAACTAAGTCTGTCGGACACCAGATCAAACCCCGCGTCAACAAATCCCAAACCGGGATAGAGACCACGGGCGTCAAGCACTCGCTGAACCCCTTCGATGAACTCTCCATCGAAGAAGCCGTGCGCCTCCGCGAACGCAAAAAGACTCCCGTCTCGGACATCCTCGCCTTCTCCGCCGGCCCCGCCAAGAGCGCCGACACCCTCCGCACCGCCATGGCCATGGGCGCCGACCGCGCCATCCACGTCGAAGTACCCGAAGACAAGGCCCTCGAACCGCTTGGCGTGGCCAAACTGCTGAAAGCGGTCGCCGAGAAGGAGGAATCGAACCTGGTGATGCTGGGAAAACAGGCGATCGACGACGACAGCGGGCAGACGGGGCAGATGTTGGCGGGGCTGTTGGGTTGGTCGCAAGCTACCCAGGCAAGCAAGGTGGAGATTGAGGGGGACACGGTGACGGTGACCAAAGAGGTGGATGGTGGGGTGGACACCGTCCGGGCGAAGCTGCCGATGATCATCACAACGGATCTACGGCTGAATGAGCCGAGGTATGCGAGTCTGCCCAACATCATGAAGGCGAAGAAGAAGAAGATTGAGAAGAAGACGCTGGAGGATTATGGCGTGGATGGGAGGAGTCGGTTGAAGACTATCAAGGTGGAGGAACCGCCACCGAGGAAAGGTGGTGGCAAGGTGCAGGATGTGGATGGGATGATCAGTAAACTGAAGGAACTCGGGGCTTTATAGGATTTGTTATTCACTTTTGGGGGGTTTGAGGGGTGGTGGAATGATCTGTATATATGATACCCGAGCCCACAGGAACAGAGTTGGGAGGTTTCGAAACCACTCCACGTCAGCCAGACACGATTCGCAGAAAAACCCCGTCCATCCATACTACGTCCCATCGATATTAGGAAAAAAAACAAGGAAGGCAGGGCAATTCAACACCCCTTTCTCTTCTGCTCCCTCCCACTCCAGAATCACAGCACAGCGGACGCCAGCCCCGCCCATTTCAGCAACATCGCAACCATCGAAACCGTCCGATCAAATCATACAAAAGAAAGCAAAACACACAGAACAGACCGACAGACAGACGGATAAACGGTTAGAATGGTCCTTTCTTCCATTCATACTTCTCCTTTAAACTGTTTCCTCTCACTCTGTCTACTTGACCTGGCCCTCTCCCGCCCCGCCCTCAACCAAAAAACCCCCCCCCAAAGATTGCCAATAATGATGAGGACGATGGGCCAAACCCGCGGAGGTCTTGGATTGGTGGTGTGCTCATCACTCCACTTACTCGGTTTCTCTCTCTCTCTCTCTCACGTACACGCAACTTAATTCTTTTTTCCAATATGCAGTACAGTACAGTACCCAAAATCCCACATACTTTCGCCTCGCACCAACTATTCCTGATTTCTCTTCTCTTCACCATTTCCCCTCCTCGCATTCTGCTCTACTTATTCGAGGCGCCAGAAGGGAAGAGCAGGTGGCTAGACTAGATTTCGGATCTAGAGGAAAGGAAGCTGGAGAGGATGGGGAGAAGGAGGAGAGGAAGAGGTGGATGTTGATGCTAGGTAGAGTTTGTGGATGTAGCATACCAAGCATAAATACTTAGTAGGACTAAACATTAGAGATTAAGTATTACTTGCTGCCATTGCGGGCGCAGCATCTATCTACTACATAATAGCCTTCATCACCCAGCACAGCTGCTGATATCTCCCGAGTATTGACCAACTTCGTCAGAGAAGCAGCGGCGACGTCACCACCGGAAGGGAGTAAGCAAACGTAAGAATCAGCTCCATCCCAACTGATTTATGAGTGGTCGCCTTCCCCCCGTAATCACTTCAGGTCCCTTCCCTTACCCATCTCAATCCAACCGCCTTGTCCATTTACAGTACGCCCCCCACCGCTCCCCCTCTTCCTCCTCTCTCCCCTCCCCACCCTCTTCCGCCCCGTCTCCCCCCTCCACCGATGCACCAACACACATGCAATCACAAATGCCACCAGATGGCCAATCGTACACAACCCCCCTGAGATCAACGCCACCGTCTCCAATCCCATGACCTGCCTATAGACATCTGAACAATAATACCTCAGCCGCCGCGGGGTGCTGGGCGGATAGCTCGAGTAATCGGGACACGTGCGTTTGTATTCGCGAAGGAGGGTTTCGTGGGCGGTGTGGGAGACGAGGAGGCCGAACCACGTCACCATCAGGACAAGACCGAGCCAGAGGAAGAGCTCGATGCAGAGAATGAAGACTGGGTGTGGGCCCGTGGTTGGGAGGAGCCAGGGGGAGCAGGTGCAGCAGCAGCAATGGCGGGATTGGTGTTTGGGGGGTAGGGAGGGGTTTCGATTGGTCGATTCGGCTGCAGAGTCGGTGAGAGCTTCGGTATCGGTAATGACTGATGTGGTTGGGTTTGTAGACAAGGTGATGGAGGAGTGGGTAATTGCGTTGAGAAGGCTGCGGAGCACGATAAATGACCAGACGGCGCTCCAGAATAGGGGGATGATGCTGAGCACTAGAAAAGGGTAGGGAGAATAATAGTATGATGTATATGTCGGGTCTTTAGCCACGGTATTGGCGTTATGGGCAGTAGCGGCAATGAAGAAGAGGGTGGATAGGAGAGATGTGGTGAACGTAAAGGAATAGAGGATTATGCGAGTTTGTGCGAAAATAACAACACCCCGTGGGTGCTGGCCTCGGATGACCTTGAGTAACATGCTTATTTGCCGCGTTATCATGGTCGTTCAATTTCAACAATGACAGCAATGTAGGACTCTTCAAAGGCTCATTTTGTGGTTATAGGGTGGGAGGAGGATAATATGAGAGAAGGGGAAGCAGTGTATATGAGTATGGTAAGGTTGGGTAACTGGCACTGGAAGCTGAGACAATACCAACGCAATAAACACAGCCTGCCATAGTTGGTCCAACTTCAGGTGGATGATCTTTCGCTTGCTCACTTACTGTAGTACGTGATAGGCCCGCCGAAATCCAAGTTAAGGCGTGCAACGTGCAACGTGCAACGTGCAACATCGCCATATGCCAAGCTGAGATCAGCGGCTCCGCCACTGTACATGGCTGCCTACAGGGAAGGAACCAAAGACAAATTCACTCCGTGCTGCCGAAACTCAAAGTTGTTGCGGCATTTATATACGAATTTCTCTGCGTGGGGAGGGAGTTAAGAGTGTAATACTCTTCCTTGTGTTTCAGCGGTTCTTCGTCCACAGAGAGTTTATTATAGGCCAGAATTGAAGCAGTGGCGGCGTGAACAAGGTGCTAGTTACGTACTAAGCGGGGGGGGACTTTGTATGTCCCCGGAAAAATTGTCCGCAGCATCGCTGAACACCACTAACTAGATTGGTACCGCTAGAACTCTTTTTATCCAGGTATTGTGATATATGTAGAACGATAGCAGACGTAGAAGTCGCGGAATATAGGTGCAAATATTCATGCCGAAATTTCAGGGTTGACGGTTTCAATATAGAGATGGCATTAGGCTTTGCAAAATTGTTTGGTTCTTTGAAGTCTAGGAGAAATGACGTATCACTACAGCACCAGGAAGCTAATCTACCTACCGTAGCGCCAAGCATAACTTAACGGCCACGTAATAGCAAAAGAATACGCATTGAAAGACATATAGTGATGTGCTGCGGTTCTAACAAACATCGTTCTACATGATCTAAAGCCGGGTTCTCGAAGTTCTACAAGGAACTCGGTTTTGAGTTACAGAAAACAGAGCACAAAACTCCATTACTGGAACAGCTTTACCTGTTGACCTGATCCCCTAGCTATCGGACCAACAATATCTCTCACAATGGTGAGATCGTAGACAAGATCTTTCACAGCCTGCGGATCAGGGGGCGGGTCGGGAACTGTTGCGACAACATAGTTGTGATCGCGGATATCTTTCAAGCTACATAGCAAATAAATAGATTCTTTTGCCTCGATCGAGACACTCACGATTCGCTTAGAGTTTGACTGGGTCCGAATGACGCTGTTGTTCATAGATCTTGAGGCACAATCGAAGGCCTGTCCAGGCAGAGTCGTTCTTCCGCTGTCCATGAGCTTGATCATAGTAGAGATCAAGACCAGTCGGTCCAAATCGGGCATCGGATGTCTGCGGCGTCTCCAGTAAAAAGATTCAAAGGCCAAATTGATTAGAAATAGCATCAGGCAAACATGCAAATGTTTCAAAGTTCCACGGGCTTTTGGAGCCGAAACAGACTCTTCACTCATAGGATCTTTGATGCTTGTTCGAAGTGACAATGTAGACGAGCCATCCAATACTCTTCGAAACATTGAACACTCTCGCGCTCTTCGGAGTAGACTGTGCGCTACATAGGTTCAGGGGGACTCGGACCAAGCTTTGAGATAATGTACGAGGATCAAGACGAACAGGATGTGGTCGAACACGACTCACACCGTGACTGTCGAGTAAGTAGCTGCGCCACGGCTTGATCGGAGATGGCATAATCACTGCCCCTAGACGTTGAAAAGTCAATTAGTATATGCTTTAAGATGAAAAGCCAGTGCTGAAAGATAAGAGTCCAATAGTATTCATACATCCAAGAAAGGCGTTATTCGACGCTCACAGCTCGTCTAAAATAGGTTCTAAGGCGACGGCTAGCGTGGAAACTGCGAATGTGGAAAAGTTTTAATCATGCAAGGAGGGAAGATTTGGGTGGCTGTTGGGGGATCCGTCAATCGCTCCTTACCTCTGGTCTAGTCTGCCCGGTTTGGGTTCTGCTAAATCGTCCAACGTTCGCAAAGGATTGGGCAAAGGACTGATGCAAAAATACTTCAGCTTGCAGAACGATGTCAGGCGGTTATCCCAGATGTCGACGATAATCAGAAGTGTATCGAGAGACCATGTCCATGGCACGTCTTGTGATCGGATAGCTCGCCGTATAGGTGCGCTTTGCTCGGCATGGATCTAAAGAGTTAACGCAATTCGATGAGCATTTCATAGTAGGGCACTCACAATTTATCCTCACCTTACCACGCTATCAACTTTGACTGCTGGCACATTAGAGTCCGTACAGGAGCCATTTGAGACGCCGCTAGCAAGCATACGGCGAACTGCTCCTTACCACTCACCGTAGCTTACCTTTATGCCTTTTGCATGGGACTTGAAATCATTCATAGTTCCCTGTAGGGGGAGAGATTTAAGATATAGAATTATATCAGACATCATCGGTGTCTTTATATAAAGGATATATAGATCGAGCGGTCGATAATATGATGAGATGTAGAGAGTAGAATATTGATAGAGGCGGCTCTCAATTGAATCACCAGTTACCGGGTTTAGGAGAACGGGCTATGTACCGGCGTCGTTATTGACAGCCCCGCCAACGGTGGGATCAACTGGCGGTCGAGCCGTCGAATGAGAGCACGAAGGTCGGGAGAGAAGGGTCGGTTAAAGGCAGGAAGCCAGCTCGTAAGTAGGAAATCTATCACTCTTTTCTACTTCTGATTTCACACTCGCTAAACTGTTGCCCCTCGTTAGCTTGACAAAGGTCCCAGCCAATATTTTTTGCCAGAGTGCTGTCATCCTTTGCAAGACGTCTTGTTGATACCAGTAGCCTCTTGGGCGTAAGCTGATACTTTAAAACGGTCAAGTAGATGAAGTAGTTAGAGTTGGGTGGGAGCGCAGCAGTGATTGGGTCAGTCTCCATATCTTGTTCAACGGTCGCTATGATGGAATCACCAAATAACTTATGTCAACCGTTCAAATTAAAGCAACCATATAAGCTTTATAGAAGAAGAGATCAGAAAGATGCCCTTTGGTGCGACTTTTGACATCTACTGTAAGGTTGAGATAGTTACATAACAAAGTAGAACGGTGCCCGAATAGGATAGTTCTGGATTAAATAAGCTCAGCAGCTGTTTGAGAGTATTCTATATTCTACAATTCTATACAAACATACAATATATCTGAATCTCGACTTGAAACTGAAAGACAAGAGAGTCAACAACCATTCAATGCGCGCTGAAGTCTTAGTAAACAAAGCAAGTTGTCATGTAGATGGAAGTCTTCCCAATTACAGAGTTGCATTTTCTCCTTCGCCCTCCTCCGTTGAACAACTGCAAGGATCACCCTTTAAACTCGCTCTCTCTCTCTTTTCCACATTCCCCTCAAATACTCCCTATCAACAGGAGGGCACCTAACCTTCTCCCCTACTATTTGAATCTTGTCTTCAGTTTCCTCCCGATCAAGCGCAAACATCACATGTCCCATCCTTAGATAATCCTTCAGGACCGCCCAACGCAACCGGTCATCCTCGTTTGAACTCTTTGACACTATGCTCAACCACTCGTTCAGACTGACACTGCGTCCCACCTTGCCATCGCTGCGGATATCGCTCACAAGCCCAGGAAGCACGCTGAGTGGTAAAGGGCTCAAGTTTCCGAGGTGATAGATTGAAAGTTCTTTATTGTGAATGACAGGGTTGTCGCTGCTAGAAAGGCTGTACAGCGTGGAAACGAGATAATCAACCGGAACAAAATCGACTGCGAACTGTGGATCTGTGCGACCAATCTCAGGCGTACATCCGGATTCGATCATCCCCAGAACCATCCATCGGATAAAATCATCAGCGGGTTCCGGGACGTTGGTGAATGTGCTGGCCGTCACGGCGGACGCGCGATAGATAGAGACCTGGAACCCACGCTTGGAGGCTTGTGTCATGAGCATTTCCGACACCCAGCGAGATTTGAAGTACCCGAAGTCGTCTGAGGCAGGCGGCGAGAAGTGGGCCGGGTCGATTTCGTGAGTGATGATTGAGGACGCCGTGCGGTTTGTGCTGGACCAAGTTTGCAGATGGGGCACGCTCCAGGTGGAGAGGTGGTGAATTTCCGTCAAATGTTTGCCGTGGGAGGCGAGTTCTATGATGTCTAGCGTTGCGGAGACATTAGCTCGTTTTAGATCGGTGTATGTTTTTAAGAGGGAGATTTGGCCGCCCATGTGGTAGATTGCTTGAATAGTGTGTCCTAGGCTTTTGAATGCAGCATCTTCCAGTTGGAAATGGGGTTCGGTGAGGATCCCTGGTACGTAGCGCACTCGTGAGCGTAACGTCTCCTCGGTGATGGTGGTGCTGAGTAGATTGTACTTTTCCATGTAAGCTACTAGGTTGGAATGTTTGAGCTTTTGCTGGGTGCCGAGGAGATAAATGGTCGTGGAGTCTTGAGCTGAGAGCAAAATTTCCAGCATGTGTATGCCAATAAAAGAGTCAGCTCCCGTCAACAAGATTCCTGAAATATCCGCCCAGCTGAGAATTCGAGCTCCAAACGGAACTATGTATCGTCTGTCTCTCGGTAAAATTGTTTCTTCCGCCCAGTTCACACTTTTGCTAGCAACTTTTGTCCCGTCATGGCCCTCGCCCTTCGACTGCGACTTGCTCATAACGATATCATATACTCCAGCCGGCGTAGGAGCCTTGAAAAGATCCGTCAAAGAAATAGCAGTTTTGAATGTGCGTTTAATCTTTGACTGGAGTCTCAGAAGCAAAATGCTTTGACCTCCGAGCACGAAGAAATTGTCCGTCGGTGCGATCTGATGATCTCTAGGAAGCTTCAGTACCTCTCGGAACATGTTGGTGATAGAATGGATTACTTTGGTATTAATTGATTCCTTGGACATCTGCTCATTCGGTGCCTGTGGAGAGGAGACCGACGAGGGAAAGACTAGATGCAAATCCCGTTTCAAAAGATTCTGTCGATCAACCTTTCCGCCAATTGTGACTGGGAGTTTATCCAGAAATTGATAGCCGTTGGGAAGCATATAGTTGTTGAGATAGGTACCGATCTTTTCGTGTAAGGAAGTGACAAATGTCTGCCTCTGTGTGGCATCGAGACCCGGTGGAGGAACGATGAACGCTACCAGTTGGCGGTCATCTGTCAAGCTGGAGCTCTCTCCAGCCGATACCACGCTGGCATCGACTTCCTCGTTCCTGATGGCTCTAGCAACAACCGAAATATCGACTATTCGATTTCCTTCTTCCTTAGACGACTCCAGATAAAGCCTCTGTTCAACTTCACCTAGATCGATTCGATAGCCTCGCAGCTTGATTTGTTTATCGCCAGCGATTCGTCCATGAAATTCGAGTTGTCCATCCGGACGGAATCGACCTTTGTCTCCAGTCCGGAAAAGCCTAGTCCAACCCCTGTTGCGATCTCCTGGTTCGCAAAACGGGTTCGCGACAAAAGATTTCGCGTTGCCTTCAGGCTGATTCAGATAGCCAGCGCCCACCTGGGCCCCACCTACACAAATTTCGCCTACCAAGCCAGCCGGAAGGGGATTGAGATAGGAGTCCATGATGTAGTGACGACAGTTGGCCATAGGAAACCCAATTGGAATACTGAAGCAATTGTCGTCCGGGTACGAGGTTTTATGAATGGTTGTCTGCACCACCAACTCGCTCGGACTCCAGGTATTATATAACTTGGCTGGTGTCTGCAAGTCGTAGAAGGCCTTTGCCACTCGAACGGGCAAGCGCTCGCCAGCAAAAAAAGCCACGCGGTAGTCGATGCATTTCTGTAGTGATTCATTGGCATACTCGAGTAGTAGTGCAAACTGGGATGGTGTGAAGTATGTGACGGTTACTGATGAACGCTGCATAAAGTCAGCAAGCAACAGCGGATCTTTCCGCGCGGCAGCAGATGCTACGCAAACAGTAGCACCAGCGGTCAGGGCCGAAAATATTTGTACCACCGACAAATCGAAACAAATCGAGGAGTGGTGGAGGAATCCGTCTCGGGCGTTGAATTTGTAGTCGTGATGGAGAGTGCTGAGCATCTGCTGTGTGTTGGACTGTGTCAAGACAACTCCTTTAGGCTTCCCTGTGCTGCCCTAGAATCGAATGGCCTGTTAGAATGCAAATGCCATGTAAGGGCTTGGGAGAAGTTTACCGACGTATAGATCGTATAGAAGGGGTCTTCTGGAGATGCAGACTTCAGCAGACTCAACTTGCTATCCTCTAAAGCAGCCTCAACAACCCCTATCGTCTGGGGTGATTGTCCTGTTTTTATGGCCACCTCGGTCGCCACCGCCTCCAGGCCTGGACCAAATAATATGATTTGGGCTTTGGAGTCCGATGCCATGAAAGCAAGCCGGTCAGCGGCAAAGTCCGGGTCCATAGATACATACCCGCAGCGGGTGAGCAAGATACCTAACATCCCAGATATCGTATCGATTCCTGGTCGAGAAAAGAGACCTATGTGCCGGCCTGGTGTTGCTCCTCTTCTTCGCAAGGCAAATGCTATTCTT
>QQTW01003967.1_pt1 | contig 11035 bp, 10 predicted proteins | sample 1904831 | NCBI WGS metagenome assembly QQTW01 (sample SAMN09435610, study PRJNA476489) | Subsurface metagenome, whole genome shotgun sequencing project.
AGGAACAAATCGGTCGCTTGTTCATCGCCGACTTCCTTGCTGTCAATTGACCTTCCTGTTGGAGAATCAGAATCGACTGTAACGTCAGCACAGACTGTGATGCTATTTCCATGGAATTGCCTCAACCGCAATAGACCTTGCCTACCCAAGAGCAAGTCAAGGTCCAGTAATGCACGTCGCAAGCAGCAAGTCGTCACGGTGTGCGCCCGCGCCATCCTCACGGCTGCTGGAATGGTCAATGGCTCCCAGTGCAAAGCATATCTTCGACAGCATGGACAGAGGTAGGAAGCGTTTGGCGCTTCTCATGTGGTGAAATGATCGCTGTAGCATCTTGAGCACAACAATTGCTTGATCGTTCGCGATGCGAGGTGTCCTTGGCAAGCGTTCGAGATGTCGAGCTTGATCCAACTGGACCCGCGAGAACATCGCGCCAAGGCATTCGGCGTGAACAGTAGTGGCGATGCTGGAACCCCTTCGTGATGCTGCAAGATCGAGACTTGGAAGTCGATGGGGATGATCGCGCGGCCCCCATGAATGGAATCGCGCCCAGAGGACAGAGAGCAACATGGGAAAGAGTCTCGGAATCTGCGATGAACAAGCGACCGATTTGTTCCTGATGATGCCGTGTGTCCCGGACCAGATATGGGGCTCGACTAGAATGAGGTTCAAGTTCGTCCGAACATGAAGCGGCTGACAACAAAGTATGCAATCGAGGCTCGGCATCGCTCTAAACTGCCTGAAAGATACAGGTCCTGACCCACATGCAGCGTAATTCGGTCCGAAGCTGTGGTAGAAGGTGTTCAAGCCTTCCGCTCAGCCCTTAGTGAGTTTTGCTGAGTGCTCTGATCTCATCGTGTCAGGTGAGCAGGTCCAAAGCAAATTGCTCGGCAGGAAAGGTGCTGTGTCAGGCGCGCCGGCTCTACCCTCCTGCGTGGAAGGAAGGAGCCTTATCTCTGAACCACGCTCGCGGTTTTCTGAAGATTGTGGCCTACGCAACGCCACAGGGAACTCTTTGACTATTTGGGAAGGTGCCACTACTTCCGCATCATGAAAATCAACATGGAGGACGAAAGCCTTTGGGAGTTAGATGTGGCAGGTGCAACGGGCGATGAACGAGCTCTTGCGAGGTCGCATCTTAACTGTACATTTGTTGCTGGCAACAGGTTGTGGTTACCATGTATGTGACCGCAGTTGATGGCCTTAACGAAGGAGCCGCCTTTTCTGCTTGAAGGAGTTTGCGATGTGTTCTGCGTACTGAGCACGCCCTTGGGTGTCCTGTTGGTCCCATAAGGAGAGGAGATTATTGGCTTCGAGCATGTTCGCAAGACTGGCGTGGAATCCGAGTTGAAGGTAACTTTGAAGTGTAGTGGCTTTAATGGAGAGCCTCTAAGACACTTGATCTAAAGAACGTCGGTTTTAGAAGCGAATTGGAAGGCATTCAGAGCTTCCGACTTAATGGTAGCGTGTGCCAAGGATGCATCAGCGTAGACGGATCAACCTGACTCTGCGCTAGTAATGTAGTTGGAAGATCGTGTCTTCTGGTAGCAGGACCGCACATGGTCGAGCAGTCTCGCGAAATCGAAGCGTGTTCGTCTATGTCTATCGAGTCAGCGTCTAATCCTAGAGGGTAGCAGTCAAGCGAGGAAGGATTCGAGTCATGATGCAACTATCTGTAAGCATTATCGACTACTGTAACTGCCGGTATTTTCTCAAATGCGTCCTGTGTCTCGCTTCGCTTTGACGAAAAGGTTCGTGGTCGATGCAGAGTGAGCAGCCGTACAGTCTTCCTCTGCGCTGCGGCACTGTGATTATACTGGCTCGCGACTGAGTTTACTGGTCTACATTCCGACGGGCGAGCCGCAAGTAACAGGGCAGGGAACCTTGTAGCATTCGTGTCGGCCGCCATGATTCGCGATTGGTTCCGAGGCCGTGGCACTCGACCTCGGGAGTGGACGTGACGCGCCTTGGGCCGGATGCCCGACTCCAACTACAGTATCAGCGCTCTTGAAGATCAGCCATGCTCGAGCTATGGTATTACGGTTACGGTTACGGTTTTATAGCAAGCTCGTCGGGGATATTGGGATCGTGGCACTTGTGGAATCTCCTGAACAATCTCTATCTAGCAGGACCTGAGGAGTGCCTTCACACAGGAGAAGTAACCATGACGTTTGAACACCGATGATCTCCTGACTGACTGCCCTTTACCTCTGATGGAGGTTTATCGAGGCTGTTGAAGCCACAATACAGTACTACTGTCAGTTGAAGTCAATCTTCCGACAGCAAGGTTGCAGCCTGAGTTGGCCGAAGCCTTTGAGCAATGATCAGACTCGTGGCTCAGCACGCTGACACTTCTGAGCACGCTGGAGACTGTTACAATGGACTCATCGAGACATGCAGATTCTTGTTGGTAAGCGAAGATGAGCATGCCGTACAGATGTTCCTCAGCTCATGAAAGAGGAGTACGCGGAATCTGCTCGGAGAACGTACTTCTTACTAGCTATTATTGAAGTGCATCCTGCGAGAGCTGACAAATCTTGTTACTTGCTCCCATTGCTGCTCTTCAATATCGAATGAAGACAATACACGCCTATTTGATTGTTTGTCGTAGCACGCGAGCTCACACGAAGAAAGTTGTCTAGACTCTGCGAGTGATCAAGGACGAGAGCTGTCGTCTTTTCGCTCGGCACGGACAGCAAGGCTCTCAAGCGATATCGCTCACTAGGTTTGGTGTTCGGGAGCCAGGACGCTCATTTACGAGAAGCTCAACGCGTTGCTGGATGCGGAAGAGCTCGTAGTACTTGAGATAACTCTCCACTATGGCTGTCGTTACACATGGCAGGCGATCACGCTTGAGCAGGCGAGTGACGGTTGGAGCCTGTCGAGTTGGCTGCGGACCGGACATGTCAGGACATGACAAATGTGGCTCGATGTACTCGTCCTGATAAGTAGCAGTATTGACTTGCGGAAGAGACGATGACGATATTGCCGAGCATGCAAGATGAGATTTGGAAATCTTTGCGGTGAGGGAGATTAGCCACATTTTCCAGAATGTAGGTCTTGGCGAATCCGGTAGTTCGGTCTTAATCCACGTGCGGCCAGGGGTCTGGCCTCGTGGCAAAAGCTTGTAGAAGGCCAAACCTTATCGTGATTGGTTGCATTGAGCATCTGAGTCGTATGGCATCAGCTTGCAGATTGTCTGTTTCACGATTCGTCACCCACAACGACCTCAAGCACTTTCTCTTTGGAGACTAATTCACTGCACAAGACGCCCCTGCGTCGCTTGTGGTGTCATCGGTGAATGTGATGTTGCGACCACGGAATAAACAGCGGCAAAGCAACATTGCCAACATCTGAATGGGGTTCGATTTGGACTAATCTACCTAGGTGTGAGTTCATTGTGCGTGTGAGGGACTTGACAGATCGTTGCATGCGGCTATAGCAATTAAGCGCTCTCGGTGAGCGAGATGTTGTGCATAGAGGGAGTGCTTGACTGAATCAAAGATGCTCAGTTTTGGCGATCCCCAAGCTCCAGAACCGTCTCCAGATCTCGAAGATCACCTCAGATCTTCCCCAGGGTTGTTGTCAGGTCCTAGTGTTCTAGAAACATGCTTCAACGTGCTTCATCTTGCAGAAGCAGCATTTGCCTCTAGCTTGGTGGCTTTCGAGGCTATGTCCCAAACCAGGCCTGTCTGCCGGACTGGGGCGCATAGCGCACGCTCTTGGCTACACTGGCTCTCCAAGCGTCACGTCATGCACGGCTGGCCACATGGCAACGTGGCGCCCCAATTGCGGATCATGGAGAGGAACAATCTCGTGCAAGCATAATGGGCGGGTGGGTGAGCCCGAGCAGTCCAATGAGCGCTTGGACATGCCATCATTGTGGCATCAGCGGCACAGGCCAGGGCAAGCCCAAGGTCATGCCATCAGGACATCATGCACGCTGAAAGAGATGAACACATGTTAGGAAGGTCGCGAGAGCCAACGGATTCGCGGCACTGTGAACACTTAACAACATCCGTGAATTCAAGCGGTTGTGAGTGAGAAGCCCAGATTGGTATATGAAAATTACTGAAAGATCGACAGAGGCACGAAAAAAAGCTGCGGTCAGACGAAGAGCGGTACATTCTGCTTCTCGGAATCCAAGGTCTGGGCGCTGCGGCTGCTCTGACCATGTACTCTTTCCCCTCAAATCAGCGAGCGTCTGAGCAGGTCCCACCAGAAGGAGTCTACTGTATTGCAATAGCACTGAACTCTGACCGTGAAACCATCCACCATTGGCCTGTCCTGGTTGGTGTCGTAATCAATCTTGAGCGATGCGTCTACATACAGCGAGGACGGCGAAGTGTTTTGTAGCAAATCACTCGGTCACGCGGAGGCGCCCCTTCTGCAGATGCAGCGGTCGCCTCTGTGGAATCAATCTCGTAACTATCTCTACGCCATATGCTTTGCGTGGGAGATGAAACACGTACTGCAGTGGCGGTCGATCTTGGGTGCGGGTCTAGCAGTACCACGCCGTCTTGACAAGCTCTGCAACGAGTCAGTAATTCCATCCAATTACTGATTGCTGGTAGACGGAGGCAAGCGATGTACAATATCTCGGTTCAATGGGCGGGCACGGCCCACGATAAAGCTGCGACCCTTGGTATTGCAAATGATATGATGCTACTTACCTAAATCGAAATAGGCTTTTCTCTTGCGGCCGGAGCTTTCAAATGCTTCGAGAGGTGGTTGGGGTCTCTGCTTGTGCCCACATGCTTCCTGGCATTCTCACTTTATGAACGCCGCTTCTACGGAGGTCGACTCAGTCAAACACGACCGAGGTCTTCAGCCCCGAAGTCACTTTGAGCAGGCGTATCGACGCCGCCCTGTCGACACTGCGAGGTAAATCATCGCTTAGGTTCATATGCAGACTGTCTGACCAGGAATATTGAAAGCGTTGAAGTCTCTTTTGGTGGCATCATTAGACCTTGGCTGGGCAAGTACTGGGATAGAGTAGAACGCCCGGGATACCATCTTAGCTGGCAAATGCCTTTGCCTCCACCTTTTGTTTTGAGCTCCGCTAGACGAGCAGAGCCCACTTAACGAGACGTTAGTGTTCAACACTTGCTTCCTGCTTGGGACCACTCCTTCGTGCATATCGACCTTCGATGGCATCGATCAATCCTAGGACCAGGTTTAGCTTACCCACGGACCCGTAGTCGAGCTTCCGCCGAGCTGAAGCATGTTCCGAGCCACGTCCACGGGTACATTCACGCCAGTGTCCCTCTGTGCTGGAAGCGGACTCTTTCTCGTCTTAACTTTCGAGCCTTCAATTCAGCTGGAAGGCAGGACCGCTGTTTGACGCTGACATCTTCTGCTGCTGATCACGCCTGGCGCAATACGACAACACAGTGGCAGATCGGCTCTGGTGTTCCCTGCGCATATTACCGTGGACATCACCATAGCCCGAACATTGCCCTCTGGACGAATGAAACAGCGTCGACATTGTTGACTGGATCGAGGATCTCACGAAACAATAAGCAGCGCTTGACTGCGGTCTGCGAGAAAATAGTCTGATAGTTGGAAAGTGGCTCCGTCTACCTCGAAGGTACCGTGAGAAATATCTGTCTGGTTCGTGTGCGGGTGCTGGAAGTGAGCTTCAAGTCCCTACGTCGAAGTTCTTTGGCGCAAAGCAACAGCTCTGAGGGAGAGAATCGAAGGACATCCAAGAGTAGTAGAACATACCTGGCGCAATATCGTTGGGTTTTGCTGCCAGCACACAGTGCCCTGCGACAGTGGTTGTGGTCTCGCTACGGCAGCTACGTGCCATACCCCACGTTTGCTGTCAGCTGTGAGCGAGGTGTGGTGCTGTTAGCAACCAACCTGCATAACTAGTCAGGCCATTTCGCAACTTGAACATCTGGCAGACGGGGTTGAGTCGAGCTTGTGATGAGCTGTGTTGCCATCTAGACTGGAATTGTTCACGTTTCACCGGACATGCAACACATCAGGCATCAGAATCCCCCCCAAAGTTCTACGACAAATGATCAGTTAGGAATGGTCCGAGGCAGTTGCAGTACTTGCTAAACATGGAGGACCAAGGAGATCCGCATTTCAAGCGTGAGCGACCAGTATATGGTCAGCATCCACCGCTGCACATGCCGCCTACCGAGGGGCCACCGCATCTACACAACTACCATCACTCCACTCCACAGAGTGCCCAGATGCCACAACCATGGAATCCAGCGCCCTCACCATACAACGATGGCAATGATCACAGACCGCCTCCTACGGACGGAGCTCCGTCACATCACGCTCCACCATCATATGCCCCTCAGCAAAACGCTTACCCTCCTCCACCTCCCAGCCATACTCCGACATATCCGCCTGATACCGGCTACAGTCGTCACAACAGTACATCTGGGCCTCCTACTCGTTCACCACCAAGTGTACAGCCTGTTCACTATCCACCACCCGTGAATGGTGGTCCGCCACCTTCGGAAAGTTACTATCGCCAGGATTACCGCCCGCAATACCCACCAACAGAGAGTCCTGCAAACACTCATCCTCAACCAGCCCTGCACGTGCAGACGACAAACCATGAGATGATGCCCGCTCAGGCGCCGCCTCATGGGCCACCACCAGGATATCCCCCTCCACAATCTGCTGGACCACCCCCAACGCCGCATTATTGGGCCGCTCCTCCTGGAGCATACTGGGATGCACAGCAGCGACGAAAACCTGTGCGCGCTGCTCAAGCTTGTGATTCCTGTAGGCAACGGAAAGCGAAGTGCGACGAGGGCAGACCAGAATGCACACACTGCAAGGAGAATGGACTGAGGTGTACTTACCGTGATGTGCCACCTCAGAAGTCCGAAAAGCAGATGCTTCAGATGGGGGAGAAAGTCGATGCTCTTTCAGACAAGCTTGAAAGCCATATCAGCGCAACGGAGGAGAAGCTAGACAGTCTTCTAAGTACTGTGCGATCTCTGGCCGAAGGGCGAGCCCTTGATAAACCGGCAGGCAGTGTGGCCATGGTGAAGACTACATCACGTCCTCAAGCTAAAGAAGAGGCTAGGTCTGATTCAAGAATGAAATACAACAGCCACGAGATCATCAATGCGCCGTTCATGCAGGGCTCGTCTATGCCAGTTGACCAAGTCCCTCACACAGTCGATGGCAACGAATCTCAATCTGCTACGAAGACGCGCGGACCCATGGGTGCGTCAGACCTCCTCAACTGGCCTGCGATTCGCGAATTGGCGCCAAAGGACATACCTGCTACATATGTCATGGATGGAGAGCTAGAAAGAGGTCTGCTGCGACTGTATGGCTGTGGTGAAGGAGAAGACAAAGGCGATGGCCATGATGGTGTTCCAAGTCCTGCTGCTAGTAGCTCGTCTGGACGCATGGAAGAAGAGACTTCCACTGCATCACCCAGTGGTGTCTGGGGTACGGGACAGTTTCCAGCAAGAGAAGCAGGTCTGCAACCCATCTATGACCATGCTGGCGGCGTCACACCTGATGGTCAACTGCTCTTGGACAGAAAGGCTGTGGATCAATATGTCAAAAGCTATCTCGATCGCATGCATATCCTGCATCCCTTTCTTGATCCACGAGTACTGCGCAAGATGGTTCACGCCTTCAAGATGAAGCACAGCTGGGACTACAGTAACTACAATAGACTGGCGCAGAGCGTTGGAATAGGCTCGAAACGAAAGCGAGAGACAAGCGAATCTCCAGGCTCGTTGACGGAAGAGCCGCCCCTTCACCGGATACCTCATCACAGCAATGGTCACCATCCAATGCCAAAGAGGACATCAATCGAACACTCGGTCTCGAATGCGATCATCCTGCTCGTGATGGCACTGGGCAAGATTTGTGCGTACGACAAGCCATTGCCAGGACCACCGAAGAGCTCAAACGTGCCGGCCGGCATGAAATCGATACATCCACAACCATTGCTGGGCTATGCTGATCTCCCTCCAATGCAAGTACCGCCCTCATCGGCGCCAACCTCACCTTACACGCCGATAACGAATGGCATTGTTGCTACACCAGTCACTTCGGCGCTCCATGGCAAGAACATGGACGTGATACCAGGGCTTGCTTACTTTGCAAAGGCAGCTGACATACTGGGTGAACTACCTGGTGGCGTTGATGTCTCGCACATTCAGGCCAATCTCTTAGCTGGCTTGTATATGGGCCAGCTCGCTCGCATAATACCAAGTCACTGGTACATTGCCAACGCATGCCGAGCTTGCCAAATCCTCATTCGATCTGCCGACTACAAGGAGAACAAAATGCCCGCGGAAAGACGCAACCTGATCAATTTTGCTTTCTGGAGTTGCCTGCAACTCGAAAGTGACATTTTGGCAGAGATGGATATCCCGTCAAGTGGTATCATTCACAAAGAGTATAGCATGCTACTTGAGGTTCCCAACGCGCTCACTATCGCCGATCCTGACAAAGAACCCGAGGAGTCCCCGAGAACAAACCCGCAAGAGTTTCTGCGACACTATTCGAATCAGATCCAGTTGCGCAGGACCATCAATGACGCAGTGCATAACATCTACAGCACAGCGAGGGAACATAGCAAACCTCCCAAATTGGTCGAGACCGTGACCGAAAATCTGGAAAGTTGGCGGCAATTGCTGAGAGACTGGGATTGGGACGAGCACGACCACGAAAGCACTGACATCAACCATGCGAGAATGAGAGGCAAGTATTATGGTGCTAAGTACATCATCAATCGCCCCGCATTGCACTATGCGCTGTCTGTTGCGAGTCCGGGAACGCCGATGAGTCAACCTTCACAGTCACCACTTGGAGGCTTGCATTCCGACGTCACATCCCCGGCGCTCCTGCACCAAAATAATTCGATGGCAAGTCGGAAAGTGAGCGAAATGCGACCACCGCCGCGAGCTTACGAGCCACTCGAGGACTGGATTCTCCAGGCGTGTAAGAAATGCATCGACGCAGCGATCAAGAGTACAACAGCATTTGACAACGTGCCGCAGCGCCTAGTCATCACAAACATTCTAGGCACGGCACATGCGTAAGTAGCAAGCGACCCTCTTCAAGGCCCCGGACTAACATCGATAGGCAATTTGGCAATGTCCTCGTACTCGCCGCCACATTCAACTCCTCGAATCCACAACTGAGGTCGATGGTGCCTGAAGACAAGCTTCGTTACCTTCTGGGCCGGACGATCAAGTTCTTGGAAGAGAGGAGAAGTATCTCACCCGCTCTCGCTGAGGATGCTCGAATCCTCCGACATGTCCAGACCAGGCTCTTCCCCAGCATCGGACCACCCGTCAGCGCAAGCACCAGCTTCTCATCTGCTCGCTAGACCCACATCCATAACCTCGAGAACATATCCCTCAGCACACGCAGAAACGGCAGCAACTTCTACGAGAGCCACACCTTCATGCTCCAATGAGTTACATCTCAGCCACACATATAACACATACCATATTTTAGTTCTGGGTTCGGACATCTGAGCGTTTCACGAATACCCCCAAGCTCTGCTGGTCTACAGCAAGCAGCTCGCAGTTCTAATGACGAGACGGCCGCCAAATCATACCACCATTTTGCATTTACGAAGTCTCGATTTCGTTTCGTTGATATTTGCCTTTTACTATCTGGGAATCAATACACACAATCACACACACACAAGCACATACACAAAAACGCACGAAAGTGCAGGGCACATTCCTGGTAAGAGGAGGAGTTTCGCAATAACATCACCGAAGATATGAGCTTCTGCTCGACTTCACATAGCATGGCTTGGATAAGCACACGAAATCCGAGCTGGTCTTGGTTTGATTATTTCCAGCTGTCTATTGCATCACGGAGAAGAAGGGGGGTTCAACAGGAGTATTGTTACTATCTACAACTTTGTTACACAGCGCATACAGCAAGCAAGCCACCAGCCAGATAACCTACTTGCGCCTCGCAGCACCAAGCGAGAAGGGCAGGCGTAAGTACCAGTCATTTATGTGCTAGCTATCTTGCTCATGCAGCTGTATGTACAACTAGACTCAGTCGTCGTTTGGAAACCACATGTACAGTACTCCCAGGCATATCCTGAGCGAATGCAGATGCCATTTACACCTATTGCCTCTTGACCCTCGTATACCTAGCGCATTGATCTCCGATGACCTTGCATTAGTCAGGTAGTCAGGAACAACTTCTGGTAGGCTTCCAACACCAGGAGTAGTATCGTAGATCATTTCATCACTTCAACAGACATGCCAACCGTATCCTATAATTGGTGGTACCTCTGCCCAGTTATATGCCTGCTTGCCGCCTACACCTTGTCGCACCGCCACACCGCTGCCCAGTTCAGACAAGCATCTTCCAACGCGGCGACAGCTCGAGAAGATCACTTTCTGCACCCATCCATTCAACTTTGCGCATCTAGCCGGGGTCCGTGAAGGTTCCCATCGAAGAGCTGAACTGGATGTGGCGGACATGAGGCTTGCTTGGCTCATTCGTCAGCTGCATAGTCAATCCGGACCTCAGATGCATGCACACCAACCAAGCCTGAAAGTCTACGTTAGGTTTGCGATGGCGATGCTAGTAGCGATCTTCGGACGGACATGGGGAGTTCCGCTGCATGATGCAGGCTCAGACAAATAGAGCATGATGGGGTGTTAGGAGCTGGGAGGATACTCTGTTTACGACATTACAATGCTGTGGTTGCTTTGCTCGTGGGTATTGCTCGTCTTGTCACAACCTTGGAAATCAATGTGAGCATTGCGACAACTGCCCTAGAGGCCTCCAAGAAAAACTTGGCAACTCTGTGGCACAAGCGCTCACGTCGGGGTCGTGGTGCCTGGAGGATCAACCTTGCGGGCTAGGACAGGGCATGCTCGGTAGGCTGAAGCCCAATCGTGACCTACCAATCACGGGCGAAGCACCCGTTGACGTACACACCTTAGTTGTACCTCGAGGAAGTCGCTTGCTCGATTTGACTGGAACGCAAGACGACTGGTCCTCTTACACGTCCAGCCCATGATCAAACACTTCGCGTTCAGTGACAACATACTCC
>QQTW01003968.1_pt1 | contig 11034 bp, 15 predicted proteins | sample 1904831 | NCBI WGS metagenome assembly QQTW01 (sample SAMN09435610, study PRJNA476489) | Subsurface metagenome, whole genome shotgun sequencing project.
CACGCCCCTTCTGGCGGAGAGACCAGGCTCAATAATCTTCCGCCGCAAATCAGTCTTCTATCCGTGCCCGCCGAAGTGAGGCCTTGCGGTGTTGGGTCTCCTGGGGTGTTTTCGTCGGACCCTCCCTACGGTGTCAAAAGGGCCGTTGTAAGATGTGACGGTCAATCTTCTGCATAACGATTGTCACTCCTCCGAGAAGATCATTTGAGTGCATGTCCCGCTGTGGGACATCCACCCTCGGGGACTGGTGGTGGCGTCGTCCGGGCGTGAGTATGACACACAGAGAATTTCGTTGCAAGAAGGCGCCGAAGTGAGGTAACCATAGATGCCAACAGCATGACCTCGTTCTCCAGTCCGAGGAAATCCGTAGCGACAGCCCGCGAACAGATAGAGGTTTAGAGCTCTGGAATAAGTTGAGTATCTGGCTAGAGAGTTCCTTTGGTCAGCGGGATGTCTTCGAAGGCATGAGAATGGAGGCGTATCCGGTGTTCTTATACTTGCAGTCCGACCGCTGTTGCTACCGTGAACAGGCCAGACATAGGTCGACTTTCATAGCCTTGCGCTTCAACTCGTGCCCTCGAGACCAGTGAGTTATGGCTATTCCTCCGTGACTACTGTCGCTGTCAATCTCGCTGCATAACCGGAAAACCGGTCCATGAGTGACCCTCCCGGCCGTGACTGCCTGTACACCAGCCGCGAGTGAACCATAGTTAGCCTGGGTGCACAGTTCCAGGCTTGGCTCGCATGCTTCCTTATGATATCATTTCGTTCAGCCATTCCGCAATCTGCAGACACTTTGCTCTGTTCTCTTCACGTCCAATCTGACCGCGTGTATCAAGACAACAACGCTAGTCTACATGCTCCTTACGTCTCTGTCTCCCTCGATGCCGATGAATCCGATGACTGACCACTGTCTCACCTCATACGCCGGCCACTCCTGTTACCGTGAGACCACGGGTATGACAGTCCCGTTTTCCGCGCCGTCGCGACTGAGGGAGATCCAAGTAGCTATTTCTGCTGCGGGCTTATTCGTGGTGGACTTTGCGAACGTGAGGGAGGCGGCAATAACTTCTGTCTCAAGGTCTTGGGTTAGCGCGAATCATCGTTTCCTTTGCTCTGAGCCTTACGCTGGTTCCTCATTCACTGCTGCTAAATCAGCTCACGCGCAATGGTGATGAGTTTGGTGATGGTCAGACTGAGGAAGCAGGATCGAGCATGACCTGTTCGCTCTTCGGCGTCAGGACTAAAGGCCCTGACGCCGGAGTAAGAAAGGCCGGTGTTTCCCGGCAGCTGCTCCGACTCCCTTGTGTGGTGGAGTCTTTGGTCGGCTCTCCTTTGGGGTTGCTTCGGGTGGTGCCATCAATGACATGGGTTGTGCAGCTGGGTGCTTACTCAGGTGAACACTCACGGCGGTGAAAAAATGACGGACCGGGAATGGCGAGTTGTAGAAAGGATGGCCTGCTCGGTTGGAGTCACAGGCCGGCTAGGAGATGCTCAAACCTTGGAAGACGCACACCAAATGCTCGGCCTATAAACCAGCATGCGCTCCAGGGCTCGACTTTACCTCTTGAAGTTCCCAAAAGGTAATGTGACCAAGCAGGGTCAAGAAGACGAAGAAGGATAAGAGAAAGAAAAAGGTCCCCAGTGTTGGCCGGAGTCGAACGGAGGGATTGTGGCGGAGAGCGTCTACCATGTCGAGCAAAGCAAGGTACTCAGTCTTATTTTTGACCTGCAGTCGGCATAGATGGCACTTTGGTGCAGTGGTAGCTGACACTTCACACATTCAGTGACCTCCCTCCTCTCACTGGTTGGGCCTGACCTTCTTCGGAAGGTCTATAGGCCGTTTGGTGGGGTGAGCTTGTGGGTCCCATAGGAATCTCTGTGAAGTTATTGAGGGCCCCGGGACCAGTCCACCCCGGGGAGCAGGGTTGTCCACCTAAGTTTCGACGAGGGTGTATTGCTCCGGCTTACCAACATATCCTTGATGACCGTATCTCGCTGTAGGGCTTGCTCTACACCCACTTCTGGCTCCAAGCCCGGAGTGACCCGAAAGGGTCTTGCCCGGGGGGAGTGGGAAGAGTTGAAGAGGGGATATGTTCGGGTAGGCCTTAATGCTATTTACTTGAAACTTCTGTTTTTTTTTTTTTTGGCCTCCTTCATTCGAGCCTGTTCTCCATGAGCTGTCATGAGATGCGCCCATCAAGCAGCCAGGTTACGCGGAGACGTCGCAGTCCATGCTGAACACACACTTCGACCAGACTCACGTCACCAAGGTACAACGTGCCTCCTCATTTCTTCATGTCAGTCAGCCTTACTGTCAGAGCTGTGATAGACCTTGGGACTTGGTATTCAGATGGGTGAGACACTGTTCAACGCTTTGGTGAGCCTGGTCGGTCGGACCGACGAGTTCCTTCTTCAAGCATTGCGTGGAAGATCGAGGCATCCCGCTGACGCCTCTTTTCAATGATAGTTGATCTTGGACACGCTTCACAGCAGGTTCTTCTGCACAGCCTTCACCTTTTGATACCTCAACCCAGCTCAGTAGAGGAGCTGTCTGGTAGCAATACCTGCGCCGGCACAGGGGTCCATGGTCACCACATCGCCAGAAGGGATCTTTCGGCACGGACGCTCGCAGGTTGGACGCTCACAGGTTGGACGCTCGCAGGTTGATTCGCAGATTCGACCCGCACGTTCGAACCATACCTAGGTAAGCTCGCATTCCGAACGCCACGCTCGCAGTCTCGAACTCTGGTAGACTCGAACGATATACTCGCATATCGCGGCGACGTGGGAGCATATTTGGTACAGCCTTCGGGGGAGAGCCAAAGACGCTCCAGGGCTCGTGTCGACCAAGAAACGCACCGCTGTTGCGAGATGGTGCTCAACCACCTCGTCCTCGGAAGAAGCTCTGTTGTACCACCACCCGTTCGTTTTCGTAGCACGACAGGCTGCACGCATCACGCAAAACCCGCTCAACCGGGCGTCTGGCCGAGACCGCAATCTGGTGCAGCACCGTCACTCCTCGTGCGCTCTCTATCATTAGTCATTCCACTCCCATCATTGACATCTACGGGCTGACAACTATCTCCGCGTGCCTTAGGTCTGCCAACATTCGGGGGAGCGCTTTCCAAGTACACTCCTCCGGGTGCTCGGATTACTGCCGTTCGAATCTATGAGTAACGGGGCTACATCCACATCAGATCTGCGAGCGATTCATTCTGCGAGCATAACTGTGTATGTGTCTTTTTAACGTTTGAGTGCGCGTGTATGCGAAACTTGGAGCGCATTGTTCGAGTTCTTAAGCCTTGCAGTCAGAGAGCGTCTGAATCCGCAAGCGTATGGTTCACATACTCGAGCCTGCGAGTATCCAAAATCCTCGAGCGCCAAAACAGCGAGTAATGAAGTATATCAGCGCTCAAATTGCAAGCGTTTGAATTGGGTCAATTGATCTGGGAGCGTCCCATCTCGGACTGCGAGCACTCCAGTGTGCGAGTGATTCAGACACAGTGCACGCGCTCGAGTATACTAGTGTTTGGATCTGTGAGCATTCCATCTGTAAGTATACCATTTGTGAGATTCAACGTGCGAGCATTCAATCTGCGATCTACGTGAAAATCTAGGTGCGGCCTGTTGGCGAATTTCATAAGAATGTCCGATGTATGCCCAGATGTATTCTCAAGTATGCGTCAGAAGCCACCAGTAGACTGTTGATGACCTATGTTTCAATTGCAGATGTCTGATCTAGGAGGAGATCCTTCGGCTCTTGTGAGTTCAATACTGCTTCGCTTTGAATGCAAAGAGCACTTTATTTGTATCTGATCTACGTAGGTAAGCGAGAAAGCAGCTGATTCCGCCCTAGAAAAGAAATCATCACAATGAGCAGGAGACCTTGTCTACCTTGCGCGGAAGCACTCAGTAGTTATAAGCTCTTCTCGCTGTTCAGAACACCCTCTTCTTGGCGATTTGACCCCGCTCCCTTTGCTCTTTACGCGGCCGTCCTCGTCTACGCCTTGGAGCGTCAGACTGTTTGCCCGTGTGGAGACCGGCATGTGAAGTCTGTGAATGATCAATATCAATGTGTTAAAGCGCCATGAAACTTGTGTCTCAAGACGAGGAATATGAAGACATCCTTGGACACCACATGCAGTCTCGTGGTACTGACTGACCTCGTTGTTGGAGCTCTGATCATGAGTCTGGTGCTCCTCCTGAGTTGCCTCCCCCACGCCCGTCTTTGACTTTTCACTCGTCGGTATCAGGACATATGCCAATTTCCAGGTTTTGCTACGGTCGATCTGCGTTGGAGTGGAAGGTGGGGCATTCGTGATTGAAGAGTCCACGTCGCGGTTCGGAGTCGTCTCCGTGGCGCGCCGTCGGTCGATTACGGTCTCATATCGAGAAGAGGCTGAACTGTTACCAGGCTGAGGATTGCCCGCAGCAGCAGCTCCTTGCGTTATTGCCCCAGACTCCTGACTGTTCTGGAGAGGCTTCAGATCGGAAGGCAGCGGAGGCGAGTCCTCCATCTGGGAGCCCGCTATGTTGCCTGCCAGTCTATGTTCGCGTTCCTTGTTGTGGGCTTCTGTCACGCTTATTATTTCCCGACGTGCTTGTAGGGTGGGTACAAGACGCGGCTGTCTTTTCTGAAGGGAGACCTACGTTTCTCATGGGCAAAATCCCGCTCATTGATTCCTTCTGCTGCCATGTTTTCTTGTCTAGAGATCTTCTTGCGTCGGGCTGATTCGGCTATGGCTCGCTGATTGGACTTGAGAGCTCTTTGCCTTCGTAACTTCGCAAGCTCAAATAGGGCTGATCCAGGTTTTGGGGACTCTGCGTTTCTGATCAGATCTCTGATGGAAGAGCTCTCCCCTACTGGTGGATGCATTTCTGTGATCAGCGGCTGCTCGGCGTATGATATCATCTGCTGCACTACCGAGCTTGAAAAGACGCCCAAACACCTGGTGAGGTGATATTCGGTGTGAGTCAGGTTTATGTGAAAGGCACTAGAGTGGGTCATTATTATTGCTCACCTTAGTTAGGCAGCAAGAAGCATGGGTTGAATCGTCTAGTATTACTCCTTTTGTCTTCACTTATTCTAGCTTTGTCATTATATATCGCGTTAGCATCCGGACAAGTCCAACTTTTAACTTACACATTGAACTCACCAGCATTGTCATAGCTCAGTTTCTGATCCTATTCAGGTGTATGAGCGCATGCAATTTGCTCTTTGATGAGCGTTGAGGTGTCTGCTTCTGAAGGTGGTCAGATTACTTACGGTAGGCAAGCTTGGAGAATCGTGACGGCAACTGCGTTGGAGAAGACGCTCACGTGTCACGCTTCCCAGCCGACAAAGACGCGAAGCGTAGATGTCTCCGCCTGTGCTGAAAGATGTAAGAGTCTTCACTTACTCATAGCAGTAGCTCTCGGTCATAGCTCGGCCCATAAGCTTATATAGAACATCCCTCCTCATCATTTCTGATCTCGACACGCCGCCGTCGGCTCCAATCAAAAGCGGTGACGAGCTGTAACAACATGATTAGGGAACGAATCAGGCGTCTGAAGGCTTGGTAGAACCTATAACCCCTCTTGCTTTCTCCTCACATGCAGAAATGAACCATATTTCGAGACTATAGTTGAGACGGAGGTCGCTACAAGAGACGTCAGAGGAGGCTTCGAATTGAGAGAGTCGTACGTCGTGCCTACGTAATGGGTAACGATCAGGAGAGTATGAAAGTGAAGAGTAGGACCTCGCTGATGATAACGCCATAGACCCTGCTCGGCCGGGTCTTTCCACCATTTGATCAGCAGAAAGTTTTACATGCCGGTTGCCTCAAGATCCGGGCTAATCCCAAAGTCAAAGCATTGAGGTAAGACAAAGGTCAATGTAGGGATCATATTAGGGGAACAGTCTTCGGTCTACTCAAGAACGTGGGGATAAGTAGCTCTCTGTAATTGCACGGCACATCGCAACCTTTCAATGGGCGAGATCAGCTTTCTTGAAGATTCGCTGAAGTACAGGACTCAGGAGATGGGATCAAACTGATAGTTGGAGACTGCATCTCTCAGTTGAATATCGATTGCTGTCACTTTCCAAGTGAAGAGCCGCGCTACTGTGATAGGACCCACACGATAGGGGTTCATGGGTCACAAGCGGAGGGCAGAGGTCGTTGGGTATGACCCTGTGCCACTCCCTCAGTGCTTAGTGCTTCCGCTGCAGCCTCCACGATATTCTTCCATCGGGACCACCAAGTTTCGCGTATCCATGCAGAGATGCGCACCAGCGCGTGAAGTAGAGTACAGAATTGGTAGACATCGGCGGTGCCCCCGCAACTGACTGGGCCCAGGATGACCTACAGGATGTCAATGGTGAGCCAGAAACGTTGTAAAGGCCGGAGCTTTGATTTCGCATCGACGAATGAACCTACCACATCATCCTCTCCCTTGCGCTTGAAGGCAATATGCAGCTTCCAGTCCAGGCCGATGGCCGTCCAGCCAACGATCGGAAGGCAGTCATCGCAGCCGTCGGGGTTCGGGTCGCCAAGGTTGCTGCCACTTCGGCGCCTGAGCGGCACGGCGTGTTGTCTTAGTTCTTGAATCTTCTGAAGCCCTGTGAAGCACCAGATTCCGAGTTGTAGGGAGGATTCGAGGTACGACTTGGTCGCAGGGCCGACCTCGACGCAGGCGGGAAGTGCCACGCGCGCGAGCTGAGCGTCGTTCAGCTGACTCAAGGCCCCGTCAGGGGCGAGCCTGAAGTAACGGCGATACAGGGCCGCGGCTTCGTGATGTCGATCGGAGAAAGTGAATGCCAGGTCAACCTTCCTCGATGTCATTGGACTGCCTGAGACACGAGGCAAGAGTCCCGGATCACGGATGCCGCAAGTCTGCCTGTTCAATGTCGTCCTGCGATTAGCAGAGCGTTCCGAGTCTTGAGAGGGAGAATCTCGCTCACACATCTGCGACACCGAGCTTCTGGGATTCCGCATGTTCGCTGATGGCGAGCTCCATCACCCGCTTGGCTATGGTGGTCCACGCGCCTTCATTCGCATTGTCGGAGAACGCCGTGAGAGCTTGCTCAAGGATGGACTGGACGTCGGGCCATCTATCACCGAGCGGTGCCGTGTCAGCGTACGCGTGGTCTGGAAGCATGGGATCAAGGCGACCCTGCGCGAGGATGAGGCAACAGTCAGCCAGGACGGACTCAAAGCGAGATTGCTACGAGAGCGGAGCTCCTCGTGAGGGAACATGTTATAGTAGGGTCTCTAACCTTCCAAGAACGCGGAATGATTCCGACACCGTAAGTCCTCGCATGGTCGAGAAGCTCTTTTACCGCTTCAGGCAGAACATCATTGCCGGTGAGCGACGCTGGGGAGAAAAGCAAGGCCGGCTCGGCATACCGACACACCTGGCGCTGCTCGCGCACGGGGCTGCTCTGGCGAGAAGGTGCGGCGGTAGAGTCTCTCCCAGAGGTATTTGTCACGGATGGTGTCGGCGAGAGCACCGGTAGCTGGCGCAGGTCAAGACCCAGAGGCCTTGCGGCACGCGTCAAAGCGGTATCGAGGCCGGTCTCTGACTGTGTATCTCGCCGCGGCCGTTTGGTAGGCGATCGAGTTCGGGACATCGAGTGCACCCGCTTCCTCTTGTGCCTGCGCGACGATGATTCGGGATCGCTTGAGGCTTGTGACTCTGGAACGGATGTGGGGATCGTCTCCAGCCAAGAGTAAATCGAGTCCCAGCTACCCGCGGACGATGTCGCAGATGATGAAGTCGACTTGTAATGGCTCATCGTAGTTACGAGCTGCTGGGCATCTTGCGAGGGATGGTGGCGTATCTCGTGGTTTACTACCATGCACTTGTCGCATCTTTCTCGTGGAGACAAAAGTATGGAGCGTCTCCGTACTCTGTGTGTAAACACTTCCGTTGACATGGCAGCTTCTAGCGTCTTGGCATTCACGCTGATGTTGGTACCTAGGTACCGGCGACATGTTCTCTTCTTCTGGAATGTTTCCTCACTTCTAAACATTTCATCCTGACCTGCATGTCTACTCCTCCTCCACAAAAACCAGTGCTTACACTGGTGCTGTTGCTTCAGCGTTTCTTTATGATTTACTTCCCAGATTGACTTCTTTGCAGTAGCTGGGTAGACCCGGCTGGGGCATCGCCCCGCAGTATGCCTCAGCCAATCAGTTCTCAGCAGCCGCAAATACGGAAAAGGGTTACATAGCCGTTACGTCTTCCAAGGGCGATGTACGCATGTCAAAGGACTGGGTATCAACGCAAAGACGCACAACCAGCGCTGGGAGACCCATCGTGGGAGTCGACGTGTCCGCAGACGGCAGATGGGTGCTGGCGACCACCCGGACCTACCTCCCTCTCATCGAATCTCTCTAGAAAGAAGGGAAGAAGGTAGACCGAAGATAGTTCTTCTCTCCTCTTTCGGCAGCCTCTGAGTTTTCCACCACGGGAACTTTTTCCCCTCTCCTCTTCTTCGAGAGATGCCCCATCCTTCGAACAGGCTGTGTCGTGCCTTGTCTCAAAAGTCGTCTCACTTTTCTCCTGCTCTCGGTAATACTCGCTTTCTAGAGTACTCTGCCAGGTACAAGTGCTAAGCCGTCTCAGAACTTGTTCAGTCAGGACCATCTTCACGGAAAAGGGCATATAGAGACAGTGGTGGCGGACTGGCGCGCTATCATCTCCGAGCCTTCCTGTTCTTCTTCTTTTTAGCCTTTCGGCTCGCTCCACGTTAGCCCTGTTACCATCCATTTTAAAGCCGGAGCCGGCACAATCGCCTGAGACACTGTCCAGGACAAAGATCAACTCCATATGGTCACTGAAACAGACGAGTTCATGGAGTCTACATTAGCCAAGAACGGTCAGCTTCGGTATGATCTGGACGAAGGTATATGCAAAGACTTCTTGGTCAAGCATCGTCGCCTAGTCCAGTTTCATCCTGAAAGTGACGGACCTCAGGAAGAGCTCAGGATGTTATTGCCTAAATTCTCAACGTAGTATGACCAGACCATGAGATCGCGGTGGGATCCAGAATTTGCAGACGTGTCAAATTCTCACGTAGCCTCTCTGCGTAGCTGATCTCTGAAAAAGGCCTTCTTGTTCGTTCGCGGCAGCTGCGGGATCGGTGCAAAACCTTCGGCTCCGTAATGCAGAGTGTTGTTTACGCGATGAATCAACTTCTTCGAAAATAGCTACACCAGCTGGGGGCATTTAGTATAGAATTTGTGCGGGCCTGGACACTCATAGCACAACGGGGCGGTTCCTGGCGCTGCATTGCTCACACGGTGAGGAAAGCTGTCGTACGACATCTGAGCTTGATTCTGATCGTACCTCGTAGCTGCTGCCGGAGGGGGAACGTATTGCGGCTGCGCAGATATCGCCGCGCGTCTCACAACATTGCGAAATTGGGAGATATTCGCACCGGTATGCTGAAATTCTGGGGTGCTCTGAACAATCTGACTGAGCTGAACGGCGTCCAATCGGAAGGCTTTTAGCTGCTTCACCAAATCGTCCATCTCGGCATCTGACGTCGTTCCAGGCTTCGACGTAGCTTCCGGATCAACCGCGTTGAAAACCTGCGGGGTTTGGCTTTGCTGCTGGTGTACAACCGGGGAACGAAGGGTCACAGTCTTTGGATGCTCCCGTAATCTTGCAAATTCTTCAGCCAGCGAGGTATCGCGAGTGATTTCTCCGCATTCTTCCTGTATCCGTTGCTTCGAGCATTCGGCGTTCGAGTTGTCTCGGGCGACCTTTAGCATCTTGGCATAATCGTACGATGGATCGTCCCAGTCGGTATTGCATTTCTCGATCACGCGATCGCTGACGTTCCGGGGTAGGCCTTGTAAGAACAATCCTCCGCGTCGCTGACTGCTGATGCTGCCGGGTTTAAACACCTTCTCTGAAATCGCTGTGAACATGCGACAGTAGTCCTCGACATCACGATTCTGGCTCGAACGATTCTGGCTCGAACGAACGTACTGCTCCAGTAAGGGCTCGGTTTGCATCTGAACCTCCGCATCGGTCTTTCGGTATTCACGCTCCAGGTAAATAAGCAACAAGGCTCTTCCAATCAGCTCTCGCGTACTGCGGCGTGTTCTTCACAACGATGCTGATCATTCGTTCGTAGTATTCCGGAAGCCTGCGTAATCGTTCGGAGTCGCTCACGCGGTGGGTCTCGCAAATGCTTTCGTATCGATCAAAGTACTCAGTGATGTTCTCGTCTTCCAAATGCGGCATTCCTGGCGAATGAGGCAACGGCATCGGCAAAGCCAGGAAAACAGTGGGTATCTGAACAGCCGTAGCAACGGGAGCAACGACTGGAGCGACCGGAACAGCAGGAACAGCGGGAGCAGCCGGAACAGCGGGGATAACATGATCAACAGGATCGACAGGAACAATAGGCGATGGAATTGATGAACCGGTAGAATTCATCGGCGTGCGGATACGCGGAGACTCCTCATCCTCAGTAGAACCATCCTGTCGTGGGAGCGTCGCAAGGAACTGACTGCGTTCGGGTATCCTGGAATGAGTTCGGCAATTCGACCGATGCAACGGCTTCGAATTTGTTTATGAATTCGGCTCCAAAGCGGTGGGTTTCTAAACCGGCAGGATTGCAGACAACGCGACGATAAAAACAACGATAAAAGCGACGATAGTAAAGGCTTCGAACCCAAAGAGGCTCCAATTGGAAGAAGAGCTCAGCGACAGCGAATTAAAAATTAACAAGGGGAAATTCTTCGAAGGCCTCGCCTCCTCGGGTTAGTAATGTTATCCATTATAAGGTTAAATTTTGGAAATCTAGAAATCTAAGTCACGTAATTAGTTGAATCTCAATGAAATCGCTATCTATGGCTCTAGATAGTGCTAGCTAGCTAACAATAGTATCGCGTCCATCCTATCTAGGATTGAATGGGAAAATATAAAGAAGTCCCTAGAAAAAGTTAAAGAAGTCTAGGGGTTATTGAATTGAATATTCAACCTGCCAAGATGTATCTAATCGGCGATGAGCTAACCGACAGTCATTAGGATGAT
>QQTW01003969.1_pt1 | contig 11033 bp, 10 predicted proteins | sample 1904831 | NCBI WGS metagenome assembly QQTW01 (sample SAMN09435610, study PRJNA476489) | Subsurface metagenome, whole genome shotgun sequencing project.
AGCGCGGGTTGGATCTCTCTACCCTTACTCGTAACAGATTTCCCGACATTCCATTCCATACCAATACATAGTAGACCCACGCTGTAATGCCCCCCCCATGTATTCATCCCTTCATGATTTCATCAACAAGGTTTAGCGGAGATGAAAAAGAGGACAAGGAGAGAGACAGAGAGATCCAACCCGCGCTAAAATGAGAAAGGAAATAAAAAGCAATTAGCGTCGTAAGGGGGTATAATGGGCGTCGGCAAAACGCTTGCTGTCAAAACGGTCTCAGGCATGTCGCTGTTTATTTTTAGAAGATGACTCGTCGTACTGCGGTCCCCTGGAGAAAGTTGCTCAGCTCAGCTCGAGAGGGGGGGGCTTTCACGTCCATAGGGTCGGAGCGACGAACCCTCCGCTGTAACTCCACGCCGGATCGCCATAGGCGCTGTATTGGTATGGAATGGAATGTCGGGAAATCTGTTACGAGTAAGGGTAGAGAGAAGAAGCATTGGGCATTTTTAGTTTGGAATATTTCTGCGCAATGAAAGAACGATTCTGGTTGGCTTTTTGTTCTTGGCTGCTTTCTTGGCTGCAGGTTCGATTCCGCCTGACACTAAGATACTACTACCTTACTACCTACCTAGTAAAGGTACTCCAGGGTCGGCTGGATGCAGCCTCGTATTGTTAATCTTGATGATGGGATATGAATAGAATCAAAGGTTACCTGTGAAACAGACGATGAGATAATGTAACTACCTACCTTACCTAGATAAAGGTAATTACTTTACTTTAGATCTGTTAACTTACATATTTACCAATGGGGAATCATGAGGTGTGCTGTGTGTTGCTCGACAGACAGGGAAGCAAGCCGGCGTGGTACAGCTTTCACCTTAAAGTAAGGTACCTTACAGTGCGGTGCATGAAGGTTAAGGTATTCCTGGAAACATCCCTGAGGTACGAAGTTTTTAGTTTATGTTGTCTCGCACGTGGCATTGAGCCCTATCGCGGGACTAGCCGCATCCCGCTAAAGTGAGTTTCAAGAACCTCCCTCCAATCGATTTCTAGGTACCGTCCATCACCCATCACCCATCACCCATCACCCATCACCCCTCTCACCTGCTTTGTCCCTACGAGTAACTCGTACCCCTGTTCGACCACAGGTTATTCATAGCTACCTACCCGTAACCCTGACGTCGCCGTGACACCCCATCCCATCCCCATCCCCTCCCCTCACCCTCGTTTGGATTGATTCGGAAATGTCGGGTGGATGGAACACGATTGAATCGGACGCGGTATGTACGGAAACATTTCCATCCCATCGTCGTCGTTTCTACCCTTCCCTTCCCAAATCTCCCCGAATAGCAAGGGTGCCGAGCTAGCTAACGTGCGTGCACCTGCGTGTGCCATGCGTCGGTCTAGGGCGTATTCACCTACCTGGTCGACAACCTGGGCGTCAAGGACGTGCAGTTTGAGGAATTGATCGCCCTTGATGCCGGTTACCTGAGACAGCAGAGGTAGGTCCGTGTTCCAATCTGCATGCCCACATGGCGTTCGTTCTATTATTAGAGAAAAGCCTCCCCCCCCCCGGCTGCCGTGCTCGTGAACAGCCGTGTGTGGAAGCGTTGACAGCTGCGAACGCGAACAGCCCCGTATACGGCGTCATCTTCCTGTTCCGGTACCCCACGGGCTCGCAACGCAGCGACGTGCCCCAAGACGGCACCTTCGACCACGACGCCGGCGAGAAGCTCTTCTTCGCCGCGCAGACGATTCAGAACGCCTGCGGCACGCAGGCCCTGCTGTCCGTCCTGCTAAATAAAGACGGCCAGATCGACATCGGGCCCCAGCTTCGCGACTTCAAGGATTTCACGGCCGCCTTTCCGTCCGAGGTGGGTGCCCCCACTCCACCAGTCCCCCCCCCCACCGGCCCATCTCCACGTGTAGGATGCAAGGAGCGCAGCGCAAGCACTGACGGCCTGGGCCCTGCTGTCGTGGGGTGCTGCAGTTGCGTGGCGAGGCCCTTTCCAACTCGGAGCTGATCCGCGACGTTCACAATTCCTTTGCGCGGTCGTCGCCTTTCATCGACGAGACGCAGCGGACCGCGACGGAGGAGGACGATGTCTATCATTTCATCGCTTACACGTCCATCGACGGCACGCTCTACGAACTCGATGGCTTACAACCCGCGCCGATCGCGCACGGCGACTGCACCTTCGACGAGTTTCCCGACAAGGTCATACCCGTGCTGCAGCGGCGCATCGAGCGGTATCCGGCGCACGAGATCCGGTTCAATCTGCTGGCGATGGTTCAGGATTTGAGGATCCGGGCGAGGGAGGTGGGCGATCAGGATTGGTTGTATAGGGAGCAGCAGAAGAGGAATGCGTGGCAGTGGGAGAATGCGCTTAGACGGCATAACTTTGTGGGCTTCATTACTGAGGTGCTGAAGGGGGTGATCCGGTCGAAGTTGAAGGATGGTCCGGATGCTTATGATAAGTGGATCGAGGAAGGAAAGAGCAAAACTCTGGCACGTTTGGAGGAGAAGTCGAGGAAGGGAGGTGCTGCCGAGGAGATGGATGCTTGAGTTGGGTCTGAGCTACTACTCAGCTGCAATTCTCGATGGCAGTTGGGTTTGGTGGATCACTTGCTTCAGCAGCGTAGAATATTCCGGCATAGAAGTTGGCGATGGCGGGTCTCGCAAGGGTCTTGTTCCCGGCGCATTCATAAATGTATTACGGTTGCAAATAGAAGCCTGCTTTTATAACTCATAGTTTTTGGGCCTTTGGCATCATTCTTGTCACCTGTTCAACGATACGCTATGAAATGGCATTTCAATTGTTGTAGGTTCTCTTGATCGCCCACTGTGGAGTAGCTTACTGCAAGTTGTTCCGTACGTAAGTTGATGTCGCCGGAAGCGATCGCCACCATCCCGCGGATATTGCCGCAAATAGCCTCACGAGTCCCCACATGGAACTTCGACCAACATCATCATTAACGCCTAACATCGATCCCGGTTATGAAGCTCCTCTACACTTATCAACAAATGGAAACTGGATAGGTCACTGCATCTTCCGTGGTACCAAATTTCACATCAAACATGGACGAAGATGCCACAACACCACTATTCACCACGCTCGCAAGATCGGTCCGCTCGTCATCGTCACCAACACCACAACTCTCCACCGACAGTAGGCCGCCACGGCAACGACCGCTTGACCAGACCAACATAGTTATTAACATCCGCAACGATGATGGATCTACCGGCAAGGGCATTCTCATCGGGATGCTCTCGGCCTTTGGTTCGGCGGCTGTGGTTGCACTCATCTTTGGGATCATCTATTTTTTCCGCTACACGAATCGAGGACGGATCATCTTGGATCGAATCGGGAGACCAGGAGAGTATGATGACGAGCAGGCATTGGCCAGGGAAGAGGCGGATGCCTTAGAGGAAATGGATGAGTTGCAGAGGGCCGAGTATCTGAGAGCAAAAGGTAGACTGAGAGATATACTTGCGGCAGAACTGCTGAGGTCAATTTGAGCTGACTTGCTATGCAGCATTCGTCCAAGCCAATCCTCCCGAGACCATGCAAACGGACATTTCCCTTTCACAGTTTTTGGCCATACAAGAAAAAGGTGTTTCGGCGTGGGAGTTTGAACCGGAGTTGGAGATTGCAAATTGTTTTGTGGAAGGCCGGACGGAGATTGAGTTTTTCGATGCCGAGTGCAGCGTTCAGAGTAACCTACCGATCCCGAAGCAGAACGAGGTATATTATTGGGAAGCTAAGATCTATGACAAACCCGAATCGACCCTGATCAGCATTGGGTTGACTACCAAGCCATATCCACTATTTAGACTTCCAGGTAGCATCCGCTATGGTCTATAAGTAAAAATCGTTGCTGACAGGATCGTGTAGGTTGGCATAAAATGTCAGTGGCATATACATCGAACGGATATAGACGGTACAATCAACCGTTTGCAGGCACCAACTACGGACCACAATATGTCCAAGGAGACGTCATCGGAGTTGGTTATCGACCACGGATAGGGACCGTGTTCTTTACACGGAACGGCAAGAAGTTAGATGACGTCGCGCATGGCCTGAAGACACAAAATTTCTTCCCCACCGTCGGCGCCAACGGTCCATGTACCGTCCACGTCAACTTCGGCCAGATGGGCTTCGTCTTCATCGAAGCCAACGTCAAGAAATGGGGCCTGGCCCCGATGACGGGCAGCCTGGCGCCGCCACCACCCTACGGCAGCGAGCAAGGCAGCATCCTGCTCGAAGCGGGTCGGGAAGGCGCGCAGAACGGCAATCACGGGGGATACTTCGTCGCGGGACACTCGCGGGCCCGAAGTGCGGGTTTCACAAGTAGACCAGGTCCGCCGCCCAGCCCCGGTTTAGTCCGATCACCTACCGACATCTCACTAGCTCATCTCACCCTCCTCTCGCCCGACGAGGATCCGGCCGGCGAAGGCGCCAGCGGTGGCCATCGTGCTGATCTTTCGATCCACCCTCCCAATCGACGCACCGAGTATCGGCTTTTCCAGCACGATCATGGTGAATACCGTCGTGACGACGACGACGATGACCACCGTCCGCCGCCGGAATATACCAGTCCCGAAGGCTCCGACGCAGGTAGTCGGCGCGACAGTGGCGAGGCGCACCACGAACAAAGCCGTTTGTTACGTGAGGAGTCCTCTCGTCCGGCTGTACCGTCTTACGACACGGCTGTTGGGAATGACACGGGGTAGATTCGCCCACGTGGCACGTTCCGAGTCGGGTGTGCTTGGAGCCTTGTCTGCACCGGTGCTCACTGCGAGTAAAGTAACGCATCGTCCTTATCTCCGCCATTTAGCGATCACGGCGTTTGGGAATTGTTGGCCGAGAGCCTTTCTTTGACTTGACTTGTCTCTCGTCGTCTTCAGGCGTGGTGTGTTTCACTCTTTGGGTATACGGACGGGACGGAGCGTTTCTTACGGAAGGGCTTTTCTCTCTCTCCTTTCCAATCGGGCCTCCCGTACCGTACTGTGCTCGTCCGTCGTCTTCGTCTGCATCTACCTTGTCTGATTTCCAGCGGGCTGTAGAACTCACGGGCACAGAGACACGGACACAGGCACGCGCTGTCGGTACGGGTCGGTTGAGCTAAGTTCCATCCATCCATCTATCTATCTATCTATCTCACCTATCGTAGGTGAACCGGGGCGTGGAGAAATGGGATCGGATCTTAAGGTTAGGTTAAGGGTCAGGGCAGCTTCGGGTATATATCAACCACATACTTTACTCATCTACCACTATCCCTCCGTGAACAATGTGCTTTGTTCCCGTCCTCTCTCTTTTCTGCTCCGCTTTTTGTTCTTTCCCAATGTTGTCGCAAGGTTCTGCCAATTCTTGATCTCCGCCGGCAAGTAACTCTTCGAAGCCATGCCCCTCTCACGCAGCCATCCCCATTGTCCCCCCTTTGTTCACCGACACAGACACAAAGGACGCTCTCTCGACACATCCCTTTGTCCACCCTCCGCGCAGTCTATAAAGTTACCCAGCTCCGACCTCGCCGTCCACGGCCCTGCCCCAGGGAAAACCCTTCACATACCCCGGAGACATCCCTACCTGACCAACTTTTGCTCACTCACCTAGGTACCCACTAGCGCTATCAAAACCTTGATCCGAACAAATCGGCAGCAACTGCTTCCCTTCCTTCCGAAACCAAACCAAACGAACCGATGGGCAGCTGGGTCTGCTGCTGCTGCGGCCTTGACAACGGCGGCGACACGGCTTGGTGCGCGCGCTGCAGGCATTATACTGTTAATTGCAAATTCTGCTTTTCGTACTATCGTCCTCCGCCGCCGCCGACGCTGTCCACGCATGTGGGGGATCCGAAGGCTGATTCGATGGGAAGGGAGGAGCGAGATTGATCATGCATCTAACTTATGAATTTCGTTGGTCGTTGTGCAGTGTCTATGTCAATTTTCTTAACTAACTTGGTCGCTCGTCGCTTGGTCTTATGGTGGACCGCAAACGGCGAACTGAGAGAGGGCTGATGATATTCACGTGACACTTTAAAGTAGTTGCATCTCCGATCTGATAAGATAATCAAATAAACCTTCACCCCGCCAATCAAAACATCGAACGTGGGTGAAGCTTCTGGATGCTGTGAGAAGGTGCCGGAGTGAATAAGGCCGAACAGTATTTCAGTCAAATTCAGTGACATGTTGATGACATACGTACTTCCGCACATAATAATTTTAATCGACACTCCGCACACTCCATTCATCAGAACAAACAATCACTACCAAACTCTGAAATATATCTGACAACAAACTGATCACAGCCTAAGAAGTATAACCAAAACCACTCACAGTCATGACTTCGGGCATGCAACTCACAGACCGAGCGTCCAACGCCCTGCGTGACGCTCATGAACTTGCTCAACAATATGCCCAATCTCAAATCCTACCCCTCCACCTCGCCGTCGCCTTACTCGATCCACCCATCGACCAGTCCAAAGACCAGCAAACCACAGCCAATGCCTCACACGCACAAAGCTCGGCCCCGCTCTTTCGACAGGTCGTTGAGCGAGCTCACGGGGACCCTCAACTCCTCGACCGCGCGCTGAAGAAAGCCCTGGTCCGATTACCGAGTCAAGACCCACCACCAGAGACGGTCTCCATGTCTCCCCAGTTCTCGAAGGTGCTGCGATCAGCGGTGGAGTTACAGAAGACGCAGAAAGATAGTTACGTCGCTGTGGACCATTTGATCACGGCACTGGCTCAAGATTCGAGCATTCAGCGATGTCTCGCCGATGCCAATATTCCGAATACCAAATTGATCGACAGTGCTATTCAGCAGATTCGGGGCACGAAGAGGGTTGATTCGAAGACGGCGGATGCGGAGGAGGAGAATGAGAACTTGAAGAAGTTTACCATTGATATGACGTCCCTGGCAAGGGAAGGCAAGATCGATCCTGTCATCGGGCGGGAAGAGGAGATTAGGAGAGTCATCCGGATCCTGTCACGTCGGACCAAAAACAATCCCGTCCTGATCGGAGAGCCAGGTGTGGGGAAGACTACGGTGGTCGAAGGTCTTGCATCTCGAATCGTGAACGCAGACGTCCCGGCCAACCTTGCGGCCTGCAAGCTTCTTTCGCTTGATGTAGGCTCTCTCGTCGCGGGCAGCAAGTACCGTGGAGAGTTTGAAGAGCGTATGAAAGGCGTCTTGAAAGAAATCGAGGACTCGAAGGACATGATCGTTCTGTTTGTGGACGAGATTCATCTACTGATGGGGGCGGGCTCGAGTGGCGAGGGGGGTATGGATGCGGCGAACTTACTGAAGCCCATGCTCGCCAGAGGCCAACTACACTGCATTGGAGCAACGACCCTGGCCGAGTATCGGAAATACATCGAAAAGGACGCGGCTTTTGAGCGGCGATTCCAGCAAGTTTTGGTCAAGGAGCCTTCCATTCCTGAAACCATTTCTATCCTGCGAGGTTTGAAAGAGAAATACGAGGTACATCATGGTGTTAATATACTCGACGGTGCTATCGTAGCGGCGGCTCAGCTCGCGGCCCGATACCTCACTGCACGTAGATTACCTGACTCGGCGGTTGACCTCATCGACGAAGCGGCTGCTGCAGTCAGAGTGGCTCGAGAGTCTCAGCCAGAAGCGCTTGACACCATGGAGAGAAAGCTACGACAGTTGCAGATCGAGATCCATGCCCTCGAAAGAGAAAAGGATGAAGCCTCGCGAGCTCGTCTCGCTACAGCCAAGGCTGAGGCTGCGAACGTGGAAGAAGAATTACGACCCTTGCGGGAGAAGTACGAGAGTGAGAAAGAGCGTAGTCGAGAGATTCAAGAAGCTCGGATGAAGCTCGACCAGCTCAAGGTCAAACAAGAAGAGGCGGAACGAACGAAGGATCTTCAGACGGCGTCAGATCTGTTATACTACGCTATTCCTGACGTCAAAGCCCGAATCGAACATCTCGAGGCGGAGAGGACCAAGGCTGACGCCGATATGTACGCCCGGCGCGGCTCAACGGGTGGAGAGCCCTTGATAACGGACTCGGTTGGGCCGGAGCAAATTCAGGAGATTGTCGCTCGCTGGACCGGTATTCCGGTCACCCGACTGAAGACATCGGAGAAAGACAAACTCTTGATGATGGAGAATCAGCTCGGGAAGATTGTGGTGGGCCAGAAAGAAGCAGTGACATCCGTGTCCAACGCGATCCGACTGCAGCGGTCTGGCCTCAGCAATCCAAACCAACCACCCAGCTTCCTCTTCTGCGGCCCTTCGGGTACCGGCAAAACCCTCCTGACCAAGGCCCTGGCGGAATTCCTCTTTGACGATCCCAAGGCCATGATCCGATTCGACATGTCCGAATATCAAGAGCGTCATTCCTTGAGCAGAATGATCGGCGCACCACCCGGTTACGTCGGTCACGACGCCGGCGGTCAACTAACCGAAGCCCTCCGCCGCCGCCCCTTCTCCATCCTCCTCTTCGACGAAGTCGAGAAAGCAGCCAAAGAAGTCCTGACCGTCCTGCTCCAACTCATGGACGACGGCCGCATCACCGACGGCCAGGGCCGCATCGTCGACGCTCGCAACTGCATCGTCGTCATGACCTCCAACCTGGGCGCCGAGTACCTCGCGCGCGACAACGCCCGCGACGGCCGCATCGATCCCACGACGCGCGAAATGGTCATGACCGCCCTGCGCAACTACTTCCTCCCCGAATTCCTCAACCGCATCTCCAGCATCGTCATCTTCAACCGGCTCACGCGTCGCGAAATCCGCAAGATCGTCGACGTCCGTCTCGACGAGATTCAAAAACGTCTCGCGCAGAATAACCGCAACGTTCGCATTCAATGCTCGCCTGAGGTCAAGGATTACCTCGGCGCCGCCGGTTACTCGCCCGCTTACGGCGCCAGGCCTTTGGCTAGGTTGATCGAGAAGGAGGTTTTGAATCGGCTGGCTGTGTTGATTCTTCGGGGTAGTGTTAAGGATGGGGAGGTCGCGAGGGTTGTTATGGAGGATGGTAGGATTACGGTTTTGCCGAATCATCGCGATGATGAGTTGGAGGATGAGGTTGATATGGTGGATGATGAGGATGCTATTGCTGAGTTGGAGGATGCGAATGGCGATATGGATCTTTATGATTAGGGGTCGTGTGGAGGTGGCATTGCTTGATCGTTAGCATGTTCGGTGCAGGATGATGGACTTTCACGGGCATGGTTGGTTGATGTTTTCACGAAATTATGCTAGCGGCTGTTCATAGATTTTCGTTTCTTCTTCTAGCGGTGGAGTATGTAGGGCAATCATCATATTAGTCTTCATAACAAGACCTGATATGTAACAAAGTCTTTCGGTCACAGCTGTTATCCTCTCCTATTGTTAGCCTGGGTCCGCGACATCAAAATTTGCACACCCGAAACCAGAGCCATGTCGATCTCGATATTGTACTGTTCGCTCTTGACTGCCACCGAAATTTTTGCAGTAACGAGACTTGGGCAGCACTCATCTCTGAGCAGGTGGCTTCCTCAGTATTACATGTGCCCATTCTTGCAACTATTCTCGAAAAATCTTATCGTATACAATGCTCTTGCAATAGTATATGTGTGTGTATCTCTCATTCGTACACACTTTTGAGCGGTCACATCTTTCCAACTGCTGAAGACAGACCCAGAGAGTTGGTCTGTGAGCCAGCTTACTTAACTACATTTCTTACCTAGTTTCATTCCTTCGCGGTTTGAAGTTGGATGCAGATCTCACGGATCTCCATCTCTACATTTCGTCTAGCGTATGCTGCCTGGCTCGTCTCAGAAATATGCGTCGATTTGGTTCGCAGCGCATCTTGAGATTCTCTCGGTGAATACTCTATTTGTCTATCCTGAGCGTTACTTGCCCCAGTTCAATGAATCTATGACTTTGACGTTATTAAATGCGAGTCCAAGGCAAGCTTGACTTGGCATGTAGTGTTGTTGAGCATGCACGTTCTCGTGTCATTCGAACATTATGCGTTTTCCTACCATGATATATCCGCCGAACCGGCGCATCCGCTCAGCTGATGCGATGTCAACTATATGAAACCACTCTAGTCCCCACTTTGAGCCAATTGACCCAGATTGACCACACAGCTCTGGGCCTAAGAAGGCTTGATCGTCTAAACCAATTCTATCATGGACATCGGACAGCTCTCAACGACTCCGACCCATTTCGACCACGTACCCTTCGAAGGCGCCATACCACACCTTCTCCACCACCACCTTCCCTCATCACACCATGCAGACAACAACCTCCATCCTCACCGCAATTCTCGCCCTCTACACCCTCCTCGCATTCTTACCCCTCACCCACGCCGCCGACGAAGGAAGCAGCTCCAATAACCCCTTCAACATGCCCATGCCCTTCCCCTTCCCCTTGCCCGCGCCCACAAACCAAAACCACAACCACAACCAAAACCAAAACCAGAACCACAACCACAACCAAAGCCAACCCGGCCGCCCCCACCCAATCAGCAGGATCCAAGACTGGCAATGCTACAGCGCGCTCCAAGGCTCGATCCGGCTCCCACACCTCGCACGCGACGACTGCAACGCCGCGATCGGCGAACTCCTGCGCGGCGAAAACGTGCAGACACCGACGGTATTCGGGCGCAACAGCGGCGTCCGGGTGCCGCGCTTGTGGCGAGGGCGGCCGTGCGCCGTGTACGTGGACGTGCCGCCCGACAGCGCCGATCGGATGACGGTGACGGTGTCGAAGGGCGAGATCGCGCTTGCGGCCATCAGGTTGGTTGCGAATTGCGTGTCGGAGGCGTGGGATGGGTTTGGTGGGTATACGGTTGTCCGGGGTCGGGAGGAGGGGGCGGTGTTGAATGTGGTGCTTTTTGGTTATACGCCTCGGCAGAGGTTCGTGCCGTTGTTGGGGGCTATTGGGGAGGTGGGTGCGGAGAGGGTGTGATGGGTGTGTGTAGGAGGGGTTCGGAGATGTTGATCGGGGGGTCGTTTGGGTTGTGGGGAGTGATCTATTATGAATTATATGACTTTTACGCGTTGGAGACGTGAC
>QQTW01003970.1_pt1 | contig 11032 bp, 3 predicted proteins | sample 1904831 | NCBI WGS metagenome assembly QQTW01 (sample SAMN09435610, study PRJNA476489) | Subsurface metagenome, whole genome shotgun sequencing project.
CAAGGCTCGCAATTCGATGGGGTCTCCTAGAGATGTCCCCGTACCGTGAGCCTCTACGTAGCTCACTTGTCCTGGCTCTACACCAGCGTTAGCTAGGGCTGTGCGGATAACTGCTTGTTGGGCTGGTCCATTGGGAACTGTAAGACCTCCACTGCGACCGTCCTGATTGACTGCTGAACCCCGAATCAGAGCTAAAATGTTGTCACCGTCGGCAATTGCATCACTGAGGCGTTTGAGAACCACAACCCCACAACCCTCTCCTCGAGCAAAGCCGTCAGCTGCGGCATCAAAGGTCTTGCAATGACCATCAGGAGCTAGCATCTTAGCCCGACATTCATTAATAGTTGCCGTTGGTGTTAATATTAAGTTAACTCCAGCAGCGATCGCCATATTACTCTCTCTTTCGCGTAAGCTTTGGCAAGCAAGATGGACTCCTACTAATGATGATGAACACGCTGTATCTATTGCCATGCAAGGTCCTTGTAGACTAAGGGTGTAAGACAATCGACCAGAAGCAGCGCTAAAAGCGTTGCCTGTTGCAGTGTGGGCATTGATGAGATTCGGCTGACTGACTATCTGGTAATAATCGAGATTCATAATCCCGACAAAAACGCCAGTTTGACTGCCCGCGATTTTCTCTGGCGCAATGCCAGCGTTTTCAAGAGCTTCCCAGCTAACCTCCAACAGCAGTCGGTGCTGAGGGTCCATATTCACAGCTTCTCGAGGCGCAATTCCAAAGAACTGCGGGTCAAACTGGTCTACCTGGTCTAGAAATGCCGCGTTCCGGGTATATATTTTCCCAAGGGTATCTGGATTGGGGTCGTAGTAGGCGTTAATGTCCCATCGATCTGATGGTATTTCTGTAATTGCGTCTACCCCATTACGCAACATCTGCCAATATGCTTCTGGATCGTTGCTTTCTCCTGGAAATCGACAGCCCATTCCAATGATGGCAATCGGCTCTGTCTTTGCCCGCTCGTTTGCTTCGAGTTTAGCTTGCATTTCCTTCAATGCTAAGAGTGCACGCTTTGTTGGAGATAGAGATTGGGGGTTTTCTATACTACTCATATTTAATTCCTTTTATTTATGATATGACGCTTGGGAAATGGGGAGATAGGGTGAAGCACCTCCCCAAGTGTCCATTAGTACTTAATGCTTTCTAGTTCTTGGAGCAGTAATGCTTCTGCATCTTCTTCTGAAAGCTGTACGAGTTTTGCCGAGGATACGGTTTGCTGATGATTATTGTTTTCGGAAGTCGCGTGCGCGTTGTCGTCGGCGCAGGTCTCTACAGAAAACATTTCATTTGCAAGATACCCGGCAAGAGCATCAAGAGTCGGATAGTCAAAGATTAATGTAGAAGGAAGAGAGCGTCCCAAAGACGTTTGAAGACGGTTCCTTAACTCAATGGAGGTAAGAGAGTCCATACCAATGTCGAAGAAACCTTGATGTGGCTCTAACCTGTGGGAAGAACTTAAACCCAGAACTTTGGCAACCAAGTCTACAAGGTGAGCCAGTAACAATTCTTGGCGCTTGCGGGGCGTCCCTGTTTGTAACTGCGCGAGAAACTCAAATTGCTCCACCGCCGCCTGCTCAGTTTTCAACCTTGAGCCAGCTTCACGGGCTAACTCGGTGAGGAACGATGGGGCAGTATCACCGGGAAATCTTTGCATGAACTGCGACCAATTGATAGGCACTACTGCAATCTGGGCATTAGAATGCTGGAACGCTTGTTCTAATATTTGTATCCCTTGCTTTGGTGCAATAGTACCCACACCACGCATACTTGTCTGCTCACTGAAGTTGCGGTTTGCCACAACTCCTAACTCACTCCATGCTCCCCAGTTGATACTCAAAGCTGGCAACCCTAGACTTCTGCGATAATAAGCTAAAGCATCCAAGAAAGTGTTGGCTGCTGCATGGTTTCCTTGACCAGGTGAGCCAAGTAGGGCGGTGACTGAGGAAAACATCACAAAGAAGTCCAAAGGCAAATTTTGTGTCAAAGTGTGTAAATTCCAAGCTCCTTGCACTTTTGGCGACAACACTTTGGTAAACTGCTGCCAGTCTTGCCGCGCCAATGTCCCATCCTCAAGAACCCCTGCTGAGTGGATAATTCCCCTTAGTGGCGGCATAGATGCTTCGATTTGGGTCAATGCCTTAGCGACTTGTTCTGCAACAGAAACATCTGCCTGAACCAGTTGGATTTGAGCGCCCATTTGCTCCAGCTTGCTCAAGGTCGTCCTAGCTTCATCGGTCGCACCTGTGCGTCCCATCAACACTAGGTGTCGCGCTCCTTGTTCTACTAACCACTGGGCAACCAGCAAACCAATACCTCCCATACCACCTGCAATCAGGTAAGTGTTATCAGGCTGCAAGTGCAGAAGCTGTGGTTCTCTTTTGTGGCTACGCACTAAGCGAGGAACATAGCGCTGTCCATTACGAAATGCCACCGATTCCTTGGCTTGTGTATCCCCCCCCGAGCAAAGTTCGTCAAACAAAGCTTCTGCCTGCTTGTGTTCATCTACTGGGTCTAAATCCACTTGTATGCACCGCAATTCTGGATGCTCTACGGCAATCACTTTGCCAAGACCCCACAAAGGTGCTTGCGCTACTGCCAACAAAGATGGTTCCGATCCTACCGATTGAGCACCTTGGGTCACCAAATACAGAGACGGAGACTCGGAGAATTCAGCCGTGACCAGAGCCTGAACTAAATGAAGTACACTGCGACATCCTAGCACTGATGCTGCTTCTAAGTTGGCTACTGTCATCTCTTCTGGCGCGGATGCCTCTAAACTCCACAGGTGTACAACCTTATGGCACGGCGGTCTACCAGTTCCCGTAACTTCCTTAAGCAACTTCTGAAAGTCTTCGGGTTGCGCTGGGTTGAGCCTGTATTGCTCGTTACCTAACTGTTCGTAGGACTCACCTAGAAAAACCATAACACAAGTTTCGCCACGTAACCTTAACTGTGCTGCTAGGTTCTCACCAACTCCCTTGCGATCGGCAAAAATCAGCCAACTGCTTTTATCTGCGACAGGGGAAATGTCTTCCGGCTGTTGCTTAAAGAGAGGATTTTGGGCTATAATGATAGATTGGTGACATAAACTGTCGCTGGTTATTTCTGTCTGCGGTATTGCTGTTGTCTCTACAAATCCGAGATCCTGCAATAAATTCTCCCACTGGCGCGGAGCAAGTAAGGGGTATGCCGGTCGCAAATCTGTATCTGCAAACCTCCACCAGCCCTCTGTCAACCCGAAGGTCAGGTCTAACCAACGTTGGGGTCCGGTTGCCTCCAGCAATACTAGCATTCCCCCTGGTGCCAAAAGTTGCTGCACATGCTCCAAAGTTTTATTTAGGTCTAATGTAGCGTGCAGTACATTTGCTGCTAAAATCACATCAAATTGATGGGGAACAAAACCCTGTGACTCGATGTCTTGTTCGATATCCAAAAGTTCATATCGAACAAACGGGAAATTACCGAACTTTTCTTGTGCATTTGACATGAACAAGTAGGATATATCGCTAAACACGTAATCCGTTTGATTTGCTGGAAGTTGCGGTAGCACATAAGATGTCGTTCCCCCGGTTCCTGCACCAATTTCCAAAACCCGAACTGTTCGGTTCTTTGGCAAGCGTTCTATAGCGACTGAAACCGCCTTTTGAACTAGCTGATTGAATAGGCGACCACCTGGCGATTTTTGATACAAGTTTTCCGCAGAGGTCAAAGATCCATCAGGGAACAGCAGTTGCAGTGGATCGCACTCTCCCCGCAGAACCCCCGCTAATTGTTGACCACACCGCTCAAGTAAGTTCAGTTCAGCTTCAAAGGTTGAGTATTTAGCCAAAATTTCTGTATATTTCTCAAAGGGCGCTACCTGATTCGGCACTTGACAAACTTCCCATTCGGAACCGATACGCCTTAGCACTCCTTCTTCCTGTAGCATCTGGAGTATTCGACCCAGCAGCTTGTGGTATCGGTCTATTACGCCTAACTTCTGCACCAAATAATCATTTGTAAAGCGCTGGTAAGGACGAAACTCCCAACCCATTGCACAGAAAGCCTTGAGAACGTAAGCGGCGCTCAAAGCCTCGAGATCGAGAAACACCTCTCCATAAATCTCCATTCCGTGTTCAACGCTTAACTGAGATACGAGGGGCTGGATGCGGTCACGGACTTGCAAGGGACTGAACATATAGTCAGCTGGCAAATACTGTCCTTGGCGAAGCTTGGGCTGCCATTCCACCTCGTAGAGCCAATCGCTGAGGTAATTTTGTGTATTATACAGCAGTGCCTCACGCTTTGCACGCTTGACGTGGAAACCCTCAATCTCTGCTATAACTTGTCCAGCATCATCGAACAGCCGTAAGTCACTCGTGAGAGTTTCTTGGTTGGAGCCATCTTTGTAACGTATTTGACCATGAACCCAGAATTGGGTATCAAGGCGACGGTATAGCCGCAGACTGTTTAAACCTACTGGCAAATAAGTATCTTCTTCTGCCGCACCAACCAAGGAGGCAAACAAAAGCTGGAAACCAGAATCCATCAGTACTGGGTGCAGATGATATTCTGCATCTGATACTAATGCCTCAGGAAGCCGAATCCGCCCTAGAGCTTCCCCATCGCGCCGCCAGAGTTGCTCAATTCCCTGAAAGCTCGTTCCATACTCAAGTCCCCGGTTTTGCAACTGTTGATAGTACTCTTCAACTGATAACTGTTCTTGAAAGCGTGCTTGGAGGTCTTTGAGAGAAACCGATGTTGGCAGTGTGTTGATCTGGTCAGCAGAAACTTTTCCAGCGGCATGTTGTATCCAGGAGGTAGCGTCATCTACTCTACCCGCGTCAAGGCTTAATATCTGGAACGAAGCTTGCCGATCGCCTGATGGAGTTAGAATTAACTGTACAATTCGACTACTATCGAATGGCAAGATGAGTGGTTCTTGAATTAATACCTCCTGGAGGCAGTACAAAGGAGCGCCAAAAGCTGCTGCTGCCCCAGCTAGGGCTATTTCCAAGTAAGCAGCACCGGGCAAAACTACCATGCCGTAGACCTGATGATCCACTAGGAAAGGTTGTAAATTGACGCTCAACTCGGACTCAAATAAAATCTCCTTGAGTGCTGAACGTAGCCGCTGACCTAGTAAGGGGTGTGCTGTCTGGCCATGCGAGAAAGCCTGCTTTTGTTTGGGTTTGCCTTCAAACCAATACCGCTGATGCTGCCAAGGGTAGGACGGTAGCTTAACAACTTGGCATTCGGGTGGATACAGCTGCTGCCAGTTTACCGGAAATCCCATTGTATAAAGGTTGCCTAGAGAACTCAGTAGCGTTGCTCGTTCCGGCTGACCGCGCCGCAAAGAGGGCAATACCGTACCCTGTTTACCAAAATGACTCAGGCACTGGGAAATGTAACCCAAAAGCACTGGGTGCGGGCTAACTTCTATGAAGATTGTTTGACCTGCGTTTACCACTTCCTCAATTGCTGCTGCAAAGCGGACGGGTTGTTTTAGGTTTCGTCCCCAGTAAGCAGCATCTAAATCTGCACCGTTACTGACCTCACCCGTGACGGTAGAGAAGAGAGGAATCGTTGCTGGCTGAGGCTGGAGTTGGTGCAGTGCTTGTACCAACTCCTCCGCAATAGGTGTCATTTGCGGGCTGTGAAATGCATAATTCACGGGTAACAGCTTGCAGAAAACCTCCGGTTGCTCCTGCTGGAGTAACTGTAGGACTGATTCCAAAGCAGCAGGTTCTCCCGACACTACTGTTGAAGTAGGACTGTTAATGGCTGCGGTCGCCAGTTGGGTTTCGTATCCAGACAACAAGCGCTCTGTGTCCTTTGCTGACAGTTCGACCGCTGCCATTTTACCATTACCAGTAGCTCGTTGCATCAAGCGTCCCCGATTGCAGATCAAGTACACGGCATCTGCTAAAGTAAGAGCGCCAGCAATGTGTGCCGCTGCCACTTCGCCTAAACTGTGACCCACAACCGCATCTGGGTCAATACCCCAAGAACGCCACAACTGAGCAAGGGCAACTTGCAGCGCAAAAATGGCAGGTTGGGCAAATTCTGTCTCTTGCAGGCGATCGCCAGGTGCTACAACGGGGGGAACCCCCGCAACGCACTGGCTCGATTTGGACGCATCTTTTGTCAGTTCTTCTAAAACAGACCAACCGGTATGGGATTTTATCAGCGCGTCGCACTCCTCTATGGCAGAGCGAAACACTGGTTCCTGTTCTAGTAGTTCCCGTCCCATACCCCACCATTGGGGACCTTGACCGGAGAAAACGAAAGCTAGCTTCGGACGGCGATGGCGATGCTTGCGACCAAAAGATAAGTTCGCATCTGCTCCCTGTATAAAGTTTTGTAAACTTTCCTTGACTTCTGCTGGGGAACTACAAACAATTGCCAAGCGGTGTTCGTGGTGAGTGCGCCGAAGACTGGCTGTATAGCAAATATTTTGCAATGTGGCAGCATCAAGTTCTTGATTTTCCAAAAAGTCCTGATAAGCTTGCGCTACGGATTTGACAGCTTCCGGGTTAGGGGCGGACAGGGGTAATAGGAGGGGGAGAGTAGGGGACTGGGGGAGGGGGGGAGAGGGGGAGTAGGGGGGAGCCTCCTCAACAACGACATGAGCATTGGTTCCAGCAAAACCAAAAGAGCTAACTCCAGCAAAAGCTGGGTTAGATTCATTAAACCAAGGCATTAGAGACTGCGACACCCGGATTGGCAAAGTTTCAAAATCAATGTACGGGTTAGGCTCTTGAAAATGCAGGTTGGGCGGTATTTGTTTATGCTTAAGCGATAACGCAACTTTGATTAAACCAGCGATACCAGAAGCAGCTTCCAAATGTCCAATATTAGTTTTGACCGAACCTACAGTACAGTAGTTTTCAGGAGAACGGTCAGCAGCAAGTATATTTCCTAGAGCCATAGCCTCGATTGGGTCACCCAGAGGAGTGCCTGTACCATGCATCTCGATGTAGCTAATTTGGGCTGGTGCTACGTCAGCTTTCTCCAATGCCTGACGGACGAGAGCTTCCTGAGCAGGACCATAAGGCACAGTCAATCCTTTGCTGCGACCATCGTGGTTGATTGCACTGCCTCGGATAAGTGCGTAAATCGGGTCTTTGTCTGCTAAAGCTTTTGATAAGGGTTTGAGAACAATTACTCCAACTCCCTCACTGCGAACGTAGCCGTTGGCGCTTGCATCAAAGGTTTTGCAGCGTCCATCGGGAGACAGAGCTTTTAGCTTGGTTAGACCAATGTTGCCGGTGGGTGAAACGATAACGTTCACACCCCCAGCCAAAGCTAGGGTCGAATCTCCGTTCCACAGACTTTGACAGGCAAGGTGTACAGCTACGAGCGAGGAGGAGCAGGCAGTGTCAATTGCCATGCTTGGCCCATTGAAGTTAAATAAATAGGAAATGCGACCAGCAGCAATGCTGAATACGTTACCAGTCAAATCGTAGCCTTGAGGTCGGCTGGAATATTCCTCGCCCTGAATCAAGGTATAATCGTTGGTCGAAATTCCCATAAACACGCCGGTTTGCGACCCGGACAAGTGTTCTTGTATTAGCCCAGCATCTTCTAATGCTTCCCAAGCCACCTCAAGCAAGAGTCGTTGTTGGGGGTCCATAGAAACCGCTTCTCGCGGTGAAATTCCAAAGAATTGCGGGTCAAACTGGTCTACCTGCGGCAAAAAGCCGCCATAGCGCGAATTCATTTTGCCGGGAATGTCCACATTTGGATCGTAGAGTTCGCGCAGATCCCACCGATTTGAGGGGATTTCTGTAATCGCATCTACTCCATTACGCAAGAGTTGCCAAAAAGCTTCTGGACTATTTGCACCAGGAAATCGGCAGCCAATACCAATAATTGCAATCGGTTCCATTTTTATCTTTTTATTTTGAAGTACTAGTTTCTTCAGCTAAACGCTGGGCAAGTTCTGCAATATTTGGGTAGTTAAAAATCAAGACAGGATTCAGTTTGCATCCAAGCCATTTTTCCAGTTTTCCAAGCAGAATCATTGTCTGGGCGGAATTGAGGTCGTAACTATCAAATGGCTCATGAACATCTATCTCATCGGTTTCAATTTCAAGTCGCTCGGCAAACTCAACAAGCAACCAAGCTTGAATTGTTTCTGCACTTCGAGACTGATTATTTGAAATAGTAATGGGCTGGTTCATTTGCATATGATTAAGGGATTGGGCGGTAGTAGTTGAAGTGGGCTGGTAGCTGCAAGCCTTGAAGTTTTAAGCTTTGCAATCGGTATAAGTAGGCGGCTCCAGCCATTATATGCTCGGCAACGTCTGCTACGTGGCGTGTATCTGGGTCGGCTAAGTAAGTCCCCTTTACCCAGTTATTAAAAGCACCCATCGCTGGTCCACACCAAATTTGGTAATCCATCTCCCGGCTTTTTTCCCCAGAGCTAGCCCAGCGAGAAGATAACCCCAGATACCACCGGAAAATAAGAGCCATCTTCCGCTTCGGATTGTTGTTTGCCCTAGAGATAGCTTGTGGATCTCGTTCGGTAAAAAACGCAACTGTATCCTTCCAAACTGCTTCCAAGCTTCTTCCAAAGACTTGCTCTTCTAATTTTTTTCTTTCCTCAATAGGAATTTCGTCAATTGAATTGTAGCTTCTGTAAAGGTCGTACAATTTTTGCGCCCGCATTGGGAAGAAAGTCCCGCGTTTGAGTAGTTGTACCTTAACTCCCATTTCAAACATATCTGCACAAGGAGCCATAATCACATCTGCCATACTAGCTTGGGTTAGCAAACGTTTTGTATGGGTACTAGTACCAGCTTCAACGCAGCATTGATTGATCGACCCCGTCACCACATAACTTGCCCCCATCATAAAAGCAGCTAATGCTGACTCAGGTGTCCCAATACCTCCCGCAGCGCCAACCCTAATCTGTCTTTCATAACGGTACTTCTGCTGCATCTCATCCCGAAGAAAGAGGATGGAGGGTAGAAGGCAAACCAGGGGACGATTATCTGTATGACCACCCGAATCTGCTTCCACAGTGATGTCATCAGCCATCGGAACTTTTTCTGCCAAGGTAGCTTGTAACTCTGTAATCAGTTGTTGTTCAACCAACTGCTTGAGAATTGTTACAGGGGCTGGCTGTAAAAATTTCGTCGCAACTTCTTGGCGCGAAATTTTGGCAATAATTTTGTTTTTAACCTCGATTTGACCAAGTGCATTGAGGCTCAGACCCGCAGCCCGGTAATAAACTATATGGGGCGTTAAATCCAAAAATGCAGAAGCCTCTATAGTTGTAACATTATATTTGAGATATAAATCAACAGCCCCTCGTTCCAAGGCTTCTTCGCTAGGACTGTGAATCAAATTGAATGCGTAGGGTCCAGAGGGAAGGGCTTGCTGAATTTGGTTAATGGCTGCTTCAACCCGCGAAGAAACTAAGCCCGCAGCGCCGAAGCTACCCAAAATACCTGCTTTTCCCAGAGCAATGACTAACTCAGCCGACGCAATGCCACCAGCCATCGCACCAGCTGCATAGGCATATTTTACCCTATGAAAATTTAGAAAGTTGCGATCGCCTAACTGTTGAGGTAGCAGTGATGGAGCAACCATCAAAGTTTCGATCGACTCAGTTTGACTACTATCGACATCAAAAACATAACCTGGGTTGGCGATACCAATTTTTCCTTGGTGCCTGAGAACATAACAGGGTTGCTGCAAATTAAGCAGTCGCGCCTTTATTTCCATTTCGTCAAAAGCAATTGAGTCTAAACTTCCCTTCCAAGTTTTGTGCGTAACACTTGTAAAATCCAAGCTATCAACTAGTAAAGTTGTGGACGCATCTTTTAATCTGGTTCCATTTCCTAACATTTTTAAAACCTTACAATTTCAATCAACAAATTGGTAAATCTTCATTCTTCTCAGATAACTGCCAACCCAAATTCTTGACATAAGCAATTGTTTTGTTCCCAAAGATAATATCGACATTAGCTATTACAAAAGGTTTTGGAGATAGACCAATTTCGGTAACTTCCAGCTTGTAGATTAAGGTGCCAGAAGTTGGGGTAACTTGTCCGCGAAAACGTACTATTTGCGAGCCAGTGCGTTGTGGGGGTTCCCCGGCTTGTAGCAAGTGGTGTGGACGCTGAGGAATTGCTTGAAACCTGGCATTTACAGTGCAAGATTGTAGTCCCAGGAAAAGAATATAAAATTGCAATAACTGAGCGCTACCTTCAACCATCAAACTACCGGGCAAAGTCGGGTCATTTTTAAAGTGACAGAGAAAATACCAGTCATCTGGCTCTACAGACTTTTCACCAATGATTAGACCATTACCTGCTGCTCCCCCTTGGGAATCAACAGATATTACCCTGTCAAGCATCAAAAGTCTCTTTGAAGGTAATCGCAGTGACGGATTTTTGGCATTTTGTTTGTAATTATCGCCAAAGCAAGCAGCAATATTTCCTTGACTTAAGTAGAGCAAGTCTTGCTTGTTAAAAGCAGATTTTTGACATGATAGCAACGGTTGAAAATACTTCTTCTGAATTTGGCTTCTTTCTTTTTCTTCCCGTTGAGACACAATAATGCCTTGTCCTTGCTCAAGTTCCTCGTCGGAAAATAATCCAGCACAACCTCCAGAAATTTTCATAAACAATTTTTCGCCAATAAAACACTCCGCACTAAAAAAGACAAGTAAGTTGTACGTAGTTCTCACATAAGAATTGATTTTGACATTGTAAACAAGGGTTTTTATTTCTTCAGGTTGCTCGCAAAAAAACGTAGCAGTGAGGTCTAGTAAGCGAAATGACCGTTGCCCTTTATTCTCGAAGTCAGTTCCAAGGTAACCAAGTAAAACTAAGAAACCTTGTGTTGCTTCTTCATATATTCCCACGGGAATTTGACCATCAACTAAGTACCAAGCATCTTCAGGAACATCATATTCAGTTTGTATGAAACCTGAATCATATTTATTTCGCTCACCTTCAAGCTTGTTAACCCTGCTGACAAACAAATAAGGAAGACTTGGAAGGCGCACTCTTCTAACATAAG
>QQTW01003971.1_pt1 | contig 11031 bp, 14 predicted proteins | sample 1904831 | NCBI WGS metagenome assembly QQTW01 (sample SAMN09435610, study PRJNA476489) | Subsurface metagenome, whole genome shotgun sequencing project.
CGTGGAGGTGGAGGTGCTAGGATCGTCAAGGAGGGAAGAGGGTGTACATCCTTTGAGGGCGTAGAGGGCGTTTATTGCCTTTTATTTGACAACATTGATATCAGACAGGGGAAGCGTATTGCGTATACCTCATGGTTGAGAAAGAAGGATAGAGCTAGTGGTAGTAGTTATCGCAAACTACTACTACTCCATAAGGGCCGTTCGGGTGGACACGATACAAAAACCCTATTAATATAAGAACGGTATTGGGGTTGGTACTGCCCTATCCCTATGCGGATGGGGCCACGGCTCGAAGGACTGATCCTGGCTAGAGTACTCCAGATATAACACATATATGACCGGAGGGACTAATGGATGAATGGATGCATGGATGCATTCAATTTGAAGTATTGAAGGATGAAATAATAAATGAATGAACCAACCTTGGGAAGTCCCCCAACAGCAATACTCTTAATCAGCGCCTCTCTCGTCTTTCTCGCAATCCTTAATTCACTTTCCACAGCCCCTAGTGTTCTACTACCCTTTTTACTATTAGGGCCATGGACAGTCTTGGATGCAGCGTCATGCTCTCCGCGTGTTGCCAATGCGTGCTGGAACACGGCCGAGATCTCGGAAGATTGGTTGAGGATGGATAAAGTCACGGTGGTGATGAAGTACCATGTCTTATTTGGGAGATGGGGGGTGGAGCGGAGGGATGAAAGAAGGGTTGAAGAGAGGATGGGTTGGGGGGGCATTGAAAATTGAGGTTTAATTGAGGAGTGAGCTCATTATTGAGATTGTTACAGTAGCTTCGTTTGTCACAAGGGTCAATTGAAGGGCTGACAGCGTGCAGATTAGAGGAGACTGGTTGAATGCCACGCATGCATGCCACAGATTGTTAAACTCCTTACGAAACTTGCATCTGTTTCAGCACGAACACGAGCAAGTAGACAAATTCTGAACAAATGTCAGGGCAACATGGGTTCTATGACCTGCTATGTTCGATCCATTTCGCACTACTATGGAAATCATGTTGATTATGAAGATAAAGACTGCAGCTGATAACTCCTTGTGCTTGAGTCACTCGCAATACCGACACAATGCATCTCACAACCTTACTTCTATTTTTTGCCCCATCTCTCTTCTGATTTGCCCTCTATACTATACCATACCGTATCACCGACCATTCTGTACGGAAAAAGGAGGAGATGCGACTCTCCACTAACACCCCCTCTTTCTAGTCAGCAGAGTAGGGCGGATGTCAAATAAACACCCTTTCCATCCCTATTTCCTCCCTCGCTACCCACTCGACGCTCAATCATGTATTTCCCCTTCCCTTCTTTCTGTTCACCAGAGGAGGCGGATGTCAGAATCGAGCCACCATTATTTCCTATTCGCTCAATCGCTACCCACTTCACGCTCACTTATGCATCCCCACCCACACCCGCGCCCACGACCCCCGAAAGTATTCATTACCCCCGCTAACTAAAATCAACGCTGAATGGATGGGATAACAGGTCAACCCCCAGCTCAAAGGCCATCTCAAAGGCGCTTTGAACCACGGGGCGTCAATAGAGGAAGTAAAAGCCGTGCGATCACTCGTTGTTCGAATCTGCGAAGAGGTCTGGAAGAAGAGGAGGAGATCACCTTTGCTGTACCTCTATGACCCTACTGTTTCCACCACTCCCCCGTCGCCTTCTTCTTCGCCTTCTTCTTCGTCTTCGTCGATAAGTAATGATAGTGGGACGAATGGTATGAGAGATGGAGAAGGAGAAGAGGATGCGTCTAGTAAGACTACCTCTACCTCTACCTCTACCGAAAGAGAAAGAAGGTTAAGATTAAGATTATGGCGAGATAGCGTCGCTAATCTTTAACTAACAATCAATTAAGTGTTTTGGTTGGGATTTGGATATGGTTTTGAGTTCGTTCAATCGGAGTTGATGAATATATGTGTATGTGTATGGTATGGTATGGTATGGTATGGTATATACTCGTCACCCGGCATCTAGAGCAGATTGGTAGACCAGACCCTATCAGGTAGTCAATCGAGAACTAGAAGGGAAGGGAGGGAGGGAGGGAGGGAGGGAGGACAGGTGAAGTTTCATCAGCGTGTGTGCCGTATGTATTTGATCATCTCATCCGCATCCACGCATCCACACAGATAGGTAAGCATTACGAAGTGAGGGAGAAGCTGAGGATATGATTCCTTGGAATAATAAGTTCCCTGAGACAACTCAGAGACGATGATAGGAAGACAAGACAGGCATAGTGGGTAGAAATAAAATGCAAACAAAAGATTTAGTTGAAGCCGGAGATCGGCCCACGAGGGGACGATTTCGAGCTCCGCTAGAATCCCCAAGTACTATCTGCTTTCGCAGCCACTTGTAGTTGAGTAATTAATTTTTGACAACCCGTAGAATCGAACCAACGACACCTGAACGCTCTCCTCAGAACGAGCAATCTCAGATGGAGGGAGAGAGCCGTTTCCTAAATGGTCATGACCAGCTGATCCACTAGGCCGGATCCCCTCGGTATCGAAGGAATAGAGTCCCAAAATAGCTTATATAGTGACGAAAATACCACGTGGGTCACAGTAATCAATTGTGCTCAGCAGCTGCCGCCAATAGTAGTCGTCGTCATTACCATCATATGTGAAGGATCGTTGACTACATTGCCGGACCACATCCATCCCCTTGGTGTGCGGTCATACTATCCTCTCGATGTTTGAGGACCACCACTGAGCATCCCATCCGCCATCCGCATGCGATCTGAATAAGATTCAAATAACTGGAATTGGTCTGGCATGATCTATCATATCTGGATTTAGAAGGGTTCATGGAATAGAAGGCCTTAACTTAGGCAGGGACTATGGCTTTAAAGAACTGGCTGATCCGAGGCCGTAATAGATCCGAGCGTCGTCGTATCACCAACGACTGAATATGTAGTGAATATGTATATTGCTGTAGCAGTGTTGATTGCTAACAGTGCTAAATCGATATTGTCTTTCCGTTGTGCAGTCCATCCTTCTTATCTATCCATCCATCCAGCCTGTCCATTCATTCCTCCACTCGTCATACAGGGATATAAAAAAGAATCCATGTACTCATAACGTTCATTGCTCATTCATTCAATCATATCATCCATGTATATCCATCCAACCCAAACGATCATCATCATCCAAAATCACAGCCTGTAATAAGACCCCGCTTCGTTACCAAACTCGAAAGAAAGAGACGAAATGATCAAAAAAAAGGGTTTCAAGATGAACCAACGGGCAGCACTCCAGTCGGTGTCATCTGACCATTGCCCGAACCACTTCCACGTCTCGGGAAAGGTAATCTCGCCCACCATTTCTTCTTCTTGTTATTACTCTTGTTTTCTACTTCCATACCACCACCGCTACCATCAGTTACAAACCCCCCTACTGCTCGTCGTTGTTCATCTGAGAATGGAGATGAGGTGTCGGTGTTGGTATATTCCATCATCAATGCCCTTTCGACTGCCCTGGCTACCACTTCATCTTCATCTTCATCTCTACTTCTTCCTTCTCTTTCATATGAATGCTGTTTGTAGATTCTTATATCATCATCGGAATCAAACCTCCCAACATCCGGGTTTTTCTGGTCCTGAATTGGTTTCTTTTCGATGTCCATCTGTTTCTTATGTTCCTGGACTGGTTTCCTCGTAATGCTCCTTTCTATTGAGCTTGGATTTCGAAGAGAGTACGGAGGAAGCCCTTCTTGCTGCTGGTGCTGCTGATCCTGATAATCCTGCGGACGATGATGATGATCATAGAAAGAATCGATACTAAAAGGTTCAATCATACGATGATCCGGAATGATTCCCAAGGCGGTACTATCTGATGCAAACGAATAAATCGATGTCGTCCATTTTCGGAGATCAGTAGCCGTGGGTCGATTGTTGTTCGGTTCGCGTCGTGGGATGGGTGGCATTGGTGGTGGCACCGATGGGGACTCTTTTGGGAGTGATGGTACCGATGATTCCTTCTTTGGGATTGATGATGGAGCTGGCAACGGAGGACGAGCTGGGGCAACAGAAGGCATGACCGGGGGACGAACGACGGTCACTTCCCGCGAAGACTTCCTTGGGACTGGTGGCGGAGGGGGCTTCCCTGTGATGGTTGCCGCCGCGGCTGCTGCTGATGATGATAGCGAGGAGTTCGCCGTCGTCGATGGACGTCGAGTCCGTTCCGTCGCCGACGGCACCGATGATCCCGAATGACTTGATCGAGTCAGAGCCGGTCGAGATGGCGACGACGAGACGGTCGTCGAATCAGAGTGCCTTGAGCGCGTCAAGGACGGTCGTGCATTCGACGACGACGACGACGACGACGACGACCCCTGCGTTGCGGCCACGGACGATGCAGACTGTGGCGCCACGGACGACGATACCGACGTACCCCGCGACCGAGCCGTCGTCGTCGACGAAGACGTGCCTGGCTCAGACTGCGTCTGCGTCTGCTCCGTCGTCCCGGCCTTCTTCTTCTTCCTCCGCTTCTTCGTCTTCTTCACCCACGCTCCCGTAACTTCTCCCCGAGGATTCCCTCGGCGAATCTCCCGCTCGATTCGAATGACTTTCACCACTTCTGCATCATTATTGTTCTTACTTCTTCCGGAAGGTTTGGAACTCCCTCCCCCTCCGACGATGGGTCCCCTGAGTCCAATAACAGGACCGGGATCAGGACCTTTAAGATTGACCGTTGACATCCGTCGATATAATCCACCCAATGCGGCCAACGCTTCGTTGCGTGAATCTTCAGACAAGCGAATCAGGGATTTATAATCCAACTGAGTCTCCAGTACCGCTGCGTCGTCGGTGGATAACAGAAAGGATGAAATGATGTTGACGAGGCCGGTGTTGAGTCGTAATAGAATGTCCGCTAGGGAGGCTCTAGCGATGACTTTTTGCATCCTGGCATCAGAAGGGCTCGACAATGTACACGAAAGGCAAGAACAACATGTGGATGATGACATGTATCCACGGAAGGTACGTAGATCGAAAGCATCATCGGCACGATGAGGCACGGAAACTCCGTACGAAGTACTGCACAAGGCTCGCACGAAAAGTCCGAAAGGGAAGGAAAGGAAGGTACGGAAGTAGGGCTCAATCTCACCATCACCCTCCGCGAAGCCATTCCCAACAATGGCCAAATCGCGTTCATACTCCCGTTCAATCTCCTCGGGCGCCTGACCGAGCGAGCGCGTCAATCGAGCTTCATCCTCGTCGAGACGTCGTCGTTGCGCCGACGACACTTTGGATGGATTTTGCAGGAGCAGGTTGGTCTTTAGTTGATGCTGCTCCTGCCGTCGTTGACGTCGGCGGATTCGTCGACGGTCCCGTACTCGATTCACGACATCAACGCCGCTTCGGAAGGCCGAGATCAACGAAAACACAACGGCGGCGACCTCGAGAGCGGCTGACATGGCATAGCCCAGTATTCGAACAGTATCCCTCTGTTAGGCGTAAGCGTGGGGCACGATAGGTCCGTGCGCCGGTGTCCCTGCAGTGGATGCTGTTCCTCTCGTCACAGCCTCGTCGACGTTCAGCTGTGATGTTGTCCGTGCAACACCGAAAGAGGGGGCTGTGAAGAGGTTGGTGTGGGGTAGCGATGATAAAGATCGATTGAGGCAGTGTTGAAACTGGATCAACAAGGCTAGGAAAACGAGAACGCGGATGCGAACATCAGCAAAGAAGACTTGGCTCAGCCCTTCTTATGCGGCCCTCGAAACAAGCACAAGAAAGAGGGGGAAGGGCCCAAGCCCTGGCATATCCCAAGAACTTGTGCTGGGCTCCTGGCTGGATGGCTATGACTGGCTCTCAACCACTGGTCCTCGTCCTTCGCTCGGCAGGCCCGCGCCTGCATCGGCATCTGCATAGCGGCCGCTGGTGGGATGCTTTCCGGGCCCTGGATTGGCTTGCTGTTGGGCGATGAGCTGGTGCAATGTGACTGGTTGTGGGGTTGGACAGGGACACAGGCGGGTTGGGGCTAGATTCGCGCAATCGGCCCAATTGATGTGGAGAAAAGGACCCGGTCCCTGGACGCTTGCAGGGGAAGCTCGAGGGTTAGTGACACAGCATGAGGGGAAGGAGAGGGAGGAGCAATCAAGAATTCCATGTGCCGTAGGAAACAGATGTTGCGATCGCAACATTGGATTGACGGCCATAAAATGGAAGATGGGAGAAGTGAAAGACGATGGCGAAGCTGCAAACTCAAACAATAGCAGTGATCCAGATGAAGTGAACTCGGAGCATATCGAAAGGCCAATTCAATTTAGAATGGTAGATAACAAAAAACAGTGGTATTGAAAACAGATTGGTGGGCTGCCAGCACCTCCAATATCAAAGAAAGAAGAACCAAAATTGAACAAGTCCATCCTCCATAAGCATGAGCGGAGATCGACGAACGATTGTGTATAAACAGTGTCGCACTCGTCATCATGTCCCAGCCGTGTCCCATGCCATCGTAATCCCACCGTAGAAATCAAAAGGTTGACGCCAGATATCTCCAAAAATCCCCAAGCAAAAAAAAACACGCTGGATGCTCGTCACTCACTGGACGATCGGAGTATGGAATTCCGATAGCTGCTGGTCTTCCGAAATCCACGGTCCACGTTCCTCCTCGGTCGCCTGATGGAATCCCTCGGCCCGCTTCAACGTCTCGACATCCAGATCCGTCACGTACGATTGACCGTCGCCCAGCGTCAGTCGCACCTCGAAGTCACGATCGAGCAACATCTCGTCCTTGCACAATCGTCGAGGGCCATCGTACACGCACAACACCCGCCGTTTCATGCGCATCTGCTCCGGCGAGCAACCCCAGGCCAGCGGGTAATTCTTGCGTCGTCGTCGACCCTTCCCCACCATCCCCGTCAGCGCTCCGTCTCCGCCGCGTCCTCGCACACCCGAGCGACGACGGCCTCCCTTGTGAATGAAGTTACCACCCCCGGCGTGCTGCATCGAGACACCCCGGGGATGTGTTAATTGTCATTGTGGATTGGTCGTCCGTCGAAGCATGCCCCGACCGGATCGGTTGACGGTGGAGGTAGGGGGGTTCGGCGTGGGGAACGCCTCCCCGGACGGTTGACCCTCGACCGGCGTAGAATCTTCCGCCTTGGTCGTGGTGGGCGCCGCTTCCTCGCGAGTCGGGCTAAGCGCGCCGCTCTCGCGTCGCAGGGCGTGGCCCTGCAAGGTGTGGGCCACCTCGCCGTCACCTTCCATCGAGGCCAGATGTCGCTCGTTGATGGCCTCGCTCGGATCGCCCTGCTGCACGATGCGCAGCACGCACTCATCCAGATGCTCGTAGAAGTCCTGCGCGCTGCTGAACGTGCCCGAGCAAGTCGAGCACTTGCCCGTCACGTCCGATGGATATCCGCTCGCACCGTTGCCGCCGACGACGCCCGCCGCTTCGGCCAGGCTTCCAGCGTTCGACTTCTTTCGACTATTGGGCGGAGTCTGCTCGACGTTGTGGACATGCGTGAGATGTCTTTTGAATACATCGGCACGGTTAAAGCTCTTCTCGGCCGCAGAGCCCGAGCCCGGACAGAAGCCACACACCATCGTTCCCTATCATATAAAGAGTCAGCCCAGCTCGCTCATGGACATGTCAGAAGTACACGACAGAGCCCACGTGATGTGAAATCACGTGATGAGCTCGTATACTTTTGAAAATCAACGCCCAAAACACTAATGATGCTTCAACATACCTTATAATGGGTCAGCGTGTGCCGATTCTTATCGTACTTGCGCGCAAACCCCTTGTGATGATATTCGCACGTCGTGATGGGGCATTTCTCCGGCCGCTCCGATTGATGCGTGAGCATGTGCGCCTTGAGATCCTTGAAGACGCGGCCGCAGTCGGGGTAGGTGCAGCGACCGCGCTCCTTGCCCTCGTCATCCGACTCCACCCCGGCCGAGGGCGGGCTGTCGAATCGTTCACGAGCAGCGCTGGCCGGCGCCTGCCCGGACGAGGTCGAGTGTCGTCGCATGCCGGCGGCATACGGTCCGTAGGGGTGAATGTTGCGGTGTTGGAGGTACGGCGATCGGCCAGCCGATCGCAGCGTGGCCGATCGCGGCCGCGGTGTGCCCAGCGAGACACCCGAGGAGCCGGGTGAGCCGGGGAGATAGGCGGGCGGTGCCGAGGGTGATTGTAGCTCGGGCATCTCGCTCACCTGCGGGAGAGGCGTGGCGGCGTGGTTGGAGGGGGTGGAAAAGGGTTGAATCAAAGATGGGTCTGCACGGCCGAGCCAGTCAGCGTTCATGTTCGTGAGATGATCGCTTCTCGAATGTACATAAAGGAGAAGCGAACGACGAGCTTCCATCAGGCTCGTGTGCAGACAGAGTAGGAAACCAACAAGAGAAATTAAGCGGCGGCGTGAAATGGCCGCTGCTCTGCATGAAGAAAGGAGATTGAGAGAGATGATGAGCACTCCGGGGTGGTCGCATCGTCCGTGGTGTGGTCGGGCTGATCGACGATAGCGTCGCGGAAGAAGGCCGCCTGGGAATGCTGATCACCGGCGACGGCGGTGGATACGGGGTGCCCGGCGCCGCCCTCGGTCGTCTCGGCCGCGCTGGACGGGCCAACCGAGGGGTGGTGGGCAAGGCCGGGACCCGGAAGGTGAGCGTATCCGCGGTAGCTTGGGGAGTGGTGCACTCGCCGACAGACACGGCCGTCGACGGGCTCCACCCCGTGCCTAGCTCACCCCCGGATGGGGTGGCGTGCTCCGGGATCGACTCGAGCATCCCACGGGGAGGGGTCGGAACGCCAGTCGGCCAGGAAGATGGAAGACAGGAGACAGGATGAAAGGACGACGATGAAGGATGACGATGAAGAGACATGGCCCGGACTGGGTCGGCGGCCGACGACGAGGAGACGCGTGCACACTCACCCACGTAGCCGGTTGGACACTTGTCGTTGGCAAAGGCCAGCTCCGTGCCGAAGCCGGTCGACACCAGGCCGTCCTGGTTGAAGGGATCGATGCCGAGTCCGTGGATGTCCGTCGCCCAGGGGTCCGACCGAGGGACAGTCTGGCTGGCGCCGGACGAGGGCGAGCCGAGGGTAGACGAGGCCGCACTCGCGATCGAGGCGCCCGAGACCCAGGAGATGGTCGAGGGAGGGAACTCGGCCGAGGGAGGTACCGAAGCCGACGGGATGTCGAGGACGTGTGGAGCCTTCAGCGCCGTCACCTCTTCGGGCAGCCCGCACGTTCCGGGAAGCGTGAAGTGAGGGTCCGCTCCGGCCGGGACGATGGCCGTGAGCTGTCCCGACACGTCGTGCGTGCTGGGATGCGGCGGCGTCTGCGGCGACTGGTCGACGGCGGTGTAGGTCTGGTGGGCCTGGTGGACGGCGGAGATGGCCTCCTGCGAGAGCAGCTCGTGATAGGTGTCGAAGGGGGGATAGAGCACAAAGTCGTACGGCTGTTGCGGCTCGTACGGTGACTGCTCGTAAGGCAGGGGCATGTCGAGGATGCGGTCGGTCAGGGCCGCCATGTAGGATCCAGGTCGAGTCCCGCGAGAGGACGTGTGTCGACGCTGGGAGCTAACAGCAGACCGTCATGCGCGGAGGAGGGTCCACGGTGGTCATGGAACCTAGGGCCACGAGCCAAAGGCACAAGAAGCTGAGAAGAGATGGTGATCGAGCGTCGACGTCTCGAGTCAGAGGGCAACAAAGGATCCGGAGACAGCGAGTTCTTGCGCAGCAACACCGTAGGCTGGTGATGGGATGACTGATCCAACCAAGTAGCAAGACAAGGAAACAACAATCACATCAGAGGAAGAAATGGGGGAGGATGGTCCAACGTCTTATGAGCAGTAAGACAACCAGAGAGGCAGAGGAAGACCAAGATGGATGAGCTGACCGATGTGGGGGGCCTCGTCGATGATATATATGGAGCGGCAGGGTGTGTGAGTGTGTGTGCGCGTGGTTGTGGAGAACGGGGGAACAGACAGAGAGAAGTCAATCCATAGACGCGATGGTCGGCATACTAGCGCGCTTGGGGTGGACGGTGGACGGTGGACTGGTCGGACGGTACGGAGAGTTAGCCGTCCCGTACCGGCCGATTCTGTACCTGGGTTTAATTCGGGGTGCGGGAGCAAAAGAAGGGCCATCGGTAGGGTAGGGATGGGATAACGTACCATGCTTACTTTTAGACGTGCACCCGTACTGTAACTTTTTACAGCAACGGCATGCCCTGAATGACCCCGTCCCGCATTATCCTAACGCGCCCTTGCTCATCATTCCATCACCACCGGTCCCTTCTCCCGTCTGGTCCTGTCCTTGTCCTGCCCCCTCCACCATCATCAGCATCCTCAGTGTTCTTTCCCCTCCTTCCCCTCCTCTTTCTTTCCCCCACACACGACGTCTCGTCCCATGGCGCAAGCCTTGCCGTACATGCGGCCCGAGGGGATGGTGGTGGGTTGGTCGACCACCAGCTGCCGCTGCCTCTGCTTTCCATCCCCTGCACCACGCACTGCACATCTCATCCTGGCTCGCTCGCTTGGGGTTCAGGTGGTACGAGCACCGCTCGATGCGAGATGCATCCCTGTTCGAAGGCGGCGGAGCCAAAAAGCCCGTCGGTGCCTGGCTGCAGACCGTAAGACGGAGCCCCCCCAATCCCGTCATCGTGCGCTGGATGCGGACATGGGGGAGAGTCATCTCCCCTTGGTGAAGAAAACACCCACAGCCTTTCGTCGTCCATCAGACACGATGCTTGCCCCGTCAGCCTTTCCGGGATGGTGCACGGACGACACCCGGTGTGAGGATGACTCGTGCACGAGATGAGACAGACGCCCTCGGGATGAGCCAAGCCAAGCCCATCCGTGGAGAACCGGTGGGTGTGTTGGTGATCCGCTCCAGATTAGGAATTGGTGTGCTCCATCAGCTGCTGCCTTCGCTCACGATGAACCGGACGATTAATGGGATATGAGTGGACGGTGGATGTAGTGTCTGTTGCCCTGACTATCCCATCCAGATTGGGCAGGTGTCCCCACAGGCTCATCCATCGCATCGTTTTTCTTCCTCGCCTTTCCCCATCC
>QQTW01003972.1_pt1 | contig 11029 bp, 15 predicted proteins | sample 1904831 | NCBI WGS metagenome assembly QQTW01 (sample SAMN09435610, study PRJNA476489) | Subsurface metagenome, whole genome shotgun sequencing project.
TGGGATAAGCGCGAAGAGCAGCTCACAGAGGAGAATAGTTTTGAAGATACCAAAAAGTTGAATGACATGAAAAGATACATGCAGTTTCAGCCACATTTTCAATTACCTTCTCTTGCATCTACCCTTCTGGTTTCATCCTCCAAGCAACTTACCGAACCACACTCCCAATGTCCAAAGACAACGAACACACCAAGGCAAGGAAACGCACACCTCTTCTCTCCCCGCCCCGGAAATTTGAGCACTCAATACGTTGATTATCCGCCAGTGCATGGGCCCTTGACACCACTGTTGTACAGTCCCATCTTCGAAGCCCTCGACGCCTTCGGGCCCCTAAACTATCTCAACAACCTCTCCGTCCTGCCATCCCATTCCCAAATACATAGACTACTCGCCATTGCTCCCACCTTCGCTCCTCCATCCACGCAAAAACCCCTCACTCCCCTCAAAGTATTCTACCCACCCGCACCTTCTCCAATGCTCCACCCCTTTAACGTCAAGCTGCTACTCCCCGGCGGCATGGGCGGATCTACTCTACTCATTAGCCTGCTTTGCACAGTATCATGAGTATCTGCGACGGGGCCTTCCCTCCGCGAGCCGGTATTCTACAGCACCGCCGCGCAACGACGCATAAGAAACATATTCCGCGGGAATCAGCGCAAACCCATATTTCGCCTGGTAGAAACATAGAATGGATGATAGAAGCCCGGTGGTTGGAGGATGGAGAATGTGCAGACGGGTTTGGGGTTCAGTGCTGGTGTGGACGTTCCGCATACGTGGATAGGGAGGGCACCTAGGGAGGAGGTGGCGCGGGGGGTTGCGCCGGGACAGAGTATACTACGCATGTGGATGGGGAAAGATATTACCTATTGTGCTCGCCGAATTTTGAAAGGCGATTGTTGGGAATGGCATGGCGAAAATGGTGGCTGTGGGTGGGAGGAGGTAAGCTGGTTGGTGTAATTTCTTTCGGTTCTTGATCGAATTTTCTCGTAAGAATTACGGTCGATTGCACTGAGACAGCCCAAAAGTCCTCTCGATGCCATGAGCTCGGACTTTTGTTCATTACCGCTGTCTCTCGAGGAAGACATAATCTAAAGCCAACCCTCCGTGATTACAAGTTACGCTCTATCGTGGTGGTACACCCCTTTTTACCATGCCCTTCAGATATTTTATTTCCCCAACACCAGCGCTAACGCATATGCTCGTCACTTCATGTGCCACGTCTTGTGCTCCCTGCAACATTCTGTACGCCTTGCTATGCTTTGTGACCCAAGATGCAGTCCTGGCAATACGCTCACAGCCAGACCGCAAAGCCCAGCATGACTCCCAGAAGCCCCAAGCACATGCCCGTCACCTCTTTCCCACCAGCTGTCGTCCCACCACCGGTTGCCGAGGCTGAAGCTTGAGACGCAGATCCCGTGGCCGTGGCTGTAGTATCTGATGCGGTGGCGGCCTTGTCCAATGTCTGGCCTACACTCGGTAAGGGTGCGTTGCCATTGACAATCCAGCCTCCCGCTGTCGACGTCGGGCATGCTGGCGGTGTGATACTTGCTGAAGCTGAATAGGCGGAGAGCTTGACGCCGGATGGGCTCAAGGTAGCCCATTGACTCTTCAAGTTACCGTAGTCTGGTGACACCGTCGTCGGCGTGCCCGAACGAGGGAACCCATCCAATGCGTCGGTCGACACTTCGGGATCGACCTTGGGTCCATAACTGATGAGTCCATAATCGTTCTCTTCTTGTATCCATTCATAGACAATCGCCCCCGACCATGTATCCGCCATCTCCGGGCCCAGAATAGCTGCTTGATCTGTGAACAACCGAGGTTTGGAAATCCTGCAGCCGGTTTCTGAGACGAAGATGGGAACATTATAGCCTGTCGCGTTTTTTTGAAGCTGCGAGTAGCCAGACTCTGCGTAGCTGGAGTCGCCGCACCATTCGTAGACGTTCAGGGAGTAGAAATCTGCGCGTTCGGCGTCCTTGTCGCCACAAGCTAAGTAATCTTGAAGCATGGGCCGAAGGCCAGGGACGTCAGCTGAGATATATCAGCCATTGTAACCTCAGATAAGGCAGAGAAGGGGTATATATACCTGCAGAGTATCCGATCGGAATCTTCCGGTAATTCCTCGAATCACGGTAGGCCTTCATGTCCCGAACAGCGGCCTTGACATACGGTGCTGCATTGGATACCTCCGCTGAGGCGATGTTAGCAGATATTGTCAAGGCTAGCGGGAAACGTAGTACCAGTTGTGAGGACCTCGTTGCCAACAAAGAAGAGAGCAGTGTTGTCGTACTGTTGAAACTCGTCCATGATAGCCGAGAAGGCAGCTAGCTGAGACTGATTCCAGCCCGGAGAGTCCTGAGTCATCGGGCGTCAACCGGTCTATCAGCGTGGTAGGCACTCGAGGGACGTACGGGGAGTATCTGGGTAGGAAAGTCGTCCAAGTCGACAAACAGGTAGATCCCGACGTCAGCAAAGGCGTCCATGCATCCTCTGTGGTCACCGATAGGATCAACATGGTAGACTCGAATGGCGTTGGCGCCGAGATCTTGCATTTGTTTCGCGTCACGTTTGCACTGCTCGGTATCGATGAGGGGGTCAGTAGGAACTAATTGATAGGCGATGCCTGTCGAGATGGAAAAACCGTTAGCAAAACAAGCTTTGCTGTAGTCGATGTAAAGTATCCCGACCTTTGATATAGAATTGGTCCCCATCAGCGGTGAAGAATTTGGAGCCGACAGCAGAGATGGGTGAAGTAGCTGCGAATGCAGCCGTGACGGAGAAAACAAGGACAAGCCAGCACGAGATGGCTGATTGCAACATTACGATATGGACCACAATGGTGCTATGATGCAATTGCAGGTCGTAAGGATGCAGCAGGTCAATGGCTAGGCTTTCGGTTGGCGTGAAAGACGGTGAAGCGAGAGAGGGTCTATGCTGCGGGTGAAAGAGCGGAATTTGCGTCAAGCAGATGTTTCAAGACAGTCGGATGCAGCAAGCGAATGGACAGTCTAACGACCAGGGTAAAACGAGAAATGAAGGTTTGTTAGGGAACGAAATGAATGGTCTTTTACTACTTAGGTACCTAGGTACAATATGATCCGGAGGACTCAGGAACAGTGAGTGCAGGGACCCTTTATCCAGATTCCCCGCAAAAAGAGCTTATCGAAAGCTTGTCTTGTCACAAGCATGTGAAGATGCAGGCTTGTGCGGGGTCCGGCAATTAGCTGCCTTAGCCGCCGTTGAATAGCCGCCCGGGTCTAGCGTCATCTTGAAGAAGCGTGACGCCCGTGGCAATACCATCTGCGTAGATTGAGGGTTTTTACTACCTTAGGTACCTTACGATCCTGATATGTGGGCGACCATTACTGCCTACAGTCAGCTCACTGATCGAATCAATACTGTCCTTGTTCCAGTGGCACAATACACTTATCCTTATCCCGCATCTACATGGGTTGTTAGGTAGGTGCGATGGGAAGATGAACGAAACTCGGCGTATGCTTTCGCTGGCTACCCCTTCGTCTTCATCGCTGTATCTGTCTGCATTTCTAAGCGCATCTCTATCACTATCAGATCACTTTGCTCACAAGCTGCCATGTTCGCCATCTTTGACCAATTATTCAAATCTGCTTTATTCTCGTACCTTTTATGCAAAAAGATCCTGCTTCCGGTGTACAAACTAACCACAAGGCGAGTCGTAGTCATCGGCAGGATCATGCAGCTATCATCCAATGTGTTCGCCATAGCCACCCTGCATCAAAGTAAGGGTGGAACCCATGTAACGGGTCAATGTATCGGCCCAACGTATCAACGACCTTGAGTCAGAGAATCATGTCAGTCACCGGCACCTATAATCGGGTAGGCTCCGTGTGCTGACAAAGACCTGCAATGATCGGGAATCTGTGCCAGTGAGCATTTCGCTCCATCTCCATCTGTCTTCCCCTCTATCCGCACGGACGACTGTCTAGAAACGGCACGGTGGTAAAAACGGCACGGTGGTAAAAACGGCACGGTGGTAAAAACGGCACGGTGGTAAAACGGCACGGTGGTAAAAACGGCACTACAAATGCAAGGATAGCCGATATCAATCCGTTTCCTTGACCTTGCTCATCAACGATGAATGCTCGACACCCGGCGCTGGAGCAAGCAAGCCAATCACCTCTGGGATAAAGGTCGTGACCAACTACGCCAGAAAGCGCTAGATGAGCGCACAGAGAACAATAGTGAAGCCCTCGCTACACTTTGACTATATGCGCTGGCGCTTGCCTAGCATACAGGTGCCTACAAATGATCCTTTGCCGCATCGGATCGCCACGATCTAAGCGCAGCTAGAATCAATTCCATCATTGATTTGATACGTGCTATCCTGTTTTGCTATATTTCATCGAACCAAAACTTGACATGTATATCTCTAATCTAGACGAAAACTCATAAGTGACGGAATCCTTGACTTGATCAGTACTACACTCGGGCGAGATGCTGTCCAATCTGGTACTATGCTCCCTTCTATCTCTATTCGGATCCTTAGCAACTGCAGCCATTGTCACGGATGCAATGAGTAGTGCCACACCAGTAACTTCGCTACCGAATCTCCTTATCAGGCCAGCAGACAAATCAAAGTATTACTGCACCACGTCGTTAAATTGGACCACGAACACGTGGGACCCCAGTGACTGCGTTGCGGCAATTCAACAGCTCCAGGATATTGAATTTTCGACCAAAAATAACAATCTTTACGAAATGATCGAGGCCGGCGCGCGGTCGCGCACACCCGTCTACTATGCCCAAGACACTCCCAGAAAATATGTCTATAGTGAGTAACTCAAGCATCGTGGGCCAGAGGAATCTTATACGTGCAGAGAGTTGCACCTTAAGTGTCGTCATGATGAATGACACCAACCTCGAAACGGCCAAAACAGTAAGCCAAATATCCCTACAAGCATAGGGAGTTCCGACTCATTGTTATGATTAGCTATTACCGGAAGATTCACTACCACATACCTACTTCAGTTCAAACTACTCGAAAACCGATTTCACCTCCTATAGAGATGTTTGGTATGCTTTCAACCAACTCTACGGGCTTTGCGCTCTCGAGTATCGGGTGCCTGGATGGATAGCCATCGGTATGCCCTTTCCGGTTTCGAACCATGCTCTACCTCCCGCATTATATTGATTGACCTTTTCGCAACTGCCTAAAACAATGGCAAAAAATCAGCTGATGAATCATTCCAGGCCATGAATCCTCTGTCGGCATATTTCTACACGCCACCGACAGCACGATCGACAAACGTATAAATGGCACACAACAGTCTACTCAGATCGCCGACTCTCTACCGAGGGGGTGGGCATACCTTGGCTGCAACTACGGCGCCCCTTACGCCGATGCATTCAATAACCAAAGTTGGGCGGGGGAAGGTTTGACCATTGCGAGATGTGCTGCATACTGCGATGCTTTTGTCTATTTTGGCGTCAAAGCTGGCAGAGAGTGAGTTCACCGCGATTAGGGGAATCTACAATCTCATGCTAATCCGCGTTTGGTAGATGCTATTGCGGTGATCGTAAGTTTGGTCCCTATACGGCCATTGGCGGCGAGAAGGCTTGTAATACAACGTGCAATGGCAATACAACGGAAGTATGTGGGGGTTTGGGGGCCTTGAGTGTCTACCAGCATTTCCACGGAGGGTCATTTGTTCCTACATGGAGGCCGAACAAGGGGTGAATCGTGTCAGGAATACTGCATGTATGGCGTTTCGGTTGATCACAAAACCCCAAGCATCAAATGGAATGGATGGTTATTCATTTGAAGACATGTAGCATGGTTTAGAAGCATTCAACGTGATATATCAGGCCAGATAACTCCGTCATCCTGCTTTACCTCTAACTACGGACATGTCAGGCCCTTTTCTGGTTTCAAGCGCAATCATCCTTTCTCCAAGGTTCTTCCGTTTTGAGATGTCGACGCAGGGGCAGCAGCGGAATAAGTACCGCACATCATTCGTTAGCGCTAATCGGTGTTAATAATGCCAAGCACCGATGGTTCGTCATAAGGTTCCTTTCCAAGTCCTTTCTACACCCACTTCTCTTGTGTCTTCTTGTTCAATCCGTCCTACTCATGCTTCATCGAGGATTGTGAGGACTGATGAGAGATAACCAATCTTGACTCCCGGCCGTATTCCCTCGTTGAACGGGTCTCTTTCCTCCAAAGAGCGACTCATTCAAGCGCTCAACGAAAGCGGCAATCTCAAGTCTCAGTGCGCATCATTTTACCCAGCCCACTCCTTGTATTTCACACGATCTGGATACTAGATCTAAAATTGAACCAGTGTTATGACCGCCTATCAACCATCCTCTCAACCCGCGGGTTACGTCCCTATCGCCAGCGACACCGCCCACATGCACCGCCTGTCACCCACTCCTCCGCCAACACTGTCCAAGCGAGATAAACGCCGGAACGCCATGATAGAAAGGCTTCGGGATATTGAGGGCGGTTTTGCTGGCAGTGGAGACTCCTACTATCGTCAGCAATTGCAAGCTTTGCAGCGCGACGTTAACATCATCACTCATGCTGAACCGTACCGGAACCGTCCGTTGGACGAGCTAAATGACATTCTTGATTCGGACCAGTGTGCCCCTATCAATGGGAACAAGGGTCATCACCATCGGGGCATGGTAGGAAATGGGGAAAGGCAGCCTAGAGCTGGGAAGTGGGCACGAGGCTTCATCGAGCAGGTGAACAACGCGATGGAGGATCGAGATACCCAGTTGTCATTGATCGTGGTGAGTGGACTCTTTCATCTCACAGAAAGACTTAGGATAAGCACTTATTCTACTTGTGTGACCTGAAAACAATGGCCTAAAGCTGGACGCTGACAACTTCACACAGGACCGGCATAATTTCCGCATCCGTGAGCTCAAGGAAGATTACGAGTACGCGACCACGGTGGCAGACAAAGAACACACATACCTTCTCAACATCCTACGCACACGCCTTACCCAGACTATCGAGCAGAAACGGGCCGCGTTGCTGAAAGAAAGGGATAAGTTGGAGTTCTCTGACACATCGTCCCTCCTCCTGCATCCCACGCATTTCGGATTCCCTCATCCAGCTAGTCCTGGAGGGACTCAAAGCAATCGTAAAACAAGGCATGGACGCTATCGCTACGATGTTGATGACACGGGGGAAAACAAAAGAAAAAGGAAACTTCCTGCAGATCTCGATGAAGGTTCGCCAGGACCAGCGAGCAGAAGCATTGATCCCGAGGGATCTGCCATGGTGAAAGAATCTTTAGCCAAGGTTGAAACACATCAGTCATTCGCAACCCCCCCTTCCATGGGACTTTTGTTTAGTGACAAAGAACTGGTCATAACGAGCCAGGAGGCATCCTACGCTGCGTTACAAGACATACTCGCAAAGCGTAAAAAGAGCACCAAAGTCCAGACGTTCGACAAGGATTCGGGTAGCAAGATGGAAGCAATGACATCCAGACTGGACCGATCACAGAAGCCGAGCAAAAACGGCAGCCGTTTATCAAGACCGAACGGCACTACACATCCCACAATAACCGATGCCTCGGATGACGAAGCCAACCCAGACATCATGACCTCCCAAACCGACGGTGCTGACGAAGCACTCTCAGACGACATCTTCCTTACGGCCCCAGCCATGGACCGCACTGCCAACTCCTCTGTGCATGCCACCCGCTCCACGCGCGCTACCAATCCACTTTTCCCAAACTCCAATTCTCCACTTCAATCCCTCGGCGATCTCGCCGGGCGCGCCTCTGCAATCAAATACATGGGTTCTTACAACAAAGAGCGCAAATTAGGCCCGGATGAATACAACAGGGCGCCACCATTAACCGACCAGGAGGTAGAGGATGATTTGGCGCTCATTGCGGCGGTGATAAGGGACGGGGAGGCGAGTCCGGGGAAAATGAATTTGAAGTTCGTTGAGGATTTGGGGACGGAAATGATGGATTATACGAACGACGGGAGCGGTGAAGGGGGTAGTGGGATCGGGAGTCGGGAGTCTTCGGCGACATCATGACGTTGTCGATAGCTATGATTCTCGAGTCCATGACTCAACTTCATGTAATGAAGTCGATGTTTGAATGATTTTTGACTTAGGCTTTCGGTTCATACAAACATTCCCTAGCGCCTCGCCATACTTGTTCTAGGATATAACGGTTTGGTAAGAGATTCTTTGGTCAATGTCAGCGATAGGGAAAACCATGTCTTTGACCGCCGAGTATCCTGAAACACCGTAATCCATGCTCAACTGTCTTGCTTTATGTATAGGAGGGTAGCTTCCATTCGGTCTAAATAAAAAGGAATATCCCAACAGCACAACAAGGGGAACAAGACGCCGCTCCCGAATGGTGCCAAAATAAAAAAGGCCTTTACTCACAGGGAATACTACAATCGCTTCCCCTTCCCCTTCCACCACCACGCAAAGATAAAACCTCACCTCGAACCCACGAAAAGCCTCGTGGATGAAGATGTCGCGGATCTGGGATGTCGGGATGAAGCGTGAAGTCGAGGGGAGGAGGTGGGAGGACGAGAGAGTGGTGGTTTGGATGCCAAGGCTGCGGAGGATGAGGAGGGACTCTTCTGTTGGTAAGGGGGTCTTTAGTGGGCTTGAGAAGATGCAAATGGAGGGGAGGGCGAGTCTGTGGATGAAGGAAGGTTGTGCTTCCGGTGGGAAGGGGAAGGTGGATCGGAGTCTCTTCAGACACAATGTTGTGGAGGAGAGCAAGTTATTTGAATCTGTGAAGAGATCGAGAACATGATATAGATCACATTTCTAGCACGAGAGGGGGAAAAAGTAGGAAGAGTGATATGGTAGAAACCACTCACCAGTATGATAGCGTCTTGAAACTAAGAAAAGAACAACCGCTACAACTGGACCAAACCTCGATAGTGGTACATCTTTGATAAACTCCAATTGCAGACTCAAACCCGCTCGCCCACGTCCAGATCTCACAGCGATTGCAAGCAGAGCCAATCCCCCTAGCAGAATTCTAATGAAGAGGGATGAGTAATGCAATGACTGGGAGCTTAGTGTTCGCGATGGAGAGGCCGTAGACACTTTATATTCGATTGTGGTGAGAGAAGGGGCCCTGGTAGTGAAATGGCAATGCGGAGGGGGCATTTGAGAGGGTGAGAAAACCGGATTGGTGTGGAATGAATCGTTTAGATAGTTTGCAAGGCTGAAATCCTTGTGTCGATCACGGCTTGCCTTAGGCTTGTGTGGCTGTGTGGCTGTGTGGCTGTGTCGTACATCTGTCTGCAAGTGAGTCTCTCCCACCACAATGATGTTCCCTTGACCACCCCATATATTGCCATTCACCTTCCACTATGCCTTCGCCAACCTCCTTCGACCGCCGTGCCTCCCCTTCGCGCTCGTCATACCGCCAGTCACATCGCTCCTCACGCTCATATTCCCGCTCTAGATCCCGCTCACCCCCACCACCACGCCGCAACGATGACCGGCCCAGAGTCAGCACAGGTGGATTTCGCTGGAAAGACAAGACGGGAGATACAGACAGGCATGATCGTCCGGAAAGGGGTACGCTAGAGAGGGGTTATAGGGAGCGGGATCGTGGTGAGAGAAACCGAGATGCAGACCGGGATCGAGACCGCAACAGCTACCGGGATGCGGATTCAAGGCGCAACAAAGATACCGATGGTTACCGAGATAGAGACGGAACTAGTAGGAGTGGAAAACATGATGGTAGAGATCTCTACGACGATAGCTCCTATCGCCGCAACGACAATGCATCAAGAGGCCCAAGACGAGATTCCAGAAGCCCCACACCCGTCGCAGATCAAACCTTCAACACCAGCAGCCTCGACAAATCTCGCAGAGAAAAGAAGGACAAAAGATCAAAGGCCGCCAAGATCGCCCCTACCGCCGAGCCCATGATCATCGTCAACGTTAATGATCGCCTCGGCACCAAAACCGCCATTCCCTGTCTTGCCAGCGATAGTATCGGTAATTACTTCTATCCCTCCCTCGAACAGCAAGCCCGATTCTTGAAACTAGGCAAGAGTGGCTGACGATGCGCGTAGGCGATTTCAAGAAATTGGTCGGGGCACATATCGGGCGAAAGCCGCATGAAATCATGTTGAAGAGGCAGGGGGAAAGACCCTTCAAGGATATCTTGACATTAGAGGATTATGGGGTCAGTAACGGGGTGCAGCTGGATTTGGAGGTTGATACGGGGGATTAGGTGGAGATCTGCGGATACTACGGTTGACATTGACCAATATTGGCGACAAATGCTATCGACATTCATACGATCTGGAGCAATGCCAGCGTTTCGGCGATGTTAGATTGGTATGTATATCTCCCACTACAGCCTTGGCAGTCCGTTGATTGATCCCAACAGCACATGACTTTTTTTTGTCCTGAAGCGGGTACAACGACTTCTGCTATATGTTCCGAGAAGAGAAGTGATTCTGCCGCTGTTTTGGTTTTGGACTTTAACTCATCTCCTCCCTTGTCTAGATCCGAGCTCGGCGTACGGAGAAGAAGAGCTTTCCTGTAGAATCGAACCGCTTCTGCACCACCAGTTCAATCGCTTGTTGGAGACATAAATTGAATCCGACCTGATGAAGTATGTCCAGACCACCATCCGTTAGCGACAGCGCTATCTTTCCATGGTTGCTTGATATGGCATACTCAAGAGCGTTCTGTGGTCCTTCCGATTTCGGCCCGTGGTTCCACTCACATTTTCACAACGTTTGTCCGCCGGTCCTGCGGCTCGAGATCCAAGGTCGCTTACTGCTGGATAGCCCCTCTGGCTGGATTCTGGCCGAGGCAAGGCGTGTACATTGGTACAGGTGTTTCTGTATGTCAGAATCCGTAGGGGACCCCTAAAGTCACCATACCATCACCAAATAAAGAAGAGCCAAGCTTAGGAAGGAATCGAGTAACAAATCCTACATCGAGCGTGAAGGCATACCACCAACAAACCACAAAGAGAAAGGATCTAGACAAGGGAGGAGATGAGTTAAAGTCCAAAACCAA
>QQTW01003973.1_pt1 | contig 11028 bp, 9 predicted proteins | sample 1904831 | NCBI WGS metagenome assembly QQTW01 (sample SAMN09435610, study PRJNA476489) | Subsurface metagenome, whole genome shotgun sequencing project.
AGGAGTAGGTTGTATCATTGAGACTATGTCATCTATGCGGTGCGGTGCCAGCGAACCGACGGTATGGGGGAGGAGAGACCGAAGATCGAAATGAAAGCAAGAGCTTTAGTCGTCGTTCATGCAGTGTGATTTGATAAGAATGCAATCTCCTCCGAGGCAATCGTAGTCATTTTCGTCGCAGACCGTCCAGCCTCTCGTCCGCAATAGACCTGCCCATCTCCACCCCCACCACATTCCTCCATACCTACTCTCGAGATGTGCTCTCAAATCCCACTCCACACTCCGCGCAGACGCATCCCCCACCACCCCAACACAGCAGACCCATCCCGCCATCCGGCCTCTCAGCGCATCGCACTCCCACTCCAAACCGCCTTCAAAAACCCATCCCGCTGCGCCAGCCGGTTCAGACTATCATCGCCCTCGGCGCGCGAGCGCACAAAGCCACACAGCGCGTACACCTGGTTCTCGCCCGTGTACCGGCCGTTGTCGTCCACCTTGCCGATGGAGATCTGCACCGAGGCGTGGTCTTTGGCTTTGATGATCCGGTTCGTCGCTGAGCATTTGCGCGGTACGTAGCTGGAATTGTGAATTTGGGGGATTAGATGGGTGGTTTGCTGGGGTAAACGGGGGGGGCTTACAGGTCCACGATCTCGCCTTTTTCGTTCTCCATGCCTGGGTTGGAGGTGCTTTGGGTGGTAGTGTGTATGTATGTGTGGAACGGCTGGTTGGTTTCGGTGGAGGATTGGGTCGCTGCGGTCTGCGGTCGTGATTCTAGTATGTTATGTTGTATGTGTAAGTAGCAGGGGAGCAATTTGCGGGTGGATCGGGGGAAACCCTGAGCCCTAATTTACAGCTGATTTGGGTGGCTTTGCCAAGATTTTTAAGGTTGAAGCGCTTTGCCAGGTGGTGGTGTTGAACTTTCAACTGCGGGCATAGCTCCAATGCTCATTCTAACTTTGGATAGGGCATAGGCATGAATCCCCGAACTACAATCCTTATAACCGCGTTTCTGTTTGATGATGGTCCACTCCGTAAGTTGGAGATCTACAACTTTCTGTCCTCCGAGGGTTGCGGTCCTTTTGGTCCCATAGCTGAGAACGAGTATCGAAAATCAACCTTCTGAATAAAGAGAAGATAGAGTAAAGCTTTGCGAAAATGGCATTGTTTACTCGAACGGCAACAATCACAAACCACTCGATGTCCTCCTAGTGCCCCCTGGGAATAGACTGCCAGGTCATAGCTGCAACTGAATATCCCAGTCAACTCTCGACTGGATATGGAGTGCCGAGTGGAAGTTAACTGGGTGATAAGGTAAAAGTCTTGAGTAGGCGTTAAAGTCGTCTCTGACCCTTTCACCATGCTAGCTTTCTATCTAGGTCATGCGTCAGATAGGAGAAAATCCGTTGGATTGTGAACTGCCCGCCAGTCTTCCTCATGAGCCATCCGATATACCCGTTCCCTTGATTATCTCCAAAGCGTCGTGGAGTCTCTCCCTTTGCCTTTGATGTATCAAGCATACTACGGTATCGCTGAACGTGGTGGTTGATCATCAAAAGCCCTCCGATGCTCTTCTCGCATCTCGGAAGCATGATTCAGACCCCCGGGGATGCTCTTGCATACCGGCAAGCCAACCTTTGACAAGTTCTACCCCCAACTTGAAGTCGACAACCACTAGTATCTATCTTACAAAACATGGACTTTCTACAATTGGCGCACCGTATAGACCGTCTTGAGACCCGTCGCATGATTTGATCGAATGGTCGACGGGTTACTGTGATGATACGCACATCTGGAAGGAGCTTGCCAAGATCACGACGGCCGACGAGATCATACCACCCAGATCAAAGACCCTGCTCGCCACGAATTTTTTTCTATATCAGCTTATGTCAGGCTTTCTTGTCTCACCGGCTAGTGATGATATACCCATTCATGCTTCTGGCGTGCCCTCCAGTAGCTAGACACCGTTTCGCAGACATCGACGCTACAAGACTGCAGAACCTGATGGACCTTAATTTAGACTCTGACTGGGGTTCCATGGGCACTGGCGCTCTCGGCATATCATGCTTGTTGATAAAGTTGATCAGATTTGAGACATACAGTACCACCATCTCGCCCACAAGCTTATAAGGTGTTGTTACGTAGCCGTGAGATGTCAATAGATCTTTTGTAACAACAGAGATATCGACACATGTATAAGTGTAAACAAGAACATTAAAGAATAAACGCATCACGTAATTTTCTCAAAATTGCTTGAGTGTGCAGTTCTGATTGCCTACACTGTATGTCTCTAAACTTCACAAATGTTCTAGGAAACCCAATATTGTTGTAGCGAGTGTGATCCACCTGACCAAAAGTCACCCTTCCTACCCAAGATCCCTACAAGATGGATTTCCCCCTTGTCTCGATGGGAAAGAAACACATCGCTACGAAAGCCGCGATTATAAGCCCACCACTAGCATATATAGGTGCTCTTGGATCCGCGCTTCCGGCATTGATAGCGACAATCGGGGCGCAAAGACCGGCTATTCTGTTCAAGAAACTGGCGATTCCGGACCCTGTGCCTCTATTCGGTGCGGGGAACACTTCTGGAGTGTAGGCGTAAAGAACACCATACATGATATTCTGGAAGAAGGCCTCCAGACAAGTGAAGGCGAGTTGGAAATCTGAATCAGTGCTGGTGGTGAATATGAACAAGAATATCCCAGTCAGTAACGTCGAGATCGCCATGGTGCCTTTGCGACCGATGTATGGGATGTCGACGGTGTAGCAGGCAATGATGCTGCCTGGAACGCCAACCACGGACGTTATAGCGTAATTGCGATATACAACGGACGTTGGTGCTGGTGGGGCATCTGGATCAACATTCGTAAGATATTGCGGTAGGAAGGCATTGAAGAGTGGATATCCCATTCCGATTGTTGCCCAGCAGAACCAAAGAAGGACGGTGTTGATGCCGAGCTTCTTGGAGCTGAACAATGGGGCAATACGTTGTGTGGAGAATTTGCTGAGTTGGCGTTTAATGATTTCCCCGGTACTGAGCTTCAAATCAGTAACCTCATCCGGGCGGCCACCAATAGCATTCAGAATCTCTTCATCAAGCCACGTCTTCTTCCCGTTCTGGTAGGCGATTGCGTGGACGACAGTGACTGCTTCCCGCTGGCGCCCACGGCTGAGGAGGAACTTTGGCGACTCGAAAAGGTGGAAGAGGAAGAATCGGCAAATGAACATGACCATTGTGAAGGCGCCCATGGTGAGGTTGAGGTATCGCCAGCCCATATTTGATGACATGGTGCAGCATTCTTCTCCAGGACCTACGGACGGACAGGATGGGAGGTCGCCACAGCCATAATTTGGTATGAAGCCCCAGGCAAAAAAGGATCCAATGAGTTGACCAATAGGCCAAAACACAGACAGCATGGTCAAAAGGTTGCCACTGGAGAATGGCAGAAACTCAAGGAATAGGGCACCATCCACAGGTAGGTTTCCGCCAACTCCAGCGCCAAGCGCAGCATATAGACCGCAAGCTGCAATCCAGCTACGGGCGCCTCCAACAGCTAGACCGAAAATGGCTGTAATAAGGAGAGTCATGTTGAAGGCAAGGCGTCTGCCAATAATATCAGAGGCGGTGCCCCCAAAACACAGCTCCACAGCAGAGGCCAGCAAAGAGCGATAGAGTGGTGTAACGGACCTGTGTCGCAGATACACCGAATTCGCTGCTGAGAGAAGGTAAAGTCAAGGCCACCCCTTGAAGCCACAAGTTATCCGCCAACCAGCCGAAACCGCAAAGGACGAAAAGGCGCCATTGATAGCTACCCATACCAATATCTTGAATAGCTTTGTTGTTAACCTTGGATTTGCGATCATACGAGGAATCATGTCCACTGGCGGCAACGTCAAGATCGATTTCTTCTCTGAGATCTTCTAAAGTGAATCCGCTATTAGATCCATCGCTAGATCCGCTATGAACGGCTCGTTTGTCGGGATCCCCGTTGCCCACACTGCCGGCTGCGGATGCTCGTCTCTTCTCGTTCATAGCTACTACACTTGGATGACGTGGAGGCGCTTCGGATAGAGGAACGTGAACATTGGGAAAACTCTCAACGTCATAATTTTTGAAGGGCAGGAGGAACACCATCCTGGCGGTTAATGTTTGGAGTGAGTAAAAAGGCTGATAGGTAAGGTCTCGGAGTGGATGGTTAATGCTGCTATGGGCAGGTAACACAGAGCCTGGCGAAGACGGTAGCGAATCCTTGGCTGGGCGAGTACCGGGAGGTGCTGTGGGCTGCTAACAGGGAGGCCTTTGCGATCAATTGACTCCCCAGATTGCTGGAAAGTGTAGCTCCTGGTGGTTGCTCTGGGCGTATCACTATACAGCTGTCACTGATAGAGGCGCTATCGGGTGCTTTGAAATGGTGCAACGGCTAATTTTGTCGCTTTGAGGTCACTCTCACCCAAGGCTGATAAAAGCAAGATAATAAAAAGAAATGCCCTTTGTTGTTTGTTAACTGGTGCTGGTGTTCCTAACAAAACGTCGTTGAGTGTGTGATGCTGAAGATGATGTACTGGTGAAGGAGAGGAAGAGAAGGAAGCTGCAGATTGCGCGGGACACGGCACAGAGGTCAAATATGCAGTACATCGATAGAAAAGTCTGCCTCACACTGTCAATGGAGGATAAGTTATGCCAAATGCTCCACAGGTCCTAATTAGTAGTTAGTTAGTGCATCATATGTGCTGACTGGCAAGGCTCCTTCGTCTTGGCCGTCGGAGCCTAAGTTGAAGCCGGGGAAGTAGATCAGATGCAGTGATTGGACGTTGCAGTTGTGAGGTCTTCCTCGTTCTTCAACGGCGTCTTATAGGCTACAAGGATAGAGGGGCTCGGTGCCCTCCGGCCCCTCTTTTTGCTCTTTTTGCTCTCTAAGTAGTAATAGCTTCCTGGTCCACCTCGGGCATACCCCTCCACCCTCGAAACCCCCTTCGCCGATTACCCCAACTTACTAAGCTCATGTCACGCCCTCCCGTCACCCCCTGTCCTGCATACTACGTACTACGTAGTGATGGCAACCAAGGAGAGACAAAAACGCGCCGCCTAAGCGATCCTGTTGCGCAGGCCTATCTCACCGAGATGGCCTCGGTGATCCTCTGTTCGTGTTGTTATCTTGGTCCTACCACACCCTGGTAACAACTACCACCAACACTCAATCATCTTTAGGTGACGCCTATCGCAAGCACATGGAGACATACTGAACAGTTTGAGAGTAAGTTAATATTTCCCTTTCAGGTAGGTTCAATTGGTTTGGGAGTTGTACGGTAAACAAATGCAATCAGAGGCAGCGGTCCTCTTGGTCTGTCCAGCTAACTTATCCCCAAGCTACGTCATCTAAATGCAATATCCGATGTTGTCTTCTCGTTCGAATTGATAGATTTGTCCAGAGCAAGAGTGCAATTAACATCGCGTAAGGCATGGTATAGGACGAGTGGCAATCTTGAGCTTTGTTACCCTCATTCCTTGTTTACTCAAACTCCGCCGTGAGGCTCGTATTCTTCTGTGTGATGCCAGCCCACTCTGCAGATTTCATCCATAACGTTTGCTGCATCTCCTCATACATGCTTCCTGGCGAACTGCCGTCCTTCCTGACGAGAGTAAAGTAAGTTCGCTTCCCCGAGTACGCCTCGTTTGTCGCAAGATCAACCACATGGGCGCCTGCCTCGGCCGCACTGCACATCGTGAAGTCGATGAAGCCGGAAAGAAATCTCATGTGTCTGAGGACAAACTTGGGCAGGTAGACAAGGGTCTGAGGCGGAAAGTCTCTTCAAGACCGGTATGTATTCAGCTCTTCCTTGAAAATACGCTGTACACAGAGAGACTAAAACAGTCTGAGAATGTGTGGCAAAAGAGCCAATCGATCGAGCATTACTGACAGCAAATGTATTCAAGATGCAATTGCAAAAGGCCTCATAGGCTCGCCTGGTTTCCCTGCCTATGACAGTGTTTTCGTCTCACTTACCCTATATAAATGTAGACACTACGAGAATAGATGTCGGATCTTTTCTGATGGGCCCAGCTTAAATTAGATATCAATGTTTGCTCTTCATCCCTGCTTGCCCCATACATGTCCGTTCGTTCCACCCTGGTATCATTCCCCTGAGCCTGTCCGGCATAATCCATAGTTCCATCCGTCCTTCAGCTAATCGGTCACTGTATTCCACGACAGTTCCTTCTTCCTAGTTACTGACGCGAAGCCCTATTGATGAGGTTCAGACCAACAAGTTCACTTCCTGCTGCCACTAAGGTCGCTAACCTTGCTTCGGAAGACGCCTAGCCCGCATGCTGGGCTGGGAGGGGGGCAGCGATTGCTGTTGATATGTCCAGCTAGATGTGCGCAGTGGCTGTGGCTGTTTTCTGAGCCGTGGGCTTGGTCTGGCAGAGATGGTAGTTGTGTCCACTGCTCGGGACATGACAACTGGTGTTGGAAGATTGGATAAATAGGAAGCCTGTATGGATGCCGCTTCATTCCATCCCCGCCTGGTGCTGTTGTCCCTGACTTCGATATAAGTAGACAGATAATATGCCTGCATCTGCGTCTGCATCTTTAGGTCTCCATTCACTCATCCTTTACGGAGGAGTTTCCTGTGGTTTCTTCGATAGGGCGCTATTGTTCACCTAGACCTAGGCCAATCCTCTTACTAATTTCAACAGCCTTGATCTCGTCATCATTAGCGCTTGTTCCATCCCAGGCTGGTACCTTATCTGCCAGACCATGACCGTCTCCTTTGCTACTCTTTTCCCTCTCCCAGGTTTTCTGTCTCTGGGGTGTTTCATTTGGTTGTGACAGACTTGCATCAAGGACCGTGGCGGGTATCCCTTCAATAGCTGGAATGGGCTAGTTCCGGGTGATTAGATCCACTATTGAGGTTTAGGTGGATGGGTAGGGGGTTCCGGGGGGTTTGTCGACGCTGTTGGTGCAGGTTGAGATGTAGACTGTAACGAAGCTGGCTTTGAGATTGGTGAGGGTGCTGCGAGGTCTAAGGTCAACTGTCCGGTGGAGTTGGTAGACTTCGGTTCCAGTAGAGGAGGCGGCGCCGCTTCAACAAGGTTGCCATTTAGACATTAGGTATTGAGCCATGCTTTATAGGCTGCTATGTCAATAGGAGCGGGCAGGCTATGCTTCCTGCCGCCAATCAGCCGGAACATGCCCCTGCGCGATCCCATCTAAATAGTCTCCTCACCTTGCGAAGTAGAAGTATTGTGTCTGCTGCAGGAGATCTGTGCTGGAGCGGTCTGAACGTTCAGAAGAGGCCCTTTGCGAATGTGCAAAGATAGACGAAAGACCAAACTGGAATTCGCTATCCTCTTTCCAGGGATAGGTGTAGATGCTGCGGAAGAGAGTCTGCTAATCTTTCAACATGGGATCGAGTGATTGAGATTGGCCGTGTACTTTTTGCTGGTGACGACTCCAATGCTGAGACCTCCAAATACGGTTCTGATGGATGCAAGGGAGTATCCATGGCGGCGGAAGTAGAGCCAGCGGGCCAGCCAGGTTGGGAAAAGGGGAGGGGAAGGGGGAAACGGTCAATTGTGAGAAAAGTAGTTGACGATCAGTGGACCTTGGGGGAACCGAGTCCTGCGTCCGATCGTAAACAGCATGCCAAGAAATATGGGAAAGCTTGTTAGGATCCGGAGGTCTGATTATCCGCAGCTTGGTGGTGTGCTTTAGTACTCTTGGCACTCCATGAAGTAACTTGGTAAAACCACCAGCAGAGAAAGTTTTCCTAATAACAATCAACCACAATCAACCACCTAGAAAGACTTATGGCACCTCGCAGAGTCTCTCTCCCCTTTCTCCGATGTCGAACCCTTGTCTCTAATTCTGCAAGCCATCTACCCAGTGCTCTGTACTCTTACCAGTCTCTTTTTTTGCCTTCCGGAAATCATTTACTCCGTACCACTGATCTGAAACAATCATGTCGCGGCCACTGCATCGATCGAGGCTCTTATATGCCTCAGCCAGGGCTCAGGTATCTCTCTGTCTCAATGACTGAGCTGACCATGGGGCTCAGAATAGAAGGCTCCATGAGACGTATGTTATCCCACACGTACCTGTAACCGCTTCCGATGTCAGAATCGCGATGAGCATAGGCCGTGAGGTGACAGAATGCTTGTAACGGTACTTTGAAACCCGCCCCAACCCAGTTCTAACTACTGCTGCTCGAGCCGCCAGCCACATGGCTGATCTTAATCCTGGGGAGCTGCAATGTCCTCAAGCATAAAGATACCTTGCTAGTCCAAGGCTTGTATACTGCTATGATTTCTTCCAAACTCAGGGACGACCAGAAGATTCATTACATACCCCTACCGGCAGATCTTGTCTCTCCTCTGCGCTAAGAATCATTACCTAATTGATCAGGTTAAGGGCTTCATACTGCACTAGTGAGCCCGTTGAGGCTGACAACCTGACCAACAGTTTAGCAACATGTCCAGCCGGAAAACCTTGCCCAAAGCGCAATACACCATCGGCTGGGTCTGCGCTCTTCACATAGAATTCGCCGCGGCGCAGGTGATGCTAGATGAGCGCCACGAGGACCTCGAAGTGCAAGACCCGTCCGACCACAACAGCTATGTATTAGGGCGGATTCATAAGCACAACATTGTCATCGCCTGCTTGCCCAGTGGTGTATACGGTACTACTCCTGCAGCAACTGTGGCCAAAGACATGTTGCGGACATTCAAATCTATAAGGATCGGCCTAATGGTGGGGATCGGAGGTGGCATCCCATCTGAGGCAAATGATATACGACTTGGCGACATTATTGTCAGCCAGCCGACCGATACAAACGGAGGCGTCACTCAGCATGACCGCGGAAAAAGAGTGACAGGAGGCCGGTTTGAACACACTGGACAGCTAAACTCCCCACCAACTCCATTATTAACGGCGCTCAGCAAACTCAGGGCAAGTCACGAAGCTGGGCTTAGTCACGTTTCGGCATTCTTAGGAAAATTCGAGCACAATCTAATGTTGAAGGCTAAGGGATATGTGTACCCAGGCGCCGAACATGACCACTTATACGAAAGTGTGCCTACTGATCTTCTGTCTGCCGCTTCTTCAAGAGAGCGCATTCGCAGAAGAACGCCTAGAGCCAGCAGCCAGCCAGAAGTTTTCTATGGAATTATTGCATCTGGCAATCAGGTCATCAAGGATCGCGCAACAAGAGACCGGCTAGGGAATAAGCACAACGCGCTTTGTTTCGAGATGGAAGCTGCCGGGCTGCTGAATGACTTCCCTTGCCTTGTCATCCGCGGAATCTGTGATTATTCTGATGAGCATAAGAACAAGAACTGGCAACGGTATGCTGCCGCTACGGCTGCCTCCTTTGCGAAGGAACTTCTCCTCTTCACCGCTTCAGAGCAAGTCTTCCAAATAAAGCCCATAAAGCATGTCTCGGGTAAGTAGATCTATTTTGTTAAAACAAATCCGATACACTTCACAGAGCGCAAATATGTGCAGAGTAATGTTACTTTTCTTAAGGTGAAAGCTTTCACGTTCCTCTCGCTGAGTCGCTCTCTGAATGGGCTAGTTTATTCAATGATCAGCCTGCTTCCTGATTGAATCCACAGTACCCAAACCTGCCAAACTGTTACTGATTGCTTCCACAGATCCGGTAGTTAGGGAGACCACCAAGCAAATCCAGTCAGACATGAGAGTACAAAATCAGAAACAAGATATGAGATACAAAAGGGAGATGCACAGACAGTGCCATCAAGTCTTCAAAACATCGGCCTATGAGGTAGCCAAGAATATCAACAAATATCGGATTGAAGGTACCTGCATGTGGGTAATTGATGCTCCCGAATACAAATGTTGGCAGCGGAGTACCACCGGCGACTTACTCTGTGTTTCTGCAGATCCTGGCTGCGGGAAGTCAGTCTTACCAAAGTGGCTCATTGACGACAAGCTGAAGAGAAGTGGAACATGTACAGTATGTTATTTTTTCTTCAAAGACAATGAAGGCCAAAACACTCTATCTCAAGCGCTTTGTGCACTGTTACACCAGCTTTTTAACCAGAAGCCCGGACTTCTTGACCATGCAACCGCCGCTTGGGAGGCAAACGGAGACAAGCTTCAAAGAGAAGTGGATGAAATGTGGCGAATCCTCATCAAGGCTGCGGCTGATCCCTCTACGGGCGATGTCGTCTGCGTATTAGACGCCCTTGATGAGTGTCGAGGTGCTGATAGAGTAAGATTAGCCGACCTCTTGAACAGATTCTACACGGGTTTCTCTGGAAGGTTGGAAGACACTAGACGAAGATCTCGACTATGGTTCCTCATAACAAGTCGCTCTTACTTTGATGTCACGTTCGCTTTCGATCATCCTCCGGCTATCAGACTAAGGGGCGAAAATGAGAACGAGAAGATCAATGCTGAGATCAACTTGGTCATCAAGGCCCAGGTCAAAGAGTTACGGCTTGACAAACAAGCTCAGTCGGCGCTGGAGAATAAACTGTCCAGCATGTCGCATAGGACCTATCTTTGGCTATACCTCGTGATGGAAGAAATCCGCAACAATCTGCCCTGTACTTCCAAGGAAATCGACGATGTTATTGACTGCCTTCCACAAACAATCGAAGATGCCTATGAGAGACTGCTACAAAAGAGCACAAACAAGCAGGCTGCGCGGACGCTCCTGCACATGATTTTGTGCGCGGGGGAAACCCTGTCGCTTAAAGAACTGAAGGTGGCTTTCTATATCACCACCAGCTCTTCTGTGACTTCATACAAAGAACTCAGCCTTGGTCAGAACCACCATGAAGACGAAATCAGCAATGATCGTTTCAAGGAGAAAATTTGCACTCTCTGCGGCCTTTTCGTTTTTGTCCACAATGGGCATGTCTACTTGATCCACCAAACTGCGAAAGAATTTCTCCTCACCAAAGATGGAGACGCCAGCCTGGGAAACCAATGGAAACACTCGCTGCACGAGGCCGAGTCTGAGTTGATCATGGCAAAAGCCTGCAGTCTCTCATAGGCATCT